>JAAUXU010009464.1_pt1 | contig 22637 bp, 16 predicted proteins | sample 7278151 | NCBI WGS metagenome assembly JAAUXU01 (sample SAMN14350113, study PRJNA611818) | marine sediment metagenome | isolation source: surface marine sediment (1.8m) | place: French Polynesia: Moorea | collected 2018-08 | reverse complement strand
CCCAACTGTTCTCATATTTCATAGTGAAGCAAACAGAACACTATTGAAAGTTTGGTTGAAATCGGCACTGGAGAGTTCCTCACAGCATCGCAATCTGCTTTCTTCCCATGTAACACACGCAAAGCACTGTTTTCTGTTTCTCCCATTGAGGATCCGACAGTACTTAAAAGTACAGAACTATCGCAGCTAATAGGGAGTGAATAATGTACGTGATAGGACATAGATCTGCCCTGCTCGAACAGTGTAGCACCTTTATGAGGGGGAGGTGACTCACAAAGAGGCTTCATTGGGGTAGAACAGAGAAGAAGACAAATCGATTCTTGTTATACATGTAATATATCAATCAAAGCATCTTGGCAAGATGTCCATCTACCTCGTTGTTGCCGAAAATTACGTAGGAATCAAGTATTTTTTGCCACGAACATACGGAAAGTTCACTTGCATTCACCATCGTGCAATGCTGTCGACAACGTCAGCAGCATTATGCTTTAAAACCCGGTGTACCGGTACACCAATGGCATCATGACGTGTCATGGTGCTGTTCGTGTTTACACTTATTTATTGCTATTGCAGGACAAGAATAACATCCATTTCCCGCACTGCAATTTCCTGATCATTGGTAAAGCGGTGTTTTTTTTCCATCAGGTGTTCATCGCCGTGGGCGTGTTGCTCTGCTATGCAATGGGCCGAGACCTCGAGTGGAATTGGCTTGCCCTCGTCTCCTGCGTCTTCCTCTTCCCCTTCACATTTGGGCTTTACTTCATTCCAGAGAGTCCGCCCTGGCTCGTGTACAACGACGAGGAAGACCTCGCCTTCAAGTCAATGGTCCTAATACGCGGCGAGGAGTACGATGCCACTGTCGAGATTAGGTAAGTGGTTGCGCATCTTACGTGTTTCAAATGAAATTGGCAATCCCCTGGACTGAATCATGGTAATTCCCGCCTTAGAGGAGAGCCAGCTGTATGACTGATTGTTTTGAAAGCAAATTGAGAGTCCTCTGAAACATAATTGTGGCCCTCAACACCAACCGTACACCCAGGGAGATCATCCTCGAGAGGGCAGTGTACCGAGTCGCCAAGAACTTCAAGGAGTATGAGGATCTTGAGTCGGTAGCCAGGAAAGAGCACAACCAGACTGACGTCAGGAAGAGGACGCTGGAGTTCCTGGAGGAGCAGCAGGGCTTGGTCGACGAGGATCCCCGCCATCAATGACGGAATTAACCCTAAACACAAGGTGGCCCCATCCCCTGTCTATACAGCCAACCATGAGGACATGAAGTGCGAGAGAGCTTTGTGCTCAAGGCCAGGCAGATGCTGTCGGGGATATGAAAGCCAAGAGATTGGTCTGATGTGTGAGCCTCCTCAAATCCATCAAGCATTCTGCAGCTTGACGTTTTTTCCCTGACGAGAAAACCTTCTGTGTCGATGCCAAACTCAACTGCACAAATGACCGTTGAATTACCGAAGCTCCAGATCAGGCAGGATCAAGTTCTCTGTGCACACCCATGATGTTGTTAGCAGTGTCCACTGATGGCAGCACACTTCTTTTTAAAACGCCAGATAGTCAACAAGGAGTACCTGGATGTCCTGGTCACTTAGGTGAAACCGTGGATGCTTCAGGTGGCCGGGGACAGGCCACTTGTCCTCCGGCAGGATGGCGTCCCTGCCGGGACCGGCCACCTGCTCAATTGCAACTTGGGGGGAGACAAGGATGTTCTGGTCAAAGGAGTTCTGGCCTTCAAGCTCCCCCCACCTGAGCCCCCTTGACTGCTCCAGGTGGGGCTCGTTGAAGAGGGAGTCATTCAAGCAGGCTTAGAGCACAGTGGACTCCCAGAAGGCAGTCATTGAGGAGGCAGTCAACAAGTCAATGCCTGCAAGGTCGCTGGAAGCTGGACTGAGTGATGTGTTAGAAGAAGGCCCTGTTAACTTGGGCATAAAGTGATATTTCTCTCATTTAAAAGGTTCCGCTATAAAATTTGATTTTTGTTCTGTGCCGAATTCTGCCAATTTAGTCCGAACTCTCATTTATGGAGTTCAGATGTGCTGTGCATGTATAAGCAAGCGTTGTTCTCATATGAAACATCAATGATAGCATGACTGAATCACAAAAAAGGTGGTCAAATGAGTGCCCTCCGAGAGCTGATCCAATTATAGCAGTGGATCCATAGTTTTATTCTACTTCTTGCCAGTTTTGTCCCTGTTGTTAACGTTAATATTCTTGGATATCGTTTCTATTTTACCATAAACACGTCAGGACATGCCTTCAGCTACCTTGGAGCAAAATATGGATGGATCTACTGCTAAAACTGCGTCAAAAACAACCTCAGTGAGCACTCATTTTTTTGCCGCCCCCTGTACATACGTTCAATGTTTTCGTCTACTTCAGCTTTGGTACGAATTCATTTCTTTCAGGCGAATTAAGGACAACTTGGCGAAACACCGCAACGACCTGCACGCACTCCTGCACGCAGACTCCTCTGACTACAACGTACAACAGCAGCAGTTCCAGCAGCATCAACATCTGCAGCCGGAGCCTCGGTTCGAATTCAAGGACCTCTTCCAGCCGGCCGTGCTGCACCCCCTCATCGTCATCCTCGTCCTAATGTTCCTGTTGCAGTTCAGCGGCCAGGGCGCGGTCACCTTTTACACCGCGCTTATTTTTAGAGATGCGGAATGTGCACTCGACCCCAAAGAGAGCTCTGTCATCGTCGGTCTCTCGTACCTACTCTCTTCAATCCTTGGCCTCTTCCTTAAAAAGCACCTGGGTCGAAGACTCCTCCTCCTGATTTCGGAGTTGGGCATGGCGGCCGCGCAGTTTGCCATGGGGGTGTACTTCTACTACCTTAATGGAGGCAAAGACGACGAGCGTAGCTGGCTACCTATTCCCATACTGGTCATATACACGGTTGCCTTCAACGTGGGCATGGGAAGCTTGACATGGGTAGTGGCCACCGAGATTCTTCCTGTGCGCTCCAAGCGCTGGACTCACACCATCTCCAACGTGACATCGAACTTCTGGTGGTTTGTGGTGACCAAGACATTTAGGGACTTGTCAGATGTCGCTGGCCCAAGCGTACCCTTCTTCCTTTATGGCAGCGTCTGCATCTTCGGCTTTGCCTTCATCTTCCTCTTCTTGCCGGAGACGCACGGCAAGTCCGCGGAGGAGACAGCCGCGTCCTTTGCCGGGATGCCACCAGCATTGAGACTCTTAAAGAAGTGCTTCTGTTGCTGTTGCTCAGTCAACTCCGACTGCTGGCCGCTCACAAAACTCAAGTTCCTGACCCAAGCGAGGACTCCACCAGCTACTGCGACGGCAACTCCCTCGAACCAGATCGTAGTTAGCGAGATTGACGATTGTGAGAGATGATTTTTGCCTTTGGGTGGAACGGACGAGGAAAAATAGTGATATGTTACAATTGTAGTATTATTGCAGTGGTCCAGATCATCACCTTGCTCAATGACGAGACTCCCCATCCACATTATCCCTGTCAGCAAGAAAAAACGTCCTCTTTCAGATATTCGCCAGAAAGAGCCTTATACTCATACATACAGTGAGTTGCTGTCATTTCATTATTTAAGTACGGACGTAGTGCGCACTTAGGCAATTTTACAGTTCACACCCTTGCATTGCAGTGCCTGGATCCAACATGTTATGTATAGAACAGAAAATGTGCACCGACTGCAATACCGACCTTTGCTGGCGTACCGGTAAATGTATGTAAAGCATATGTACGTAGTGCGGTAATAATGTATCGCAATATTAAGTACACTTATTCAGTTTAGGATGTACAACAGTGAAAATACAGCGGATTTGAGGATAAGCGATCACTCGTAGCATAGCACAAGTATCTTCAAACGTACGAATAAGTTGTACCTGACAACTGGTGTAAATAATTTAGCGTGCGAAAGTTGGTATGTTGTATCGATGGTTTGTGACAGCGTTCTCGAAACGTTCCGCTTCTGTATCCTGCGTGACGTACTACGTAGTACGTACTGCTGCAAGTACAGTGCGTACGTTATGGCAACATCGTAAGTGTCAACTCTCTCGCCGGACTTTAGTTGCTTGTTTTCAGGTCATACCTGCTCATGACGTATTTTCACAGTCAAATGCTGAAGCGACCACAAAATCTCGTCCGAGCTTTCTATGTCCAACGTTAGGACGCATGACATGCCTTCGTATCATTATGAGACCTCACGTACGTACGTCGAGTTGCTGGTAGTCGACCTCTGAACGCACTGAGTGCGTTATTACGCAATTAAAGATGCGGGTGCGCAGACATGCGACAGTGCAGAGCCCCTTGTTCACATGACAGCCCACAAGTGCACATGGCACCATATGTAGTGCGCACAGCGTCTCACACGGATCTCTTGGAAGTAAGATTTTTTTGAGTCACTTGTCTCTCTTCATCCAGAGTTCTCTTGCTGCCGCCTGGCTGTCTGGCAGGACCTCATTTGGAAGAAGAAAAAAAAGATCCCTTACGCTCCCAACTTCGAACCACCCTGGAGCAAACGGGTAAGCAGGGGGTACGTAGCTCCGTCGGTTGGTCGACTGTGTTGATGGTTCCATCAGCGGGAGAGAGACATTCCTCTCTCTTTTTCCATGTAAGTGTATAAGCAAGGTTAGGTACCACCTGTGCAAAGAATCCGAAAACGGTCTCGCTCGGAGAAGCCACCATAAATTGTCCCGTCAGAGACAATAGATATTTGTTTTAGCCGCCCGTGGTCACTTCTTGCCCCCTCCGTTCGAAAATCGCTTCCTCTCCTCCTTTTGGGGTTCTCTTTTTGGCTCCGCTCGTCATGCTTCGATGGTTCTTTCCCTCCCCTTTTGCCCAAGTCCAAGATCTTGCCAAGTACGTAACCGGACAGGTATAGTATACTATTTTTCTCTCCCGGGCGTGTGTTTTCGACACGAGGAATCTCAGGCATTTCATCTTGGCAGAGGAGAAATCTATTTAAGAGGCCTCATCGTTGTGGGCGCCGTCAGCGGAGAAATGAAGCTCCGGGAGGCAGAAAAGAGAAAAAGGGGGGCTCAATCATTCCCAATCACCCGCAATCACTACCTAGAGCTGGGTCGGCCACGTCAGTGATGTACGGAAATCAACTTTTTAAGCCCTGCTCTTTTTGTCATTATTTGGCCGGTCGAGCTAATGACACTCCCATCGCCATCCAAAGGAATGCCGCCGAGACCAGTGTTTGGGGAGGAAAACACCCAAAATGAACACAGCGGCAGCTGTTTTGGGTGTATGCACAACCTAAGCCACGTAGTCCTCAAGTTTCTGCTCCCATTGAAATGATGTTTGTGTTGTCGTGGCTCTCTGTAGTCCACCACTGTTTCCACGCAAATATGCAGACAGCATTGACTTGTGCGTGCGCGTGTTTCTTTGTTTGTCTCGACGATCAAGTTTGGGTTTAAACGGAGACTGGCAGGAAAAATGCAGGCTGCCATTTTTATAACGACGTTACACGTACGCAGAATTGAGCAACTCTGCTGATAGCACAATAAAAAAGTCAGTCACTTACAGTTTAGTTTCGTAAACTTTGACTGAACAAAGTACGAATAGGTACATCCAAGCTGTATGAACAACAGCGACAAGCACTTAAAGTTTCTCGAGCGTTGTCTGTTACACATTTGCGTTATCTCAAGCAAGATTGAGACTTTTATGACGAGACATGGGTTTTGCATTAGGTTCTATCAGTTCCAATTTTTACGAGCACGCATTAGTTCTCTTCTCTGGGAGAAGATCCCTGAGTTGTCGAAAGTGAGTAGTAGTAGTACACGCAGAACCAGTGGGACTCGACATTTTTCTGGGCTCTCCCCTTGTTTTTAAGTTGATTTGCGATTGAGATATGCGTTTCCACGAGTGATAAGATCAGCGATCGAGAGAGGGGGTTTAGTTCCGGTCTCTCGGTCTAAGTACGTACAAAATCGTAGTAAACAAAAAAAAAATCCATGCTACGTTCCGTAGATGTGTACACTACTGTACACGAAGCTCTGGCTCTACGCACTACAACCACGCCACTGCAGTTGCTACAACAACTCTTTTCGATACTAATCACAGGTTTTGGGGAGTTGTTTCCTGTGAGCTATGTGGCCCCTGCTGCTACAGGCCAACGAGTCTGCTGGTATCCTTTGCTGAAGATGGCAGGAGTGATACATACGCCGTACTGACGTGGAAGAGCTCTTGTCTCTACTTATGCTATGCTTACTTACACTATAGTGCTGAGCGAGAGAGAGTCAAAAGTCCATTACACAGTGAGTTGTTTTCCAGAGATTCCACCCACCCTTTTTTCTTTCCTCCGAAACTTCTTTCTGGTCGGGTGGTTTACATGTCATCGGCTAAGAGAAAGATATCTATCGCATCTCGGATCAAGAGAACCAATGGTGTCGGGAGAACTTTCAAGAAAACAAATACTACAGCTATTTACTCTTTACTGCTCTTTTAGCTGCCCAAATGAAATGTGCGCAGTTAGGTCACGTCGGCCAGGAGAAGCCTGAGCCTCCAAACATCAATCAAGTATATTGTACACACATGACCAGCTCTATTGACCGTTCTGCAAAGTAAGGAAGGAAGTAAGAACCACCCTTTGCGCCTGTACTGGAAGGGCCTTGGGCCATACACATGTGCGTGTGAATGTAAATAGCACCACTCTACCACATCCATTAAGGTTCAGTGCATATGATACATATGTACGTGTTTTCAACACGCTGACAAAACACTGTATAGAATCGTGGCACACACTGTAAAACGACGCGCGTAAATAGCATGAGCGTGCAGCCGTGAGTGTACAACGTCTGCATATCTTCGCTCTCGACGGTGTCTTAAATAGAATTGCGTGCCTGTGGTCAGGTGTAGCCAATTGGCAAAGTCGTCGCCAATTTCGCATGCAGGCTTTTGCTGTCGTTCCTGCATCAGATGATTGATACGTTCAAGACGCCAATCGGTCTAGACAAATGAGGGTCTTCAAGGCAAGGAGAAAATTCGCAGCTTCTCACTCGCCACAATACTCTCTCAGGGAGTAATTGTGAAGCTCAAAATGGTAAAAAAGGCTCCACGCATGTGTTGGCGAATATTGTAGTCATTTGGCTTAAACAACCACCTCTTTCATTCTGCGAATGTGTGCGTGTTCATCTAAATATACGAGTATCATTCTTTGGTATGGCCGGTTCTCAGAATGGTTTCTCAGGTCTCAGACTCCAGTGGGAACAAGGTTCTGCACGCCTGGAATGCTCAACGGTGGTGTCGAAAGTACCTTGTACTTTTGGTCTCGCCGCCACACAGCATCAGCCGACAGTACTGATTGTTTTGGTACACTACGTACCTCCATGCATACACAACTATAGAATAGGTACACTCCGGTGTAGAAGTGAGCGCCCCCTAGCGCCGTAGTATAAATCAAGGGTTACAAACAACGTATTACGTCTTGAAAGATAATTTACTTTGCATGCATGAAAGCGTTGTACGAGCTGTGACTTCTAAAAATGACTGAAATGTAAAAACGCACAGGGCGGCTGGTGCAAAATGCAACACTTTGGAAATGCCAATGTTGCAAATTATTGAGGAGTCCTTGAGCAAAAGTGGACTTCAGTTAAATTATAGAGGAGAGTCTCAGCTCTCCACAGTGGGTTGAACCAAGTCTGTAGTTCAATCCAGTCAAAAGTTATGGCCTTCCAAAGGTGACTGAGTGGGCATCCAAAAATGAACACATGTGCACAACAGTTGGCCTTTACTTTGCCCCCTCAGTTTAAGAGTTATCCTCTATCCATCTGTACCAGTTTGGTCTTAGAGGATATTCTTAGATTTCCTGAGAGGGCTGAACCACATTTCTACATTAATCCTGTCAAAAGTTATGGCCTGACAAAATTGACCACGTTGGAGAAAAAATGGTCTGGTTAATGTGAAAGTAATTGCACGGTAACTAGCAGTCCAGTAAAAAAATCTGAGATATCTGGACTTAAAGAGGAAAAATTGCTTTACAAAATTCCTGCGATTTTTTGCCACTGTTCTTTTAACTGCATGGTGAAAAAAAAATGGGCGATCCTTACGCAAAAGTGCATAAAAGTTGGATTTTAGAGAAGAGTCAGAACTTATCATTTCATCCCTCAAGTGTTGCATTTTACGCGCGCCGCCCTGTAGAAAGTGTAACGTTCTTGTTCTGGCCGCTACACGACCCCTCTTTTCTCCATCGCAAAACTTCTGAGACCTTTATTATTCAAGTTATTTTCTTCACTTTTTGACAAAATTGCATATTAAGGCGGCGCTGTCGATTGAAACATAAAATATGCTACATCCCCTCTACTTTGCCGCTCCTGAGTTAGGGGGCGTTCAATTCTGCACTGCAGTGTAGTAGGCCTGGCAGTTTCATACTCATGCGAAAATCTATGCAACCTAGGTCAACGACGCATGCATAAATTGCACCTCAGCAATGCAGCCAGATAACTCGGGGAAAGTGTAGAGTTGTCCAATTTACTTTTTGTGCATTTCCTTTCTGCTCAGGTGAGCAATGGGCTGCAGCTGTTCCGTTGATTGAGTGGCCAAGCACGCTTCTGTCTCTGTTTGCAAACAGAGAGAAGAAAGAGTATCTCGTAATAGCTGTAGTACATTACACAGTTGTCATCGCCAGTGGTGGGTGGGCTGAGTTAAACGGTCAATACAGTACGCAGTTCGCTTCACCTGGCTTCCAACTTTAGTCCGCAGCAGCGATAATTGTTTCCTTGCTGCTACTTGACCTTACAAAAGGCAAAGTCAACACAGGATACTGGAACGCAAGTGGTTGGTTTACGGTCATTCTGAGCTTTTACACGTCGAGTGCGTAAACGTCGCATGGACGCGGTCTGGCTCAAAATAAGCGCCGAAAACACGGAATGCGCGTTCGTGCACACGAGGGTTTACGCAAGCATGCGAATCTGCTCAGGGGATTTTTTTCAAAAGATGGGGAAGTCCCCCAAACCGTATGTGTGTGTGTATCTACTCCACACTGTAGTTATGCAAAGTAGGCTATAACATCGAAGTCTTGAGTTGAGACTCAGACTCTGCGGGCGGGGAGTTCAGGGTAAGCTGGGTTATTCCCCCGCCCCTCAACGCAGCGGGAAAGACAAATGAATGAATCTCTCTCATTTTATCGGCAAAAAAGAAAGTTTTTTCTCCACAGTTTGCCATGGAGCAGAAATCAAAAGCCGATGCAGACAGACGGATGGGAGAGACACTGAATATGACCAGTACTTGTCAGCTGGAAGAACGGCCACAATGGGATCACTGGATTATCGTTGTCAGTAAATGGGCGATGCTATCAATCGCTGTGGCGACGACGACCTCCCCGGTCAAATCCCCAGTCAACCATCAACATGCCGGCTGCTGGGGGTCTATGGCGGTCGCCGGGACATAAACCAACTAACCCAAAGATTGGGGTTGCACGCCTGGTGTAAATGATTTTCTTTAATAAGCTTAACTTATTAGGTGCGCAGCGTCAAGTCCAGGAGTTTCAAGCACTAGAGATGCTACATGAATACTTTTCCTTCTCCTCTCTGGAGGGGGAAGTTTGTGCGCTGAAACAGAAAGATTTCTTGGAATAGCGTATCCTTCGATTTCTCCGGCTCCGGCCTCTCAGTATGAGGTTCCGAGCGTCTGCGCGCTTGATTCGCCATGGCCAAGCTCGCCAGATGCCCATTTATCACACAGGGTGCCGGTGTACTAACTACTACTTGAGTCGAAAGGAAGCAACAGCATCAATAAACGTACCCAGTGGAACCATGCAAATCTTCTCCGCCGAATATGTATTCTGGTATGCTAATACTCGTGCAGCCGGGCATGAGAGCCAGAATTGAACTGGATATGCAATGTCGAAGGTTATGGCTGACGTCTTCAGCTTCACCTGGTGCTACCGCTGCACTGTAACTTTATTGTGTAAAGACGAATGCGGTTACACGCAGTAGATACTTAACCACTCCTTCGGAACGCAACAGCGTCAATAAACGTGCCCCATGTGACCATGAGGTACGCTACGTTCAGGAAGAACGAGAACGAGGCAGCCACTTGGTCTACTGATGAAACTTTCTAGTCTTAATGTCGCAATTTATATACGTGCCGTCCAACTATGACTGCACACAAGTTCGATAACTACTGTCTTGTATTACGCTTATCCCGATATTCCATCTGACCAAATTGACGGCAAATCGCCGTCTTCTCCCCATCGTCTTCGTTTCTTGGTCGTCCGTCGCACCGATCGCTGCAGTAGATTCGTCCTTCTCTGGAATGTGGTCTCCGCCGCCGCCGCCGCCGCCATTGCCGCCGCTCTTTCTGTGCAGGGCCCAGGCGAAGTGATTATGCAAAGGCCTAGCTGATAGGTATACATACCTAGCTGGCTCGGCCGCTCTCCTCCGACGGGCCAGAAAAAAAAGGCAGCAGCACCAGCCCAAAAAGGTGCCCAAAGAAGCTGCTGCTGGTGCTGCCACCAGCGTACATCCACCCTGGCGCCGCCGAGCCCAAACTCAAGAGACCAGCATCAGGCAGAATTTGGACGGACGGCGATAACATTTGTCGGGACCGACCAACGCATGCGCGCGCAAGCGCGCACTCACACATGCATGCACGCACGCACGCAAGCACACACGCAAGCACGCACGCACGCACTCCGTTTCCAATCAAAAGCCTTGTTGGTGGAACAGCGGAGATTGCTTGATTACGGCAGAAATGCCAAGAATGTTGCGCGTGTCACCTTAGTTTCGCGCAAACTGGTATACACATGTGCAACTAATGTACGCACTGGCACACGAGTTTGTGCGTGTGTGCTGTTAGTGCCCTTAAACGTAATGGTAAAAATATAAGCGAATTGAGTGGAATACCACAGAGAGGACTCTTCGGGGAACATAAAGGCAGCCATACGCCTCATGTGGTTTTTTCTTGAGAAGTGACGTTTGCGAAGACCTTTACCAAGCAGGTATGCGTTGCATTCTGCCCATGCAGCATGCTACAGTAGTGCCTATGTTATGCATCCCGGCAAAGTGCGTCATGTCCCACGCACTGCTCAACCACACACTTCGTAGAATTACGGTAAGGGGCACTTACTTGAGTACTAGATATGCACATGAAATGGCTGCGGATCCCTCTGGCTGCAAAAGAACTTCATGCGCGCGAGCATGCGCACATGCATGGGCGCTTAGCTTACTTAGACGCACTCAGAACGAAGGAAGACATGTTTTTGAGCACACCACGCTGCTGCTGTGGTTGATTGGAAGTTTTGAAGACCGGTTTCCTCGAGCAGAGTTAGCGGCTAAGAGAGGGTGAAGCAAGAGGGGGGGAGGCCTGGCGGCAGCAGCAAAATAGGGCCCACACTACATTTCAACTGCTGCTGCCGCTGCTGCTTTGGGCTGATTGGAGACAAAACAACTGTTTTGGCAATCTGCGTGCGTGAGCGCAGGTCTACAGGTGAAACGTCAGAAACACACAAAAGCTGACAATTCAATGATCATGCACGTCCAGGTCCGGTCCTTGTGGCATCGCGGTCGATTGTACTTGTAACTATACAATGCTGCAGGGTAAAAGCAAATAAAGATCATGAATTATGAGCCAACACCACCTCCTTCGCTTGCTCATTTTTATCCCATTGGAGTGTGGTGTTTAAGCTCAAAAGTACGCTCAAAAGTTTAATAGAGATTAGGAGGCAATGCCAATCTCTGAAAGCTAAAAACGAGTCGGGAGCAAACAAGTTCTACGCAAGGTTTATAGCGTCTTGAATTTTATCTCTATTGCATCAAATAAGTTCGTACATACGTACAAATGACATGATCACTGGGTCAACATGTTTGCAGGTACAAGGTGGATTGAGTTGAACTCTTCATTTCACTAACGTAATGCTTGGCGTTGAAATCTGTGCTAACATTAACACTTCATCGTGTGAATTAAAGAACTTAACGGCCGGTAACGCGTGAACAGCAAACTTGATTCCCTGTGTTCTGCACTACTTGGCCAGTAACGTTGTTTGTGCAGGTATGGATAGGTGTGTAGTACTAAACCTCCAGCCTTGATTTCTCTGGGATGTCGTGTCGAAATGTTGGTGCCAGGGTATGATTATACTTGACCGTCTACCAGATCATGGTGTCAGATGCCATTAAATGCGATCCCTCTGCTCTTGAGCGCCTGCGTGCGCCAGCGTTTTCTGTGTTTGTCCCAGCCTCTTCCATTCCTTTCAACAGGTCTTTCAAGAGGAAGATTACGGATCCCTAATTGTGCACACTGTGCTTCGGTCAGATGTAATTTCACCGTGCTTTTTTGCGCCTCCCTCTCCTCTCCCTGCTTTTTTGTTGTATCTCCACTTCATCTTTCTCTATCTTTCGCGTGATGTCGTTCACAGCCTCAACTTCTTCAACCCGACCAAGGAGAGAGAGGAATTCGAATATACGTACGAGAGATACGCACTCCTTCTCACACAACAGCATCTATGTGTCCTGCTGCTAAAGCTACCTCAAATTCAAAATTGCTGGTCTCTGCACAACTTGTTCTGTTCACGCGAGGAACCTGGGTATCCAGAGAGCGTGATGATGTCGAAGAGGGAATCCGCCTTCCACTACTTTTTCATTTCGAAAAATCTCTCCCTTTTGCTGCTTCGGTCGAAACCCAATTTGCGGAACGTTTGGGTATTGTCAGGCCTGCCTGGGTAGCGTTCTAACACGCCTACGTCTGACGATGTCGCCCAGGAGGAGGTGATCTTTACTCGGTAGTCGCCATGTGTGTGTGTGTGTGTGTGTGTCGTCTGCAGGTTGTACAATGCTACGCTCATACGTGCGTATGCACGACTGTACGTAGTTGGTACGTACGTACCCTCATTCCAGGAACACAACCACTCTCGATTCCCAGACTCTGAACGTACAGACGAAAAAGGAATCCAATCAATTTAGTCCCGCCGAATATAGTGGTATAGAATGTGACACATTTGGAAGAGTCCTTTAACTCACTTAATGTGTCGTACACGTACGACGGTACGTATGGTGCCAGGCATGAACATACTCGACGTGTGAGCACATTGAGAGCTCTTACATACGAGACAAACACTTGTTTTGATGACTTTTGCACACGATCATATCAAGTGAGATAGCAAAACAGAATCTTTTTGTCTTCATGCATGTCCTTGGGCGGTCCAAAATAGAGTTGTAAGTTGAATTCATAGGGAAGAATCCAGTTTTACGCGTATCAAAACTAAGCTTATGTCTAGAAAAAAACTGCTAGGTCTCAAAAAGTTAGCGATGCCGTCATTGTTAACTCTGAAGCTTACACTTTATTTCAACCCTTGCATTCAATGTGTGTGTGTGTGTGTGTGTGTGTGTGTGTGTGTGTGTGTATGGGTGTGTGCACGTGTGACAGGTATGTGCATACGTAAGATATGACACCGACAAGGACGACAATAATATAGTGGTATAGTAAAGGGTATATGTTGTACTGTACATGCTGGGTGTTCTTCTTCCTTTATCCTTGAGTGAGAGAGAGGCTTCGCCAAGAAAGACAAATGGAGAAAGTGTATGTAAAGCGACAAAACACTCCTTTTTACAGTACGTATCACAATGCTGATGATAAGTTAAGCAAAGGTCTCTAACTTCCTTTCCCTCTGCGCCTCCCTCTGTTCCTCCGCCTCTTCTTCTTCCAATTTGGCAGATTTTGATCCTCTTCCCCCTGCTCCTCCTCATCTCTTTGGTTCTCTGCTGGTGAGTCCAGGAGAGGCAGTGGCTTCCTCCTGTCCACGCCACCACGTTGAAGGTGTTTTTGCCGCAATAGCAGCCTCTCTCTCGCTGAGGCCAACAAGGAAGTGAGGTCTGCTGACAACTCTTCTTCTTCCACGTCTTCTTGAATGCGTGGCGACTCCTTTTTCTTATCCTTGACCTCTGGTTTCAGCAGAGCCTCGAATGGAGACTGTCGTCGTCTCGACCACTCAAACAAGATACTCTTGGGATCTCTGCGCAGCAGCCCCTTTGAATGAGGCCTTGATCTCCCATGCCACTTCTTTTTCCATCTGCCTCCGCCGGGTCGTCTGATATGTGACTGCATGAGCTTGGACTTGACTTTACGCATCTCCTTCCGCTTCCGCCGACGCTCGAGACGTTTCTGCAAACGTAATTTCCTCCTTTGGAGTCTCCTCTCCTCTTTCTTTTTCTGCTTCTGTGTCTTGACGATGGCGGCGGCGGGATCGGGCTTCTCGAGGCAATGCTCAGCATTGGATAAAGTGCAACCTTAAGCAAAAAAAAAATCACTGTTACTATAGCCATAAAGCTAGAAAACAGGCATTGCTTGAGCTTACCCGCTAGGTATTCGCCGACTTTGCCTCCAGCCTTATCGTCGAGGTGCTGCTTTTTGTCGTACTTCACCTCGGAGATCTCATTGATCGAGGATCTGTTCGCTCTGACTCGATAGATGTCTCGGCGGCCATCCCACTTAAAGGAAGAAACGTTCAGGCACCCCGTGGCCTCCCTCCAGTTGTGAACGATGATTCCTGCGCGCCGCTCGCACTCACGTGCGTACGCCGTCAACACCTCACAGTGGCACTGGTCACCCGGGCATTCGCACATGTCCAACTTGCACGCGTTGTAGAAGTAACTGCGGAAGAGACACAGATTAACGTTAACAGCTTGGAATTCATCAATGATTACTCTTGAACATAACTATTTATATCGAGACTGTAAGGATTGTTGCTGACTAGGCTTTGCTTCGGCAGCGTGGAAATTTAAGCGCACCAGCGCAGCGCATCAGTGCTATGACTTTTGTTATCCGTGAAAGTGCAAAAAATGCAGAAACACAAATCGAACAGACGATCTTTCTATGGGTTGTTCATGGAAAAATTGCAGGTCAAAAGCTGTAGGTGAAATTATAGAATCAGTGGCAGTACACACAATGTAATAATGTTTGCACTGCATTATTGACATGAATGTACTTTGAAGTGAAGAGACCTGTATACATCTCTCGTACGTGGTCAACAAGTTACACCACTTTTCTTGCTGTCACGCAACCTTAGCAAGATCTCAGTTCGCCAATGCGATGACAGCACTGTTGACTTTTTTACAGGCGCTAACAACTACTCATATGCAAAAGAGAGAAGAATCTTGGACGACAATGCTACTCGCCAGTCTTCTCTGAGGAGAAATCCTTTCGTCTTGCCAAATTGTTCACTTCTCGAGTCATATTCCAAGCGCACAAAACAGTCACGGTTCAAGATGCTGGTAATACCTTGGTGTACATGAGTACCCACTACAGGAATGTTTAAGTCGAATGCAATGTTGCTCAGTGCAACAAGTAACTGAAGTGAGTTGGTCACCTGGTGTCTACGCCAGCGCTGGCACATCTGTGGAAGAGCGTGGAGTTCAGAGCATTGCAATGGCGGTCGCTCTCAATTTTTTCTTGCCACGTCTGGGTGCACTGCGGGGTGTACGAATGCGGCATGTCCCTCGGCAGCACGGAGCAAGCGCGCAAGCCACCCACGCGCCAAGTGTTTCCGAAGGCCTGGCCGTCGTCCAGCAAGCTGCCGGTGTTTTCGCCGCGACCTCCGCGGCCGTAGAAGTCATTGGCGGCATTACCATCGAAGTTGCCGCACAGGCCGCACAGGCGGCCGCGAAACTTTGCTGGCATCGATACCTCGAGAAAGCTCACGCCATCCCACAGCAGCTCTAGACCTGAAAAGAAATGGAGACATTGCCTGTTAGGTTTCTCTCAATTTTCCATTTCCTCCGAAGGGTTGAAAAATCAATTTCTTTTCGGCGGTTCGCCGGCTGAAAGCGGCAGGAAGCGGGTTATTATAAAGAAGAGAGTGAAGTTGGATTGGACGTCTATCTATCACTGAGGTCGCTCTGGAAACAACGGCGTAGTGACAACATTCCTTAGGGCTTTGTCTCTCTGTCTGGAGTCATTCAAGAAGGCAAAATGGCCCCACAGTGAACGGACCCCAAGCACAGGTGCTCCGACTCCCGAAGAAAATTATAGGCCATGGCAACCATATAAAAGCCCAGCCCTGTTATGGGGAGGACCTCGAGAAGAAGAGAGCGAGAGAAATGCTTGATTCATTGCTCTAACCCACCCCTCTCCTGCTAGAAAATTCACGTCAGTGCGTTGCACTACTACTGCCACAACGTACAGCGTGTTGTACAAAAGGTTGGACACAGTGTGGACAAGGTCTGAAGCCAAGCAGATTATACCATGTCTATTCTTTGGTAGCACATCATAGGTGAGTCGTGTAGGTTGGACAATAGAGATGTTGCCATAAAAACTAGCGTACAAGGTAGCATTTGCAGATGATTTGACAAAGCCATTTCCAACCTACTTATTACCGTGGGCCATGAGAAGTAAATTCCAATTGCAGGCGAGCGTTTATGACGCAAAGAAGAAGACCTCATTAAATGCTGCTGCCAGTCTTCTCAGACAAATAGCAGAAAACGATTGGAAGAGGCTTATTGGGGCCAGGCCAAGAGAAAAAGACAACCCAAAAAGTCTATTGCCTTCGCTTCCTTTCTTCGACTCAGCCATCCGCGTGACACGGACTCATTAAACTGAGGCTATCGGTGCCTCTGCCAGCAGCTCTCCTCAACCATTGGGGCCTACCAGTACATAAGCAGGCTCATTTTGGGTTGTTAGAGGTGGACCCACCAACGTCCATGGATGTGCATCAGTCCTGTATGAGTCTGAGTAAATGGTTTGCTCAAGAAAAACACAATTTACGAGTGTGTACCAGTGACTGTGAGGCAGAACACTTTTTGATAAATCACTGCTGCGAAAGAGACTTGCGTACATAACATTACGGTATGTTGGCTATTGTAGCAAGTCATCTCTTCCAGCGCGATCCACCTCAGATGTTGCTAAAACACTGTCCGACAAAAATTGACATTGCTGCATGCAAAAAAGCTGTTCTCCTCAAGTCACAACCAATAAAGCTAAATTAAAATTCTCACGACTGGTAGCACAGAATACGTACTTTACAACATAGCCTCTCATGAGCGCTTTGCACGAGTGCAGAGTAAACGAAAAGAAAAAAGAAAAGAGCACAGACGTACTCTCGTTTATGCCCAAAATATATAGGTTTCTCTACAAGACACATTTAAACACAGAGAAAGACAGAGACGTTAAATGCGCCTCTCATAAGCTCATAACTCTGTCGAGAGCGTCGGCTGCACTCCCAGTCGGAGTTGTCATCGGGTTTTGTTTACATGGCTGCTGCGCAAAGGAATATGGAAAAGATGGCCTCTTCTCTGTGTCTGACTTCCACTGCATGCAGGGAGACACTTCTTTGATTACACACACCTGCTGTGTCGTTACTATCAATACAAAGAAGAAGCAGAATCTCAGAACCGCAATGCACATATAACGAGTAAGATAGTACGTGCGCGGACGCACGCACACACCAGCTTGCAATCTCCATGGCTTATTTTATCTTCACAGTGTAGGTCTTAACAGTGGAGTTCTTAGAGTGCTGTGTATGTTATACAATAGCAGCAACTTCAGAGTTCGAGACGACTATTTTGCATGCCACAATCTACTCGCACTTGATGCACGTATGCAGATGTGAGTTACGTGTACACAGGCACATAAAGAGGAGCTTCTCTCTCTAGAGAAGCAAAAAAAACTCTCAGCGCCATAGCAGACGAGGACGAAAGTTATGGACGAAACCGCCCTTGCAATGTCCTGATTAAATAAAAGGCGTGGGTGGAAGGAGATAGCAACCAGAAATATATGACACGTGCGTGTCGATTGAGTCTCCTTTTTTAACCAAGATATCGGAGAGAGCAGCTAGCTTAGTTATCATCTTATCAAAGAGATGAGAGTTTAGAGCCCTAGTGATTGAGATAAGAAAGAGGCGGGAACTTTAGAAATAAAGATGATACAGTAGATACGAAAGGTTTTTGCTTAATGAATGGATGAACGAACTCACCTAAGTTGGTTCGTAGATGAACCTTGTAGCCTTCCTTCATGACCGAAAGCGCGCCCAGTTTGATGTAGGGCAATTTGACCCTCTTGCCGTCCACCTTAACTTTCATCTTTTGCAGCAGCGATATCTTCAGGCCTGCCAGCCTCACTGTGATGGTCCTGAGCCAACTGAAGGCCATGGAGTCTCTTGCGTCGTTGGTTATCCTAATCGAAAATGTGCTGTTGCCGCTGCCGGAGCAGTCGCTCGACAACAAGTACTTGCAGCTGCCTTGGAAGTTGAAGATCCTGCCGTCGAAGGTGCGGTAGTGCGGGTCTCCGAACACTGTGCACACACCTTCGCTCTTTGCGTCGCCGCCACCGATTTGCCTGGCTCGCGGTTGAGGTCGACATCGGGGGCAACACTCGTCCTGACTTGGAGCCGCCGCCACTGCAAGACCCGGAGAGCAACTGAGTGGCGGACATTTGGGCAGCACGCACTTGGTCTCTCCGTCCACGCAAGAGCAGTTCAAGCAGCCGTGGCCGCGCCACTTCTCGCCACTGCGGTACATGGAGCCCGAATGAGTGCAATGTGTGGGCCTGGTGGCGGCGGCAGAAGTCAGAGAGCGTTCTTGGCCTTCTTGATAGCTTCCATTGCAAGTCGAGCAACATTCTTTGGGATCGTCGCGCACCTGGGCCGCCAGCGGACAGGTTAACACGGGACAGGTTTCTCGTTCGCACACTACGGTCAGATCCTTGTTACACGTGCAGTTGGTGCACACGTCAGGCTTAAAGCGTTCTCCCGGGGCATAAGACTGGGCCTTAAAAAGGCACTTCCCCACGAGGCCGGAAGAGGCCTGGTGCCTTCGAGTACATTCAGGACAACATTTGCCTGGCTGTCTTTTGGCCAGTCTGTCCTCACAGGGCAACACGGGGCAAGCTGTCCTCTCACACACCATGCCTTGCCGGGTGCACGTGCACTGGTTGCAGGGGTCCAAGATGTCCGGTTTCGTCTCTCCCACCTCGAACTTTTGTCCTCCTCGCACACAGTAGGAGAGATTTTCCTTGCAGGTGGGACAGCACTCACCGGGCTTCTGCACCGGATTTAGACACTCTGGCGTTGGGCATCGCACTGGAGACACTGTCAGCACCCCGGAAAAGCACTTCTTGGCCATACATATGCCCTCTTCAACGATTACCTGACCACTAGCCAGTCGCAGTTTAGAGTCGGTACCGTTGTTGCTGCCATCAACGATGCAGCCTTTGCACACGGTGGGACAGTTGCCGACTGTGGAATCTTCGACGAAGTGACATCCTAAGAGTTCTTTCTGGCAGGCTGGTACCGAGGCCTGGCACGACTGCAGAATGCCGGATAGGCATTTGCAGCGAGCGTTTCTAATGCCCGGCACCTGAACAAAGCGACCTTCTTGCTCGGACGAGCACTTGAGATGTCCGCCCTTTAGGCCCTGGCCGGAGGCCAGTGACGCCAGGATGATAACTCCCAGGAAGCACAGAGGCATCTCGATGCTCACGCTAACCAACGTCACACATGATTATGTCAAGTTTTGTAACACTCTAATAGACCAACGTTATACGTTACTGGACTTCTTGTCTTCTTCCACTCTCTCCTTGGCACGTCCGTCTACGAGCAGGTCTTTGGTGGAACTGGTCTCTTCTTATGCGTCCCATGATGTTCCCGGCGTCGGCGTCGGCGTCGGCGTCGGCGTCGGCGGCGCCGTCGCCGTCGCCGTCACGAGAAGAATAAGCGGGCGCCGAGAAGTCATCAGCGGTTTGAATGGCTCGCGCGCATAGTGCTATGGAAAGAGTAAAGAAGGGAAGCAGGAGCAAAAATGAGGCATTGCTGCCGCGGCGTCATTTTCATGCGTGTTGCATTGACCCCCCTCGTGGTAGGACGTGTAGTGCTAGTACGAGACTCTCAAGTAGCACGACCTCACCACACTGCTCGCTTTATCACGTTCATAGGGCACACGTCGGTGTGCTTCCCCACGGAGGTGGGCAGCATCTCTTCACACATGACGCATTTCTTACGTACTGACATGAACACAGTAGGTACTGTACAGCTTTCATTCTGCAGAGTTTCTGAAGCCACTTGGTTAGAGAAGACGTTCTTATTTATGTGGGATGCGTATGCATGCCTACCTTTAAATTCGTACAGGAGGCTTTTTCCTGGCGCTTTTTTTAGTGATGAGGGTGCTGCGAAAGGAAGACGTTACGTACACGACTGGCTCAAGTGTCGAATACAGGGTGAAGCAGTTATACTTCTGCAAAGCATAACGAGAGGATAAACATGGGACTTTTCCACCCCCTTCCCTCCTCCGGCACCCCTGCAGGGTGCAAGGAAAGACTTTAAAAGCATATGTTGTAAGTCGACACTTTGATAAAGGAACTTGTGCGACGACGACACGAAAAAAATGCAAAATCAGATACACCTAGGTTACGCACAATCAACACAAGCTCTAAGGGGAAGGAAGAGGGTAAAAAGACAAGACTTTTCCTACAACGATCGGCTTTCAAAGCAATCGGACCTAGCAACCAGCTACTTTTTTCTTTTTTTTAAAAAAAGGAGGGGGTTGGAGAGAGGTGAGCAAAGCAAGCTGTATGTCCTCCAGTACCGGCACACTGTCTACGTATGCACATACGTATACGTCCAGAGTGAACACTGTAGATATTGCACATAGATAGATAGATAGACTGATATTGCTGTATACACGTACGATCTGACGTATGTACAGTGCACATACACACTTCGCATAAGAGCTCATAGCAAGATGTTCTCATTTCTCTGTTACTTGTACGACCGTTGCACATGCACATTCGATGGAGAGCGATGCCTTGTTAATAAGACGCATAACGTTAATTTGTCAAGCTCTCTGTTTCTCTTTCTTTCTATTTCACCGCCTTTTCCAGATGACTTCTTGTTTATGCTTCTGCAGTTTTTCAGCCTCTAGAGGAGGACATTTAGATCCTGTTCTCTGGGGCGCGTCAGTTTAATGGAAATATCGCACGCGGTAAAAGCAGAAGAGGCCCTGTGACTTAAAGCACTTACGTAAGAGGAAGCACAAAAGTTTGCACGAGGACCTAACGTAAGCTCCACTGTCTTCCGCATGAGATATTTGCACACGGCAATCGACCCTGCTCTCTCTTTTCCTTTCTCTCTCTCTCTCTCTCTTTTACTAACACACACACACGTGTGCGCTGGCACAAGCACACACGAGAGGTAACGTTTATCTAAAAGATATCACGCACGTGGACGTACGATAGAAAGACGCTATGTTGAACCCGCCCTACGTGAAGCGCATCATAAGTCGGCGGGATGAGAACCTCTGCGCCGCCATCGGCCCGCCCGCCCGCCATCCAGTCGCCAGTTTGCAAAAAAGCCGCTGAATCGAAATTGTCTGGCTGGCGCTGATTTCCGACGAGACAACAGAGGAATCGAAGAAAGGAGGCGGAGGAGACGACATCGGCGTCGAGGATATGGAGACGAAACAGATTAATGAGCGACGGAGGAATGCGCGTGCGAATATGGCCATCGAACTATACTACCATTTAATGGCTCTCGTGCAGCCAAAGACCACCGACCAAGCACTGTTGAATGCTTTTTCACGGAAGCTGGAGAGAGCGACACAGAAGTGTCAGACGCCTCAAATGCGTCATTGGCAGATGTGCTGTTATTAATAGTTTTCTAAACCTTCTTGCATTCCTGACTGGAAGGAAAGGCGCATTTCCGGCCAGGATGGGTCCCGTCACCCCCACTGCCCCCCCCCCACCATCACCACCACCCCCACCACCACCACCGGGCCGGAAACCGCTCAGAGCAGCAAACACAAGAAGTCCCTCTCCTCTCTGACCGCTCGTTAATCTCCGCGGACAGTGACAGCTTAAACAAACGTTAGTCATTGAGGGAGAAACAACGGGGAGATAATTGGCAGCTACTATGATACAATTCAGGTGGTCTCTGTTCTTTTCTCGGTCCTGATGTCAAGACCTCCGCCTGGAATGAAAACGACGGCAATTAACTCTGGCAGAACGACGCTTTTTTTTTTTACTCGTCGGAACAATTGAAAGGGGGAGAAAGAGCAAATACAGCCGCTGATGGGTTTGGCTGTAATGCCTGAGTCCTCTATCGGGTCTCCTCCACCTATGGCATGTCACGACGTTGCAGAGACGTTTGCAGGCAATCGTTGCCTGCTTTTCCTCTGCTTCGGTTCTTGGTATTGCCCCATGGAAAATTGGACCGCAGGAATGTCTCGCAGAAATGTTGCCTCAAATCATGGGAAACTTTCTGTCATTGCTTTTTTGAAGTTGACATCAGATGGAGAAGAATTTGGCGCCAAGAAGCTGGGTGATGACACAGAGTGTTAGGAACGACCGCATTGGCGCAAAACCAGTGTTAATTATGTGTTTACTGTTTTTATCAACTTGTCATGACTCACATGCTTGTATCGGTATGCTTACTAGTAAATGTATGGTAGTATAAAATGTATATATTTGAGTGCATCTGTGAAGCATTCGTGAAGCAGAATAATAATGACGCTGGGTTTCGCAGGAAGGTGACTGCGGTGAGACAAGAGCTCAATGGCTGTTGAATTGACATAGCCTGCGGCGGTCGCTGATTGGGTGAATTGAGTTGTGACATTTGGTGAGACTGGGGCGAGACCTCAGGAGATCTTCTTGGCTTTTTCTCCTAAGACCACCGTGCTTCTCCAAGCAAATTACGTTTGAGTAGATCAAGGTCTATCAGACTTGTGTG
>JAAUXU010078391.1_pt1 | contig 22640 bp, 23 predicted proteins | sample 7278151 | NCBI WGS metagenome assembly JAAUXU01 (sample SAMN14350113, study PRJNA611818) | marine sediment metagenome | isolation source: surface marine sediment (1.8m) | place: French Polynesia: Moorea | collected 2018-08 | reverse complement strand
CCCCCCCCCCCCCCCCCCCCCCCCCCCCCCCCCCCCCCCCCCCCCCCCCCCCCCCGCCCCCCCCCCGCCACGGGCCCCGGCCCACTTTTTCCACCCATCGAAGCGGGTGCGATGTGCCAGTTATATGTATATATATATATATATATATATATATATATATGTATAACCTCAGCCAAAACCTGTTTAAGTGGTCCTTGCCTTTACTTCGTCTTCGGTTCAAGTAAGACAGACAGCGCGTGACATGAACTATTGTAGATTCACTCCATTATCTACTGACACTATCCAGTGTCTCGACCGGGTGCTGAGGACAATGGATGGAATGGCAACTCTACAGGGAAAAAGTGCCGATCGTCAGCGCAGACAGCTCTGGTCCGTGGCGTGTCCGTCTGGTGTCTGACGGGCGGGCTGAGGCTCACCTTCAGTCTCTGAGAATAGGAATGCTGGCTTGCCTGTCCCCTCAGCTGTCGCTTCCTTCTTTGTTCCGACCACAGCGTATAGAATGCAGTCCTATTTAACACAATGTTTGCAATGACTACGCTGAAGGGGAGTAAGTGGCGTGCACTTGCTCTCTATAAGATCACCTAACCTAAAATGTCCCTAAGTAACCTAAAGTCCACTCTCTCTGCGTGTTTAGGTGTACTTTTCCGTGCCCTCTTCCATTTACTATGCGTGTTGCGCTGTATAACTCACCTAATTCTTTACAGGGAACAGTGCATAATTCGCACTTATCACTGATTTGATGCAAACGTTGCATTTTCTAGGCCTCATGCGAGCTTCCCGTCAACACTTTTAGGCCACTCTGAGTCAGTGCCTATGGTAACTTTGGCAAGCAGCTTGAACTACCCTTGAGTGGCTTCACAAATTGGATGACTAAAGTATCTTACAGCAATACAGGTTCACAGTACTGACAATGCTTATTCGATAAAGATGAAAGTCAACAGTTACGAGCTCCTCTTGATTATTATGCCGAGAAAGAGCATTCGACCCCTATATAAATACCCTGATCCCTTCAATTTTGTCAAAGATCACAATATCATTCTATATATGTAGACTGTTCAACAAGGCATTGCAAGTCAACGCGCTTCCAATAATCTACTTCTGATGACTTTGCCCACGTCATCGACGAAGTCCGCGCACATTCTAGATCGGACCAGCTCGGCAAAAATCTGGACCCTGCGCGTGTTGGACATGGTGCCGACCAGGAGGAAATTCACAGCCGAAGCAGCCAGGGTCTCGCTGGCGTCGTCTCCCACCAGGCAACTGTAGTCACCACCGTGCTGAAGACTCTTCTCGTATACGTTGACCACCTGATCGGCGCAGAAGCAGCGACGCACAATCTCAATAGAAGCGTAGCGAACAAGCTCGGGAAGCAGGTATCTATCTGCTAGAGAGACAAGCTCAAAGAGAGTCTCGAGCGAGAGGCCAACGCCGTTTTCTGCGGAGGCTTGGGAGCACCAACCACGGCAGCCGTGCAAGTGATGGAGAAGCGGCAGAAGTGCGGCGCGGCTGGTCTCAGGGAGCAGCACTCTCTGCTGAGAGGATTCGGCGAACCCCCCACTCAACATGGCCTCGAATACGCCACCGTCAGACGTGAGCTGGGCGCGGTCGCCTGCCACTTCCTCCCCGCTATCCAGCACGAACGTCACCGTGTCTGATGTCGACAGGTTGGAGGCATCATAAAGGCACTCAGATTGGGCTGAGCGTTCCGGCAACGTGAGATTAGGAGCAATGACTCCCAAGTGAGCCGCCAGCGTGTTGGCGCTGAGCACGGCGTACACAAAGTCTTCACTCGGTTCTTGGTCAGGGGCGTCCTCTGCAGAAATGGATTCCAGCACTTCCAAAAGGTTGTCCAACCCTTCGTGGACGAGAAGAATGTTTCTCAAGAGCTTCCTCGACCTGTGTACCAAAGTTATCGGAGATAAGTTTCTATGTAGCGATCGCCAACTGACCAGAGATGAAGATAAAAAGGTTATCTGTTTACTTCTCCTTACCGGACTACCATAGGTGCACTGATGGCCACGCAGTGCTTGTCGGTGCTAGATCCCCTCATCAGAAGGTGACACATCTGTCCCTCAGCGTATCCGGACTCTGCCAACACGGACACGTTCTGGTTGAGATGGCTTCGCAAGAGGAAGAGCTCCTTGCACCCGGCGCACATACACTCATCGGCTAGTGAAGGCCTTGAGTCCAACGCCAACTTCATCCAAGACATGTGCCTTTGGGTCACTATGGACATCACGCAATACAAATTCCTGCGAAAAGATAGCGCGCGTGATGAAGACGCTTGGACAGAGAGACTTCCACTACCCTTCCACCTTACCTCGACAATCGAACCAGAACCCTTCCCGCTCTGGAAAGAGGATCCTTCACGTACACGAGATAGTTGATCAGCGCCTTGGTCGTCTCCAGATTCATCATGTCCTCGTGGGGCCTCTCGGCGTGTGACAACCTGGACAGAACTTGCAAAACCCACCCGATAAAGGAGTTTTCCTTTTCCTTCCCATCCCTGATGCTGCTGGTGTCCGCGTTCGATTTATAGCGGAGCGTAGCTATGGGGTTGAACGCCGAGAGGTGATCAGGTGACGGCGATGGGAAGGGAGAGAACTGATTGAAGCTTGACACGTAAGAAGGGGACAAATGGCTGTCCAATCCAGAGGCTGCTGACGAAAGCACTAACTTGGCAGGGGGAGCGTCACAAAGTCTTGACTTCTTTTTTGGAGGGGAACAGCTGGTGGTATGACCCATACCTGACGAAGTTGAAGGCTTGGGCTCATCCTCCGCCTCATCGTCAGAAAACCTTTCGACAGGAGAGTACGCGAGTTGTCCTTCCTCGGAGTTATCACAATCTTTATCCGCATCATGGGAAGACTCGGACGATGGCGATGAATATGATTCTTCGGTCGCTGCAGCATTTCCTCCGGAGTCCAGTGGTCTAGGTGAAGGGGATAAGGAGTGAGATGGACTTGAGCTAGGTGATGTGAAGCAACTTCCACTGCTAAAGGGACTCGATGCAGCGGAATAGATTGGAGAGTAACCGGGCGAGGACCACGCGTAGGGTGAGCGATCGGGCGACAGGCTCATGCTGTTATTGGGGCTCTCGTAAAGTCTGGGTTGCTGCAGTTGTTGATTCCATTCGTTCTGGAGACGCAAGTACTCTTCAAATTCATGCTGGACCGCCTGGTAGCTGGGACTGTTGACTCTGAATCGGGCCTCCTTGCTCGTGGCAGAGGCGTCCGCGGTGAATTCAGTCCGAACCTCTTTGTTGTCTCTTTTTTCCTCTACGTCCAACTCATCCTGACCCGCTTTACTTTCTTCCGTCTCCATGACAGCGGCAGTATCATCACTACCTCTCTCGCCTCTCTCCTCTTCAACGGGACTCATGCACCTGCTGCCTGCTGCATCCTGTTCTTTGTCGTCACACGGGCAAATCTCTTCGGCGCAACTATGCTTGACTCCGTTCTCGGCGGTATAGTCCACGATGAAGCTGACCAACCTGGGTATTAGTCCTTCTTGCTGAAGGACCCTGAGACTGCTCTCGTCATAGCCGTACTGCAGCAGAGAATTGACTATGCGAGGATGAAGGCTGGAACGATCAGTGCTGCCTAATATGGAAACGAATAACTTGAGGCCGCCGGATTCACGCAACTTCATGCGGTTGACGGCCTCGCGGCAGTACAGACAAAGAGCAGTGACGCAGTGGGCGACCTCTTTGGGTGAAAGGTCGTGGCAGGAGTTCATCTGAATAGAAGCATACTAAATAAGTTACAGGAACATTGGAACTGTTTCGCTTGTTTTACCTTTTCTACCAAAGCTGTGACGGTGCCCGCGTTACCCAAGCTCGGCCTCAGGTCGTCCAACTTCGACAAGTTGACCAAGCAAGCCATGGCCGCCTCCCAGATTGAACGGTGCTCGTGTGCCATGAGCTCGACGAGACGCTTGAATCCCTTGGAATCATCTCCGCCCACCTGCCATGCCAGCTCGGGCAAGCACCCGTGCGTGAAGTGAGCCAAGCACTTGACCACAGCTTTGACCAACTCTACATCTTCGGAGTACAAATGAGTGGACACGGCAGAAATGGCCTGTGCGTCGACCGTCCGACGCTTGTGACTGTCCGTCGTCCCAAGGATCCTGGTACACACGAAACTTGTCTAGTTAGAGAGTTCAATGCACAGTATATGAGACTGACCTGATAGCCCTGACGACAATCTGCTTTGTCTTGTCAGATTTGGCCTCTGAGAGCACCTTGACTAAGATCGGAACGATCTCTTGTTTGTGCAGCAGTCCGGCGTTTTTGGGGTCCAGACTCACATTGGCAACGGTCCTGGCGGCTCGCCCAAGGATGCTCTCCTCGCTGAGCGTGCTCAAGACCCCCACCAGGATAGGAATTCCTCGTAGTTCTCGGTCACGAATCTGATAACATAAGCTCTACTTTTCGGACAAAATAATGACACAAATAGACGGTGAGCCAGTACCTGCTTTCTTGGCACGCTCTCCAGCATTAGATTGCCGAGGATGCTCAGGGTGACGTCGACGATCTTGGTATTAGGCCTCTGCAACAATGTTAAAAGCCTTCGCACGAGCCCCTTCTTCACCAAGTCAGCGGACGTGGAGGCACTTTTCAGGTGCTTCGTGCGCAGGGAGATGAGGGACGCGTACACCTCGGAGGGTGCCAGCTCCGGGTTAAGCTTGGAGAGCACCTTGGAGGCTGCGCAACTCATGAGAACGGCAGTTTTTTCTCCTTCTTCAAGGAGCCATAGCGAAGTTTCCTAATACGTGGTATAACAACACAACCTACCTACTGCTGCCAGGCTACTGTGGGCGAGAGGGAAACAGCTGACGAAGGAGATGAAAGCGCGGGAAATTCAAACAGCACGAAATCAGCTGACCCCACGACGACGTGCGGGGAGGGGGGAGGGGGAGGGGGGCTTGAGTTCGCATAGCATGGACATGCACATTCACGGCGTCTTCGCGGACAGGGGCAGCTCGGACGACTTGTGACGTATACACTGGTACGCAGCACGAGCGCAGTTCATCTTGCGCATGCATTCGCTCACTTCCTACGTGAGCAAGTCCAGCACGTGCTGCAAGTTGGGACGCGTCGATTACTGCGGAGACTCCACTCTGTGCATCACGTCCAGATTTCTGTGAGAGACTCCTCGTACCGTGCTGGCCACGAGGACCGTCCAGAGAGTTTTGAGTCGTGCACCTGAATCATCCCTGCTAGCACGTTGCACTCTGACCTGCTCCTGACCGAGCTCTCCGACTACATCACGTCCTCGGACGTGTCGGACGTGTCGGACCCCGCGCAGAAGTTGCTCCTTCGCCTCCTCCTCCAGCCAATCGCCGTCTGCTCCTCTTTTCCTCCCTCGCCTCTTTCTCCCAGGCGTGAATTCTGACACCTCCAGCCTGGCCGTCGGCCAATCAGAATGCGGCGTTGGAGGTGTCAGATTTGACGCCTTCGCCCGCTCCAGCAGCACCGAAAGTTGCTCGTCCAATCAAGTTGCGCTCGTGTCTCCTCCGTCCTCCCTCACCTCGGACTCGATGTTGGCGAAAAGTTTTGCCCCCCCCCCAAAAAAAAGTCGTCGTCCTCGAGCTTGAGAGCAAAGAGGCCAAAAGGACGACCGTTACGGGGACGCCGGCTTAATATCATCATCAGCCAGGGTGAAGGAGGAGAGGGTCCATGATAGAGCCGTCGTCGACGTCGACGTCGTCGTCTTCTCCTCCTGTCTTGTGCTGAATAATGGATCCTGAGAGACCCCTTCGTTCTTGCAGATAGTGAGGAGAGAAAGAGAGATCCACTGATATAGGGACGATCCCCGCTGATTGATTTCCTCCCTGCTCAGGAATCTCGACAATGCGGTTTTTGGGTAGAGAGGAGATGGCATCAAGGTCAGTGAGTCAGCGAGCTTGACCAAGTGAAGTGATGAGAGATGTTGGCAGCCGCAGCGACTGAGATGAGCGGGATCATATGCACAGGGAGCAAAAACTTGTTCTTGTTGGGCGAGCAAAGAAAATTGTCTGACGGAGACAACAACAACGACGTGGACGCCGCCCACGCGCGCACAAACCTGTCAATTTAAAGTGTCTGAAATTAAAAACGTCTCTGTCCTCCTCCGCCTCTGCGGGGTCCGTCGGCGACGAGAGTGGCGCCTCCATCCATTTTGCCCCGACTTTTGTGTCGGAAAGTATCAGGTGACTCGGTCAAACAGCTTTGTTTTTTTGTGCGGGGGGGGGGGGGACAGAGAGAGAAAGTCAAACAACGCTGTCGGACACACAGACAGACAGACCGTATGCTACTACTGAACGGTGTTTTTGGAGGAGAAACCTCATATTTTTTGTGCTCGCCACCTCACGCACGTAGCGACCGTGGCGAATGCCAATTTCCTCAAATATCGCGTTTGCTCAAAAGGGGGGAGGGGGAAGGGGGAAGGGGGTTGTCGCCTGCTCCCCCCCCCCCTGTCGGTGTCTACAGTCGTTGTTATCGTGTGTTTTTGGGTGGCTCATTTTTTCGCGTGGTCAGATGGGCAGCGTCAGGGCCAAAAAAGAGAGAAAGGACGCACATTTGGCCAAATAGCACCTCCTCCTAATAACCTCGTGTCACTTTGCAACTACCGTGGAAATAAATTTTAGCTGAGTGCAGCAGATTCTCTCTGTTCTTCCCCTCCTTTTTCCAGGCAGAAGATTATAGCGTACTTAAGGAGAAGAGTAAGAGCATCTGTTGAAAGTTGCGTTAAACATTACAATAACTTTTTTTTGGCAGGCATTGAGAAATCGTCGAGGCAAAACTACTGATGTATTTGCGCTATTGCGTACAATTAACAGTGGATGACTCACATATGATAGTGTCAATGCAGCTGTCACTAAGAGGGGAAGCAGACATGACATCTACATGGGTTTGGTAAGTCTAGAGAAAGAGGAGCCATTTCAGTCAGTAAGAAAAGTCAGCCTCGGTAGCGAGTTTTCCTACCCTCGTGGACCGTGAGCAGCAGCAGCGTCGGCAGGTCCGTCGGCACCGCCGTCGTCTCAGTGGCGACGGCGGCGGCGGCAGCGGTGGCGGCGGCGGCGACGGCGCCGGTGGACGTGCAGAGGAGGAAGGAGAGAGAAAAGAAGCGCGCCCGCTCGTTCGCTCAGGTCGCTGGCGCGGCTCCAGTTGTACCCCATGCCGGCGTTGGCGCCGCATTCGCCGTTGGGAGAAATTTGCGCACCGTCCGCTGCGGCCGCGCCAGAAGTGCACGAACGAGACCCTTCTCGCCACTCAGTTGTTTGCTCTGCATCAGTCAGAAAAGACGCCTCCAGGAGAGAAACCACGGACGTTGTTGCATTATCGATCGGACTCTAGCGGCGGCTGATCCACCTCCAACCGCAGGAGATCGGACAAAGTGTGTTGAGTGTTCATTGATGCAAAGACTGAACAGTGGCAACGTCTGCTCAATGTTGCTCCCCGCCTATCATGCCTCCCGTATGTGATACTATGGCCTTCCATCCGCCCGCTGCAGCCGCCGCCGCCGCCGCCGTCTCAACCGCGTCCTCTTCGCCTCTGTTCGCGGCTGCTGCCGCAGCCGCGGCCGCCACGGCCGCCGGAGGACAACACTCGCCGCTATTATCTTCTCCGCCACCGGCTTCGTCAGCACCACCCAGCAGCTTCATGCCGCCGCACCTTGCCAACGGCCTGCCCGGTCTGGCACCTCCCCACCTTGCACACAGTTATCCAGGACTTTTTCCTCGTGGCTTCTTGGGTGGCGCGGCAGCCGCCGCGGGCGGCTTGCCGCGGCCACCAGTGCCACCGCTGCCACCAGAGGATGACGACGGCGTGAAAGACGACCCCAAGGTGACCCTGGAGGCCAAGGACCTTTGGGAGTCGTTCGCCAAGTACGGCACCGAGATGGTCATCACCAAGAGCGGAAGGTAGGCTTTGCTGCACTTTCTCGAACACTCCTCTTCTCCTTCCTCCACTACATCTCGACCATCTCATTATCTCACTAAAAATGACTTATTACGGCCAATTTTCGGCCTCTCTCTTTCCTCCTTGTTGCCCATATGCATTCCTGCGCGGCTGACAACTTACGGGCTCTTTAAGCGCCGCCGCAGTTATTTAGTGCCGCAGTTATGCATCCATCGTTTCAATTGAACAAAATATTTTCATGTCTTGCTAAGCCGCCGCCGCAGCCGCCGCCGTCGTCGTCTTCGGCCGATTCTGACCGAAGATAGCGCCTTCGCCCCTGCCTTCGCCGCCGCCGCCACCCGCAGAGAAAGGCAATAAGGCGGCGGCGGCGGCGACGGCGGCGGCGAAGGCGACGAAGGCGGTGGCGACGGCGACGTCCGACGAGATACATAAGCAGCCTTAGCCGAGCCATAAAGAAGCTCTCCACATGAGTCGCCCTCCACATGCATCCCTAATCGAATCCCCCAAGCAGCGATGAAAAATCGCCTCAAATTCGATCAGGAGAAACGTGTTTGTTTTGACTCTTGGCTGGTGTAAAATCCATCACCTTGGCCGAGGCGCCTTGGGCAGCCGCGGGGTGCATCAGACAGATCATGATGGACTTTTTTTTCCCCTCTCTCAGCAATGTCAGAATCAATGACTTGTAATTCCTTGTTTGTCCATTTCCTCGCTCAAGGACCTCGAGGCCGCTGAAACTGACCTGGCAATCAGTGAATTGCTAATTCCATGCCATTTCAATGTTTTCTCACTGATTCCCTGCTGAGGGGTGGGTAAAGAGAGGTGAGCAGGCAGAGAGACAGAAGGTCTCTTCTCTGGCGTCATGGAAATCAAGGCTGAAAAATGAGTGTCTGGGCTGGAGAAGCAATGAATGAAAAAATTCCTTCAACTCGGTGGGGTTTGTTTCGTTGAATGAATGTGTTAAGTAGCCCACGGGAGGTGAGAGTGGAGAGTCTCTCTCATCTTCTTCTTCTTTGTCTTCCATTAATTGAATGCGCGCGCATCTCTTGTACATGACTACATCAGCGTGATGTTGCTCACGTCCGAGTGCATCAGCTCGGCCAGGCCGAGACCAGGGGTCAACACGAACGGTCTCTTGGCGGGCGAGAAAAAGCAATTAACGCTCAGCCATCTAGCGACTCCAACCGGTGTATGAGAGCCTCATACGCCGCCTGCTCGCTCGTTCACTCGCTCGCTCACTCGCTCGCTCTATCTGGAGATCATCCTTTGTCTTAATCCGCACTACTCACCCAGCCCAACTGATGAGAGAGCCAAATGAAGAGGATCGTATACAACACCCCGCTTTATCCGCAGTCACCATCTGCTCTTGTATCTCGGACGGGACGACGACGGCGATGGAGAGAGCCGGACAGATCCTCCCTGCCTCATAGTAGGAAGAGCTCTCAATAGGGGCGGCAGTTTATTTGCCGGGGAACGGAACCGCGCAAATGATAATCCATCACGGCCCCACCGAGGTCAGAGCTGGCGACGTCGTCGTCGCCGTCGCCGTCGCCGTCGCTGTCGCTGTCGCTGTCGCCGTCGCCGTCGCCGTCGCCGTCGCCGTCGTCGCGGGTCAGCCTCGTTGGATGGCGGCAGACACCTCCTCATTATCCAGCAGACACAAATGATACCTCCGAACCACTGATTGAATTGGCCAATTAAGGTGTCAATTTCCATCGCTCCTCCAGAAATGCACTAGAAAGATGCGTCTTCTGGCCACGGCCGCGCCCATGTGCGTCGCCCAGCAGTAGTCGCAGTTGTCGCACCGACATTCACAGAGCAGATATCCATCTGTCTGTCTGTTTGTCCGTCTGTCTGTCTGTCTGTGTATCTATCCATACATGCACTGAACGTCCTGTGCGCAGGCACAATAAGGGCTCGCTGTCTCCCTGTTCTTTACAGGGATGGGACTAATCCTTGACCCGCTTTGCACAATCGCCGCCGCTTCCTTTAGCACCCATTTTCCACCTGAGTGAGGCTCTGGAGGCCCCCACTGCTCTGGCTCGCTCCCCATTTCTTTGTGGGGAGGTCCTGAGTCGCCCACACTCCCACTCTGTACATACCAGAGGGATCGACTGATTTGTGTCGGTTCGGAGAAAGGAAGAGACATCTGGCGCCAATTCTAATGAAACCGATCTTATCTGCGCAATCAAGTGTATGACATGAGCTCATCCTTCCTTCCTGTTTGTCGCCTTTTACGAGTCCATTTGCATGGAATGACAAACAAGGTGATTCTGCCGTTGTCACTGCCACCCTGCAATTACTCTTCGACGACGCTGCTGCGCTGCACGGTGGACGTGATCAGGTCCGTGAGGAAGGACAGAGGAAGGAAGGAAGGAAGGAAGGAAGTGTGAAGGCTTCATTTCCAAATGTCTTGACGCCTCCGCCTTCACCCCTGTTATTTGCCAATCATCTCGGCCACCTCTTGATTGACAAGACCTCCTCCGGGCTGCTGATGCTGCCCGGCGGCGGCGGCGGCGGCGGCGGCGGCGGCATCAGCAACGTCATCATCATCGTTTGGTCGGACAGCACTGATCAAGTCTTTTCTTTTCTTCTCTCCGCAGGCAAATGTTTCCTCACCTCAAGTTCAAAGTGTCGGGGCTGGACGACAAGTCCAAGTACATCCTCCTGCTGGACGTGGTGGCCGCGGACGACTACCGCTACAAGTTTCACAACAGTCGGTGGGTGATTGCCGGCAAGGCCGATCCGGAGATGCCCAAGAGGATGTACATTCATCCAGACAGTCCGGCCACAGGTGAGCAGTGGATGCAGAAGATCATCTCATTCCACAAGCTCAAGCTGACCAACAATATTTCGGACAAGCATGGACTGGTAAGCAGGAAAATCAATGTTGCTGTCATTGCTGTTGTTCTCACAGACTCTTTCCTCGTACTGACGCAGACAATACTCAACTCGATGCACAAGTATCAGCCCCGCTTCCACCTTGTCAGAGCCAGTGATATCATGCAGCTTCCCTACTCGACGTTCCGGACTTACGTCTTCAAAGAGACCGAGTTCATAGCGGTGACGGCCTACCAGAACGAGAAGATCACGCAGCTGAAGATCGACCACAACCCATTTGCCAAAGGATTCAGAGAAACCGGGCACGCAAAATGCCAGAAAAAGTGAGTATCAGCCCCTTGTGGCTTGGTGTGTCAGTGTGGGGAGGGATTTAAGCGTTCTTCCTCTGGCTCTGAGTCAGTTTTTGTGACTTCCCTCCCCCTCCCCCTCAGCACAGTCTCTTAATCAGCCCACTCAATCACGACTCTAAGTGATCTATGTTGTCACACGATGATGATGGCATTTATGAGTCGTCTCAAAAGCAGACATCTCTCTTTCCCAACGATCTCCCGGCCTATTAAGCACATGCATATGTGTGCCAAGACGTGTCTTGCGAGTGGGAGAGGGGAGAGAGACACTCTCATTGCCCGGAAAACACGCAGCTGAACTCACGCGAGGAGGAGCAGACCAGAGCCAGGGCAGAGCAGAGCATGGGGGTGTAAAACTAGCTCGGGTATCACAAGCGCAGAAGCCGCGACCGCAAACAGCCTGTGACATTCTCACTGCTGCTGCAGCCGCAGTCGCAGCCGCCGCCTCTGCTACGTACATGTGTCTGAGGTCCATGCTACGTCGCATGCACGCATGCAATCGTTCTACTACTGGATTGTATCGGTTACCGTGTATGCGTGCGTACGTCATGTCCGTCACGATCTTGTTCTTTGCGTTTCCAGGAGACCAAACTCTCCGTCACAGCAGGGAAATCGACTGCCCGCCTCATACCAGTCTCTCCACGACCTCCACCGTCATGAGGACCAACATCACCACCACCACACGCTCCATCACCACCACAAGCAGGTCTCCCCGCACAGCGAGCCGCGACGCGCTTTTGATGTGAGCTCGTTGATCGGCGAGGCCGCCACAAAATCGTCTTCGTCGCCCCCGCCAACGGCGTCGTCGCCATCGTCCCATCCTAGTCCGGGGTTGTCGGTGGGCCCGCCGCCGCCGCCACCCACCCACCCGCCGCTGGCGCACCCAAGTCTATATCCCTACCTCTTCCAATCGGGACTTTACCAGCACCTGGCGGCCTCGGCGGCGGCGGCCGCCGCGGCCGCTGCAGCGTCTGGTGGCGGCCCCACGCCGCCCCCCTTCAATCCTATGCTACTCAACGCCCAGCTAGCCTTGAACCCCCTGCTTGCGACGTACGCGGCGAATCTGAATTCCGTGGCTGGGGCGTCCGACCGGTTAAGGACGCAGCATCGGTTCTCGCCCTACCAGACGACACCGCCCGCGTCCTCACGTGGTTCAGCCTCGTCTCCCAGCGCCTCCTCCGCGTTCCATCCCATCACTCCCAACAAGAACCACTCCTCAGCGTCACCACTGTCGTCGCCCGTGGTCTCGCCCCCTTCGGAACGCTCCCTTTCGCCGCCAAAGAGTCCTCCTTCTCGGTCAGCCGCAGCGGCGAGCCCGTCTAGCGCGGCGGTTTCGGCGACGGGTGCGATGTCCCCTCCGCCTCCCATCAGTAACGGGAAGGCAGCAGCCGCCGCCGCGGCGGCCGCGGCCGCGGCGGCCGTTGCCGCCGCAAGTTCTTCCCCGCCTCCTCGGAACGACGACATCAGGGGCATGGAGAAACTGGTCAACGGACTCAACGGGGAGATCGAGTCCAAGTTGTAGTAGAAAAGAGAAGGAAAAGAAAGAAAAAAAAAGGAAACTGTTTTGATTGTCTGCGCAGTTGAACGCTGTCATCCTCCTCATCCTCCTCAAGACCTTTTTATTGATTGTGACAAGCGAGCGTCTTCTCACCTTCGTTTTCTACTACTTATTATTATATCACGACTGTTCTTTATTGCTGCAAACACATTTCTAGAGGCCGGAATAAAACACAGCAGTGACTTTTGCTCGTCCAAGTCTTTTTCTCTGTTGTCGTTTGAAGCGTGAGAAATTTGTAGTCTTAGTTTTTCTCTGTCAGGAGCGCTTTCCTTCTGTTTTTCTGGCATTTTCTATGGAGAAGAATCTATCTGTGCTACCTGCAGCAGACATCTGACTCGACAGTTTGATCGGGCCGTTTCTTTTTACTGCAAGTTACTACAGATAGATGGAGAAGGACCGCGAACTTTTCTCAGGGTCTAAAAGCTGCGTGTGCAACACGAGCAAGAAGCAGATAAAACTACAAATAGAGCATCTGGATTAAGACTGTTGAACACAATCTTTTTTTTTCTTACCTGGCAACAACATTTTAAAAGGCCAGGAAAACCGGTAGCTGGAAAAAGATGCGTCCACAGAGAAAAGGTTTTTATCATTCAGCTCGTAAACGCAATTGAATTCAGGTAGCCTGAGTCGCTCACACCCTGGTCACTTTTTCTCACTGACAGTTGCCATCAATATCATCGACCGAAAAGAAAAAAAAACACTTTGACCCCCCAACAAAAGCCGGCGAGAGAGACAATGGGAGTTGTCGATCCTCGGCGGTGTGAGAAGAGACAAAGATGCGTCCAAGAAGAACCAACAGAGTCTTTTCAGCAGCCACCGCAGGAAGCTTTTTTTGCCTACTTGTTATTCTCTGCGCGCAGGGCTGGAATTGGCAATGTGATCTCTGCCACGCACGAGCAATAACTGATCTCTCCGGACTTTATTAAGCTGCGATGTTCAAGCCGAGCTCAAGGTACATTTGGTGGAAAGAAAGAAGAATTCGGGATCGCACTTGGACGTGGGAGACTTGTTGCTTCTTGTCAGAGGGGACGAAGCGGCCTCCAACTTTGATAACGTGACCTCGGTCAACTTTTTGAACTGTACTGAAGCTCATTGGTGTAATGTGAAGGCTAAATGTGACAGGGTTTCTGCCTCACAGCCTTTAACGGCTGCGTCAGGACTTGAGTTGAGCTTGAAGAGCTCACTGATACTTGGGTGCAACCATGACATAGATCAGTAGCTGCACGGCATCTCAGGCATGTTGTGGTAACTCTGTAGAAAAGTAGCAGGCACTGAAGCTACAAATGAGAGAAATTGAAATTGAGTTGTGTCCAGCTTCATTTGGACGCTAGTTAATAGCAACTTAGTTAAAAAAAAAACCCAAGCATTTGGCCACACTACCAAGTCCTAAAAGTGTACCTCTGCCTTATATAGCGATGTGAGCATTTGACCACAGATGATGACAGAGCTCTCAGCAAGTCATCACACATTACTTGCGCGCACACACACGCATGATAAGCATCTTCTTGTCTCTTTAAAGGCAGGAGACGCGGCTGCTCAGTCAAAACATTGAACACGCACGCCCCCTGCTCCTCCTCCTCCCCGTCGTCGTCCTCCTCCTCCAAGGGCGGCCACGCCCAGCCCGGGGCCTTCCTCGCCTCCTCCTCATAACTCATGCTCCGCCGCCCCGGTCATTTGTCATCTGCTATCACGCTCTCTATCGACACGCAGGAGGAAAAAGTAGGCGCCACACGCAGCCAGACCCCGGGCGGAGGAGGCCCTCGGAGTCAACGAGAGCTGCGCTTCCACCCGCTGCCTCGTTCTTGCACGCACACACGGTGCGGATGGTCCCGACGGCCGCGTCCACAGGATGTTCACATACATTAGAACAATATCCGGGGCGATAAGTCTAATGAAGCCTTCTCCTAGACTAGATCACATTAGCGTAGTCATGTTGATGGCGATCGCTTTCTTCTTCTCCTTCCTCTCCGTACGCGCTGCCGACGTCGACCACCGCCGCGACGGCCGCGCCCACGTAGCACACAAACACACACAGTGCCAAGGGCAATTTCACTTAACTGTCTCCATTGACAAACAATCTGACAGGCTTTTCGTTCACTTTCTTTGCTGCTCCAATGAATATTTCAGATAGTTTGGTCGGGTTTACCCCCCCCCCCCCCATCGGGGTAAACCTGGGCGCTATTCTGCTAATTATGACTTCTTCTGCCTCCCCTTGATGTCGAAATAATCAACGGTTTTGTTCACTGTCACTTTAATGCAAGTTTGACACGCCATCATTGAAAAAGAAAAACCCAGCCACCAAAGCCAGAAAGTGACTTGGGTGCGCGCGCCCTAATTGCCGTTCCTGAAAAGTGCATTTACACGGGCTTATAATTATTGACTGATTGGAGGACGAAAATTGAAGCATTCTCAGAGCTTCTTAGTACACAAAACCGTCTAGGAAAAAAAGGCGTCGTTGCCCTTTTCAATCACGGAGCCGGCGTAGATGAACAATTTCTATTTGCAATTATTTTGTTCGCAAAAAAGAGGGGAGATAAATGTCGCAAACGCAGTGCTGAGCTCGGCCAAATCGGGCCAAATATAGACAGAAGCGTTCTCTTAATTGCAATCCCCAGGGCTTCAATTTTCCCGAATAAAAGCACCTGGCAGCGAAAACAGTCGGAGTCCTCCTAATTGTCCCTGTGAGAGTCGGACTCGTGTGATTAAGGACAAGCAGAGGAACCACTTTGTCGAGGCCTGTGGCGTGTGTCTCTTCGCCTCCTCCGGCCCCGACAGACTCGGGGTCCCCGCTTCCAGGCGGACGCACTTTGAGGCCGTTCGAACTGATCCGGACTCACCGACACTTGATCAAGGAATTGCTCCAGGGCCAAGTTGGATGAGAACACTCCTGCTTTGTAGGGGTTTTTTTTCGCATTATTGTGAGAAAACTAGCCTGGAGTCAGTCAGGACGCAGTTGTTTCTCTCTGTCTCTCTGGAGACCGAACTTACCTACTGTACAATGAGTAAATGTCACTTTCTCTCTCTCTCAATAATTACAGCGTAGATGACATAATTAAGTGCCTTGGACGGACGTGAATACGTACTCATTTGACTCCATGCAGATGTGTGAAGGTTCCCCCTCTTCCCTCCCCCAGGGGGACCTTGTCGAATCCACTCACCACACACGTTGAGTTGCAACCAATGCAGTACAACGCGTAAAGTCACACTTTGAATACAGGGTGGCTACAAAGCGCCCGGGCTTCACACTCACCCGGGTCTTTGCATGCAGAAAGTCGTCTGAAGGGTACTTCCGACCACCTCGTAGCAGTACAGGGTGGCTCCAGGATCTTTGCCCGCCGCTCAGGCCGTGTTTTGAGCTGTCTGGTACCGTAGCTCCAAAGCACCCTTAACTCGTACAAGGACTTTTGCACCAGCCCCAGCCATTGTAGACTGCATCCCCGTCTAACAGAACAAGAGCGTCAGTGTTGATTTTCAACTGAAAGTTTCCTGAGAAGAAACGCCACATTTGTCTGGTCGCAAATTCCCAGTCAAACGCGCCCTAAAAGTCCTGCTACCTGCATCATTTTGTTCTCGTTGCTCCCGAAGAAGCTTTTGGTGTCCTTTGTCCTCCTGCTTGAAAGGCAAAGACGACGGAGGCGCCGCCTTCTGTTGAACTTTGGTGGCATAATTGCAGTCGCGCCTCCCGAAGCTTCCAATTTTGATGGCCAGCGCAGCCAGAGCCTGAAAGAAGCCCCTGCACACCTACGTGCACACGTCTGTGCGGCTCATACGTCCTGGCCGACGACGACCGGGCACTCTGCTATTTTGCTCCGGCGATGAAATCCCTTCTTTTATGCGGGTTTTCTCTCTCTCACACACCCATCAGTCTTGGACAGAGGTGCTACCTATTGTCGTCGCAGCTCAAAAACCGCGGTTTGCCGAACCCTGAAATTAACTCTGGGGGAGAAAAGCAGGCGAATTCAACTCTGGGGCAAAGTTACAACAACAAAAGGATAGCTCAAAAAAGAGAGAAAAGAAAAAGGTGTATATAAACGTTTATGGGAAGTGCTTTAACTTGAAGTCGCTCTCAAACCTCACCAGGATGATGTTTGGAGGGCAAGCTGAACAGACTCTGAGATCCAAGTACGCGTCAAGATCAGAAATGGCAGTCGATGCATCCAGATGCATCTTCTTGCATCCAAGGGGGCGGCGATGGATATTCGATGACGATATCAACGGTATTGGGACTTTTCAGAACTGCCGAACGCCCCTGGGGCCGGAGGGAGGTGCCGGACACACCTCCAGGGCTCACCCACCCGGTGGACCCGGTTAGTTCCCCCCCCGACGCCCTGGAGACGTGTCCACCGCTTCAACACTTGACTGCCACGGACTGGTCGAACGATGAACGTGCTGCTGGCTGCGCCGCCAAGATCCCCAAGACGTCAGAATGATGGCAAAGCCAATCCAGAAGTCCTTTTCCAGCCTGTCTCCTCTGCTGTCATTTACTCATGCCACTGTCGAAGTTTTGCTACCGCCAATGAATATTTGACAACCGCAGCAAAAAGTGTCTGAGCCGGCACCTGTGGAAAAAAGCCCGGACTGATTTGTAAGGAGCAGGCAAAGTCTCGGGCAATTGATTATTTGATTGTACCTCCACAAAAGCCATCCAGGATTGACTGTTCATTCTTTTCAGCCTGTTCAGCGGTTGTTTTGTCGTCGTCTTCTGTCAGTCTTGCCGGAGAAGCTTTTTTATCTCAATTTCCTCCCAATGTCAGGCGGATCCACAAAATAAGTCCGTCATAAACTTTTTGAACAACGAGGAGACTCTGGAAATTAACGAGCTCGAGGGGGAGCCAGACATTTATAGTTTCCGACGATTCTCTGAGTCTGAAGAAGAGCGACGACAGCAGCGGGTGCGAGGTCGACTCCTCCGCCGACGTCCGTCAGGGGGCGGAGGAGGACGTGTGGAAGAACAACTTCTTCTCTCTGTGCTGCGCGCCGAAAGGTCTGGAGGAGATCGCTTGGGAAAACAAAAAACTGCACGCTAATCGAAGTACCACTAGTTTTCTTCACCTCCTTCGTTCCCATCCATGCGAGCTGCGTTCACACAGTCATTGATGACGTCGCTCGTCACTCCCACCAGGTACTCGGGGTGGCAGGAACGGGCCCACCCCGAGCCGGGCCACCGACTGCACAGCCGCAGTCAGGAAGAGGTTGACGTCATCGTCGTCTTTCTTCTGTTGCAGTAACACAGGGGAAGAAGAATTCATGAAATTCTTGTTGGGAATTTGCATATTAATCGGTTTCAGTCTCTCTCTCCTCTCCTCTCAGCCCGAGCCCGACCCACCCCTAATGGGTCTCCCCCCTTTTTTTTTCCTTAAAGATCCACTTCTTCTTATATATCAAACGTCCCCCATGCGCGCGCAGCCTCAGGATTAAAGCAGGACCTGCCTTTTTTCCGGGAAATCTTGGTAGACCAAATTTCACGCGTCATTTTCTTTTTGAGCGTGGGAAAGCTGGCAGCTTTTGCCCCTGCAGAAGTGACAGAAGATGAAAACCGTGCCTTGAACCGGTTGCTGGTGTATGGTAAACCACGCACGTCGTGGCCGAGCTCCTTCCTGCCCCTCAAAGGGTTCGTCTGACACGTCTGATGCGTCACTTTAGCCCCACAACCTCCTCATGACTGCCAAGGTCTCGACCTGACAGAAAAAAGTGGGGGCTTTTCTGTGCCACACAGCAATTTCCTCCTTCATAGACAAGGCTTTTCGTGTCTTGACGGCGGCTTTTCTCTCTGTGTGTGCTGTAGCAGAAATGTCATTGAATGGCAGAAATGACAAAAAGTGGGAGAGAAATTGTTTTCTCCTTCGCGTGTGAGCACTTTTTCCCCTGACAAGAGAGAGACATTTACTTGATTTAACACCTTTGGACGCGACGAGCGAGCAGGGGGAAAAAAAGCACAACCTGCGGGGTCCTTGGACCAGAAATCATCAATTTAATCAGTCCCACTAAGGAGCTGTCATCGCCGCTGTTGGCGGACAAAAACAGGCGGCGGCTGGAGCAGGCCCAGCATTTAAATGGTCACGCGACGAGTGAATGACTGATGGACTCTGCTGCTGTTGTGGCTGCTGCTGTTGTGGCTGCTCTTCACAACTTATTTTCGCTCGCATGACGAGAGAAAACGCTTCTTTGATCTTGTACGGACGGTCTGTGGAGCGCTTGCGGCAAGGTAACAAGTTCTGTCTGCGTGAGCACCAAATTAATGAAGTTAATATTTGTATACGGGACCTAAATGGATCACGCTATAATGCACACACTTTGCCCTTGCAGGGGAAATAGAAATTCTTCATACTTTTTTCCTCTTCTTTCTCCATGTGGCACAGTCTGAGGATCGGCGGGGGGGTTCCAACCCTCTGGCCGGCCGCTACTCAGGAGCCAGGGACATCGATATCGCGATATCTGAACACCGATATCGCACAATGAGGCGGGAGAGACGCACCAGGAAGGTCCGTGGGCCACTGTGCTGAGGCCAGGAGAAAAAAAAAGACAGACAAAAAAAGGGCAGGGAGAAAATATCCGCAACAGCGTCATGTTGACCAGCATTTCAGCGTATCGCATATCGCGATACTTGGTCTCGGCACACCCCATATCGATCGATTTGGGATATCGCACAGTCTTGGCCTACGACTGAAACGACTACGAAAGCACTAATAGTGGTGTCAGCTGAACGCAGAAGAAGTCGGCTACTTGTGAGGTCGAGGACACAATACAAGTATGAGAACATTCCAAGTGCTGCTGCTACTTGAGGGAGGCGAGATAAACCAAAGTGGTGAGGCTTTCTGGAGTGAGCAACGTCCGGGCCCACGTGGCTTGCAAGTGAGGGTTGCATGCCTACCCAGGGTGAAGTAGTCGACATCTGAAACAATACTTTTTAAGTAAGTCACTTAGGAAAGTTCATAGAAGTCTTTGCTTTTACCCTCATTTTAACTACGAGTGCATTGACTTCCAAAGTCGTGTCAGGTCCCAGATCACCTTTAACAGTTTGTTGTCATTGATGTGAGAGTGTATATGACTTGAGGACGCAGTCTCTGCTGGCTGTCCAGACTAGTTTCTAACGTACTAGTACCAAGTTCACTTGAAATGGGTGATCATGAGCTAATTCAGACGCACCCGGTAGGTACGTAAATGCAAGAGACATCTACGGGTTATGTAGTCATGTAAATACGGTGCACATGCTACACAGTGTTTAAAGCATGCGCACTATCCATGTACTCGCCGCCTGCATGTCTATGAGATATCTGCTATGGAAGAGCCACGTATTGTACATACGCGAGACATCGGTCATGCACTGCACACACGTGTATTGAGTCGGTCAGGCTTAGAAGTACTGGTGACGCTTCGACACTTGCCCAAGTTTAGCAAAGAGTGCATACTTTGAGTTCCAGTGATGACCCCTGTAGCAATTCTCCCCGAATGTGCGCAATAGTCGATATCCAGCGTACCCACGCCAAAGTTCTGAGATCAACCCTTGTGTGGAAGCAATAAGAGTTTCATTTTCGGGCTCATGTTGGACCAGGACCGAGTCCACGACGAGCAAGAAGAACAAGGGAAAGGGGGAGAAGCTGAGAAGATGCAAAATTATTCCGCCTCCCTCGTTTCGGCTGATTGAATCATGAAATCAAGGAGGAAATGAAAACAGGCGGGTTTGAGTGACTCATCCGAGCCAGTAGTTTTGTGTGCTGAGAGAAAAGCCTCGGGAGGAGATTAAACACCAGCAAACTCAGCTGGGTCGCACAAAATTGCACACTTTTTTTTCCCTGCAGGCAGTGCAGACCGGGCAGACCGGGCAGACCGGGCAGGCAGATGGGCAGGCAGACGGGCAGGCCTATTGTTGAGCTTCCTCTCATAACTGAAGACACCTCGAAACTAAGTGCAAGCTCGACCTGGCTTAATATGTCTCCCTCGGGTTGTGGCTGCTCAACCAGACAAAAAAGTGAAGTCTTCACTTACTAGAGCATTTCAGGCCTTCACAAGGGCGGCCTGGACAAGATTTTTCTCCCAAAAAGGGGTGAAGGGGGACAAAATTAGGCTTGGAATGCAGCATCTGAGCGTCCTGACTCCAGTCTGACTCGACCCAGAAGTTTGTGTGGACTTGGAGCCAGCCCAAGAGGCAGTCAGGCTCCCATCGTCCAAGGCCCTCAGTGAGTGTGCACTTTGTGTCTGGTGGAATGAAGAAGAAAAGGGGGGAGAGAAAAAAAAGGGTTAACGCGACACTGTAAGCACTAGAATTATCTCCCCACCTCATTCCTCTCGCCTGACCTAAGGCTAGACAGCAATAGTCATCATTTGTGGAGCCAGATATAGCGAGGCCATTGCTGTCACCCATCATTTCTCTGGTGTTGAACAAATAGCCCATCCTGCCAAGCACCTTATTAAAACCCTTATTCACGAACACGTCGTCGTTGTCCGGGGCCAGCGGATGGCACATGAACCTGCTGCACCCACAGGGTGGCTTAAGAGCGGGCTTGCTCTTCCTGGCCGAGGCGTTGACGTGAATCACGCAGAACACACAGAAGGGGAGCAGCAGCAGGAGCAGGAGCAGGAGCAGCAGCAGCTGGGAGGCCCTGGAGTCCTCCTCCATGGAGTGGGAGCTGGAAGGATCCCTTTGGACGTGTCGAGCTATAACGTCGGCATTGACAGACTTGGCGCGGTCCAGGCGACGCCAATAGGAAAAGTGAGGGATCTTATGAGCCACCCTGTGCCCAGCTCGGATTTTTGGGCAGAAGCCCCCCCAGGGGGGGAGATGGTGCGAATTAACCGTTAAAGTTACGTCTAAAAAATAGGATAAGTTGTACCCACGAGGCATTTCTGTCCGCGCAGCAGCACCAGTAGTAGGTGAAGATGCTTGCGAATAACTAATGCGTGCTACAACAGCTTGCTCAAGATCAGATAAGTTGCAGCATTTCTCACCGAGGTGCTGCTGCTGCTGCTGCAGAAGAATTTTTATTGCACAGCTGTACGCAAATGTTGTGGCAGCAACAACAACAACGTGGTTCAATGTAAGCAGGACTCACAAAACGTGTCCAAGTCGTTCTTTTTGTCCGCGGTCGCCGCTTAATGAGCTGTCACTGACTTCCGCGAGCTTCTTGACGTCCAATGCTTTCCCGCATTTCCGGCAAAGGCGTCCTCAAAGGCAAACAAAGCTTTCCCTTGGATCGCAAGTTAGGAAGTAAAAAAAGGCTGCAGGTTAAGCAGTGAAGAAAATACAGTGCCTGCAACGTTTATATCTCTTTTTGTCCCAAAAAGTGTCATCAATTACAACAAGGGGGGAGGGAGGGCCGCAATTTTGACGCGATTTCCTCTGTTGTTAGACAGTTGGACAAACTTTTCCGGATCCATTAGCTAAGGCTATGATTCCTGTGCTGGCTAGAAAGTCTAATTGATTTTTCGCTCTCCTTCTCTTCATTATTACAGGGTGGCGAAAGGTTAAATGCAACGCAGAGTTCCTGGTCTCAGAAGTGGCACCCTGTACAGAGGGACGGAGCAATTTTTTAATCTCTTTCGGCGTCCCAAATTTGTTGCCAGACTCCATTTGAATCCATCGCTGTTAGATACAGTGACGAAATGATCACTTTTGGGGTCCTGCTGTTTTGACTACTAAAGCTCTTCTTCAGCAAATACAGTTGTGGAGTACATAGAAAGGTGCAGGAGAGAAGGGGGGGAGAAAGATTATATTTTCAGAACACCACTTCAGGACGTCTTCTCCATTTGGGTTAGGCAATGAACCTAAGACGCACTCAGACATATTCCAAAATTGTCCTTTCTTAGCTCTACCTTACATAACGGGAAACACGTGTTTCAATGTCTAATGACTAAACTGCTCCAAAGGGAAGTTTAGAATTTTCCAAGTGGCAAACAGCGCCGACGCAACCATGTGATTGATTTTCATCCGTGTGTTTGAGACATTTCTAAAAAGGTGTCTCTGAATGGTGTTGACTGCGACACCGACAAAGTCTTG
>JAAUXU010004182.1_pt1 | contig 22641 bp, 18 predicted proteins | sample 7278151 | NCBI WGS metagenome assembly JAAUXU01 (sample SAMN14350113, study PRJNA611818) | marine sediment metagenome | isolation source: surface marine sediment (1.8m) | place: French Polynesia: Moorea | collected 2018-08 | reverse complement strand
GACCGCCCGCTTGCCTTTGCCCACTTTGAACAACGGCGGCTGGGCGATATAGAGATAGCCTTTTTCGATCATCTCCTTCATTTGACGGTAAAAAAACGTCAGCAAAAGGGTACGGATGTGCGAGCCGTCCACGTCCGCGTCGGTCATGATGATCACTTTCTTATAGCGAATTTTTTCGATGTCGTACTCGTCCGTGCCCGCACCGGTGCCCAACGCAGTGAGGATGTTCTTAATTTCCTCACTGCGGATGATCTTGTCCAGACGCGCTTTCTCGACATTCAGGATTTTACCCTTGAGCGGCAGGATGGCCTGAAATTTCCGGTTGCGGCCCTGTTTGGCGGATCCGCCGGCCGAATCGCCCTCCACCAGAAAAAGCTCGCGCTCGTCCGGGTCGTTGGACTGGCAGTCCGCCAGCTTCCCGGGCAGGGTGGCGTCCACCAGCGCCCCCTTGCTGCGGGCCAGATCGCGGGCGCGCTTGGCCGCGTCCCGGGCGCGGGCGGCCTCAACGCCCTTGGCGATGATCTTGCGTGCCACGGTCGGATTTTCTTCGAAAAAATAACCCAACTGCTCGTTGATCAGGGATTCCACCAGACCCTTGACCTCGCTGTTGCCCAGTTTGGTCTTGGTCTGACCCTCGAATTGGGGCGATTTGATCCGCACGCTGATCACGGCGGTAAGCCCCTCGCGCACGTCCTCACCCGAAATCTTGGCCTGCATGGTTTTGGGCAGGTTGCCGTTGGTGGCGTACTGATTGATGGTACGCGTCAGCGCGGCCTTGAAACCGGAAAGGTGAAAGCCGCCCTCCACCGTGTTGATGTTGTTGGCAAACGAAAAGAGTTTTTCGGTGAAGGTGTCGTTGTACTGGATGGCCACTTCGATTTGAACGTCGCTGCGGATCCCTTCGATGAAAACCGGAGGGTGCAGGGCCGTATGGCGGCGGTTGAGGTATTCGACGAACTGCACCAGACCGCCCTCGTAATGAAACGCGTCTTTTTGATCCCCGCGGTGATCCTCGATGATGATGCGTACGCCTTTGTTGAGAAAGGCCAACTCCCGCATCCGCCGGGCCAGGATCTCATAGGTGAACTCGGTGGTCGTAAAAATCTCCGGGTCAGGGATGAAATGAACCTTGGTGCCGCGTTTGTCGGTGGTGCCGGCCACCGCCAGTTCGGATGTCTTGATGCCGCGGGCATAGCTCTGGCAATAAATCTGGCCCTCAGTGTAGATCTCCACCTCCAGCAGGGTGGACAGCGCATTGACCACCGATACCCCGACGCCATGGAGCCCGCCCGACACCTTGTAGGAATGGTCGTCGAATTTACCGCCGGCGTGAAGGCGTGTCATGACGACCTCCACGGCCGGCACCTTCTCGATCTTGTGGATCCCCACCGGAATCCCGCGGCCGTCATCGGTGACACTGATGCTGTTGTCCGTGTGGATCACGACATTGATGGTCGTACAGTGGCCGGCCATGGCTTCATCGATGCTGTTGTCCACCACTTCGTAAACCAGGTGGTGCAGTCCGGCGACGTCGATGTTGCCGATGTACATGGAGGGCCTTTTGCGAACCGCTTCGAGCCCCTCGAGAATCTTGATATTGTCTTCGTTGTAGGTCTGATCGACTCTTGTATTCATATACGCATGGGCATAATGACGCTCAGAAACCGCAGGTCTTTCTGCCCCTCCACCAGACAGGGTCGCTCACTGTCCGTAAGGTTGATTTGGATTTTATCACTTTCGATCACGCCCAGGGTTTCGGAGAAAAACCTTGGATTGAAGGCGGCTTCGATCAAAGCACCCTGATATTCGATGGCCAGTTCCTCCTTGGACTCCCCGATTTCAGGGTTGTTGGCCCTGATCTCCAGGCGATCGGTGTCGAATTTGAAAATAATGCCTTTATAGTTCTCCGAAGAAAGAATGGACATGCGCCGCAGGGTTTTCTGGAACGCCTTTTTATCCAATTGGGCCGTGACGGCCTGGTCGGGTTTGGCGATGATTTCCTGATACTTGGGAAACTCCCCTTCGAGCAGCCGCACAATGATGGTCTCGTTGGCTTTCTTGACGATAAAATTGTTGTTCTTGATGCCGACCTGAACGCTGCCGCCGGGCTCGAGAAACTTGCCCACCTCACTCAGTCCTTTTTTGGGAATGATGATGGTGGGCATCTCGGGCAGGGCAACATCTTTAGCCAGCAAATAATCCACCTTCGACAAGCGGCTGCCATCGGTGGACACCAGCCGGTAAAGCGGCCCTTCATCCGTGTCCAGGATTTCCATCAAGACCCCGGTGATATGGGCCCGCCGATCGTCGCTGGCACCGGCGACGATCACCGTCTGGTCGATCATCTTGGCCAGGGCGCCGGAATCCACCTCGAAAAGCGTGGCATCTTCGATCTGGGGATGTTCCGGAAATTCTTCAGGATTCATCCCCATCAGATGAAATTCGACCTTCTTGTTGCTGATTTCGATCCACTGGTTTTCGGTTTCGTTCAACAGGATGTCTTCGGATGGGAACTCCTTGATGATCTCAAACAGTTTTTTGGCATTGATGGCGATACTGCCGGGTGTGGCGACATCGGCGGGGTAATGGCCTTCAAAACCGGTCTCCAGATCGGTGGCGATCAGGCATATCTCGGAAACGTCGGATCGGATCAGGACGTTGGTCGTAATGGCCAGATTGGTTTTGCGACCGGCCAGACTCTGGATTTTGGAAAGCACATCCTGGATGTCCGCCTTTTTTGTTGTGCATTTCATGGATCTTTTCCTTTAATTTAATGTCAAAGAAGAAAAAGATGATGGGGTGTTGATAACCCTAATAATTATATAAAGCATCAATAATATTGTTTTTATTTAATTTCAGCGCGTCAAGAAAATACTCACGTCGGATCTGATTGCCTGGTTATTATCAACGCCGCGGCGGGCGGTGTTCATAACGTCCGTGTTTTCGTCACCGCTATCATCAACTTTTCAACCGCCTTGAGCCGATTCGACCCATTGGCGCACCGCCGGCACCACACGCTGGCGCCATTCGTTGCCGAGACGCAGTTTGATGAACCGCCCGTAAAGCTGGTTGATCAGGTCGACGGCTTTTTCGCACAGGTAGATTTTCTCGATGACCGCCCCTTCGATTTCCTCCTGGTGTTCGACCTTTCCGCTGGCCGGAACCTTGAGGCTCGATATATTCAGGCTTTCGCCTTTCAGGCTGAACTGCCATTCATGATCACCCGATCGGAAGACGAGATGGATTTCAGCGACCATCCCCCCTTTCTTGAGGGTCAGCAGTCCCTCGTCCATCCCGGCATGATCACCTTTGATGGTGACTGTTTCGCCGGTTTCCCGGTGGCGGCGGTTGACCAGCACCATCCGGTGGCCGACCTCCAGGGCCGCCAGCTCCGGATCGAGCTTCTGCAGCGCCGCATGGTCGTTTTCGATCATAAACCAGATCCAGGTCAGAAATTCTTCCCCCAGAAACTGATAGCGGCTGTAGGCAACGGCAACGTCGAGCATCGGCTATTCCATGAACACCGTCGGTTTGAGCTGATCGAGGTGGTCTTTTTCGGGTCCTGTGAGATCCTGGTGTCCCTGGGCCGCCGTGTAAGGGAAGAGCCGGATCAGACTCAGTTTGAACGACTGGCTGAAAAGGGATTCCAGGGCCTCGTTGGCCGCTTTGAGGTTCGTGAAAAACCAGAGCCGTCCGGCTTCGTAGTTCCAGGTCAGGTCGTATACGTTGGGGGTGGCCGGGATGCGGGTGCTGAGGACATTGACGACCTGCTCCCTGATTTCCTTTTTTTCGGCGCGCGCAAGAAAGTCGCGGTTGCTTTCCGCCAGACGCCGCTTCATTTCCAGATCGAAATGTTTTTGGACGACTTTGGCAGGGATTGATTTTTTATCGATTCTCAAGGAAAAAACAAATGTCGTGTCAATGATGATCGCGGCACGGTCGAAATCCGGAGCGAACGGATTTTCAAAGGGGGTCCAACCCAGGACCTGCTCGCTGGCCTCGTTGTCGATCTCATCGATGGTATGTTTTTTCAGCGCGACTCTGACCGTCTCCATGACGGGGTCTTGGAGTCGGCCTTCAACGCGGTACTGCGTGATCGATACGCTGGTGGAGAGTAATCCCATGCCGGTTTAGCACCTCTTAAAAAGTCACCTACAACATATTGAATTTTTATAAGCAAAAAGTAGATTTATATAGCCTGTCTGTGCAAAAAAAACAACTGCATTAAAGCGGTTCAGCAAGGCGCGGACACCGTTTTCGGAAGGCCGCCAAAGGACCCCGCATGACCTTTCTTGCCGATCTTCATGTGCATTCCCATTTTTCGAGGGCCACCGCCAAAAACCTCGATCTGGAGCACCTCCATATGGCGGCGCAGTTGAAGGGCTTGACCGTGGTGGGTACCGGCGATGCCACCCATCCGGAATGGTTTGCGGCCATCACCTCCAAACTGGTGCCGGCCGAGGCCGGCCTGTTCCGCCTGCGCGACGATCTGGCCGCGGATTGCGACCGCGAGGTTCCGGGGGCCTGTCGCGGGGAGGTGCGCTTCATTCTGGTTTCTGAAATCAGCAATATCTATAAAAAAGACGGCCGCACACGCAAAAACCACAACCTGGTGTTCCTGCCGTCCATCGACGCTGCCGCGCGTTTCAACCGCAAACTCGACACAATCGGCAATATCCAGTCCGACGGCCGCCCCATCCTGGGACTTGATGCACGGGATCTGCTTGAAATCGTATTGGAAACGGACGATGCCGCTTTCCTGGTGCCGGCCCATATCTGGACGCCGTGGTTTTCACTGCTGGGCTCCAAATCCGGTTTTGACAGCCTGGATGCCTGTTTCGGCGATCTTGCCCCGCATGTCTTCGCGGTCGAGACCGGGCTTTCCTCCGACCCGCCCATGAACCGACGGGTGTCCAGCCTGGACCGGCTGACCCTGATTTCCAATTCGGATGCCCACTCGCCGGTCAAGCTCGGCCGCGAAGCCAATGTCTTCCATACGGATTTGAATTACGCGGCCATGCGCCGGGCACTGGAAAGCAACGATCCGGACCTGTTTGGCGGGACGCTCGAATTCTATCCCGAAGAGGGCAAGTACCACCTCGACGGCCATCGTAAATGCGGGCTGCGGTTCACCCCCGCCGAGACGCGGTCCATGAAGGGGATCTGCCCCGGCTGCGGCAAACCCCTCACCGTCGGGGTGCTTTATCGGGTCGAGAGCCTGGCGGACCGACGTATCGAGGACATTCCCGCAGGATTTCCCGCGTTCGAAAACCTGATCCCGCTGCACGACATCCTGGCCGAGGTCATGCAGGTGGGGCCGGGGACCAAAAAAGTCGGGCGGGCCTACCGGAACCTGCTCGAAAACCATGGCGGCGAACTGGCAATCCTGCGATCGCTGGCGACCGCCGAACTGGACATGAGCGGCCCCCCCCTCATCGGTGAGGCCGTCGCCCGCATGCGCACGGGAAACGTGCGCCTGGCCGCCGGTTATGACGGCGAGTTCGGGACCATTCAGATCTTCGACGAAACCGAACGACGGGAGCTCATGGGGCAGCAGCACCTTTTTTCCGTCCCGGCGGATCGCGCGACGAAGACCGCGCGCCAACGCATCCCCCGAACGCCCCCCAAGGTTCGTTCCGGCGGGCTACGGCCTGAATCGGCCGAAGCCCGCCCGTCCGGGGTCGATGATCCCAATCCGGGTCAGCGGCAGGCCATCGAACATGGCGACGGCCCGCTGATGATCGTCGCCGGACCGGGCACCGGCAAAACCGCGACCCTGACGCGACGGATCACGCGTCTGATCATCGAGCGACACGTTCCGCCGGACCAGGTTCTGGCCATCACCTTTACCGACAAAGCCGCCCGGGAGATGCGTCAACGGCTAGAGCACCTGCTGTCCGGCGGCCCGGTGCCCCTGGCCGCCACGTTCCACGCCTTCTGCTGGCACCTTCTGCGGGAATCGGCCGACGATCAGCGCCCCACAACGATTGTCGGTGAGGAGGACAAGCTGTTCATCATCACGGGCATCATGCGCCGCATGGCGGCCGAAGGCATCCAGACGCATGCGACGCCCCGGGAAACAGGGGCGCGCATCGAAGCGGCCAAGCAGCAGCTGCAACCGCCGGAGCACTTCTTCGAATCCGTGGCGCTGGAATCGCCCGACAGCCAGTTCGCGCATGTCTATCGTCTGTATCAGGCCTTTCTGCAGAAGAACGCCCGGGTCGATTACGATGATCTCATTTTCAAGATCGTCGCGTGTCTCGAAAGCGACGAGGCCTTCCGAAGTGGGATTCAGAAGCGTTTCCGCCACGTGCTAATCGACGAATACCAGGACCTCAATCACGCCCAGTACCGGCTGGTGAAGGCCCTGGTGCCCCCGCATGGGAACATCTGCGTGATCGGCGACCCGGATCAGGCCATCTATGGCTTCCGCGGATCGGACACGGTTTATTTCAATCGTTTTGTCGAGGATTTTCCGGATGCCGGGGTCATCCATCTGGAGCGCAACTACCGTTCGACGGAAACGATTCTGGAGGCCAGCTGGCAGATTATCCGCCACCGCTCGAACGAGAGCGGTGGCGCCATGCTGGGCGCTCGGCTGGTGTCGGACCGACAGGGCGCCCCCACGCTCGAGGTCCTGGAACAGTCCTCGGAAAAAGCCGAGGCCGTGGCGGTGGGCAAGATCATCGAGGCCCAGGTCGGCGGAACCGGTTTTCTGGCCATCGACGCGGGCAAAGTCGACACCGCCGCCGAGGACCGTAGTTTCGCCGATTTCGCCGTTCTGTTCCGTACCGCCCGGCAGGCCGATGTCATCGCCGCCGTTTTCACCCAGGCCGGCATCCCCTACCAGCTGGCCAGCCGCCGCAACTGGCTGGAGCAGCCGGGTATCGCCCAGCTGCTGGCCCTCTATCGTCTCGCGCAGCATGCCGGCACGGGCCGCGACCTGACCAACGCGGCCGATGCCCTGCATCCCGGTCTCGAAAAGGCCCTGGTCAACACGTTTCTGGATTGGAAAGAAGCCCGGGGATTGACGCTCACAGAGGCCCTCGACGCCCACGCCGACATCCCGGGGGACAAGCTCACCTTTGCGCAGCAGCAACGCCTGCATGAATTCGTCGCGGGGCTGGCGGTTCTGCGGGGCAGGCTTCAGGCCAGCGAAAACGTGGCCGCACGGCTTGCGACCGTGGACCGCCATTCGGCGGTCCGGGATTTACCGCGGCTGGCGGTCACCTACGAGGAAACGCTCGCGCGCCTGATCGACCTGGCCCAAGCGTACGGGGCGGACGATGGGCGTTTCATGGCTCGGATAGCCTTGCAGCGGGATGCGGACAGCCTGCACCAGGGCGTTGAAAAGGTATCGCTGCTGACCATGCACGCGGCCAAGGGGCTCGAGTTTCCCGTGGTCTTCATTACCGGTTGTGAAAACGGGCTGATACCGTTCAGACCTGCGGCAGACGACGGGGATGTCGAGGAGGAGCGACGTCTGTTCTACGTGGCCATGACCCGGGCCCGCGAACAGCTCTACCTTAGCTGGAGCCGTCGCCGCATGCGCTACGGTCAGCGGCGGGAGCAGGATCTGTCACCCTTTGTGGCCGAAATCGAATCACGTCTCCTGTCCCATCAGGCCTTCGAGGGCGGGAAAGACCGGCGGGGGCGGCAAGTCCAGCTGAAGCTCTTCTAATGCCCTTCCCGAAAAGGCATCTTTTGGTCCAGCTCAGCGTTCTCGCGTTTTTGAAATCCTCGGCGTAGATATTACTACGCCTGTGGTTTCAAAAACACTGCGGCCTTGATCTGAACCAAAATCTACCATTTCGGGAAGGGCATTCAGGAATTAGGAAAGTTTTTCTCCTGCGGTTTAGCTGGCAAGGATGACCTCACCAACACGGCCAGCGCCGCATAAGGCTGGGCGCCGACGAGCCGGTGGCCGCTGATCACAAAGGTCGGCACGGCGTTGACGCCCCTGGCGCGCGAACGCGTCCAGTCGCCTTCGACCGCCTCGTGGAAGTCACCCCGGGACAGCACCCCTTCGACTTCACCGGCCGGCAACCCGATCGCCGCCGTGATGGCTTCCAGTACCGGCACCCGGGCGATATTCAGTCCGTCGGCAAAATAGGCGTGGAAGACCGCCCGGTGAAATGCCTCGCCGCGGCCCTCGCTTTCGGCCCATTTGCCCAGCTCCTGGGCACGGCGGCTGTTGAAGGTCATGCGGCGGTCGCCGAAAGCCAGCCCCAGCCGGTTGGCGGTCTGACGCAGGTGGGCCCGCATGGCCGAAATGTCGACGGGCCGGCCGGCGAACAGGTCTTCCAGGGTTCGACCCTCATCCGGGGTTTCGGGGTGAAGCGGAAAGGCCGTCCAGCGGATGTGAAGATCGTATGCCAGCTGCAGTCTTTCAATACGCCCGGTAATGAAATAGCACCAGGGTCAGACGTAGTCCGAGAAGATTTCCAGTACGGGCGGGGTGTTCATGGTTGGGGTTCCTTTAGTCGGAAGATCGAAAAACCCGATATTCACCGGTGGCCACAAACAGGACCAGGTAAAGGAAGAACCCGGTCGACACGATCGGCAGCGCAAGACCCCGCAAAAGCTCCCAGTCCCAGAAGTTGGAGTACCCGACGGCGGCGAAACCGGTCAAAATGACGACGATGTGGACGACCATGCGAAAAAAGCGTGCCATGTCATTATCTCCTGTTTGGCTGTTTGAGCCCCCCGGCCCGGGGCGTTCACCGATGTTCAACATGGTGAAACCGGAAATCGCAGAATGCGGCGCCCGGCATGATGGTCTGGGTGCGCGTCATGCGAATGTCCGGGTTGAACTCCCGGGCGAATACGTCATCCCGGGAACCTGATAAATAATACCCCAGATCACCGACGTCCATCCGGGCCTCGATTTCGCGCTGCTCGGGCAGGCTGATCCGCATGGCGCCGATTCAGGTTGTTAGACAAGGCGGCCCAGCTCCTCGGCCCTGCGGGCGGCGGCCTCGACGGCGGCGATCAAAGCCGCCCGGACGCCGGCGGCTTCCATACGGTGCAGGGCGGCAATGGTGGTGCCGGCCGGGGAGGTGACCATGTCCTTGAGCTCGCCGGGGTGCTTTCCGGATTCGAGACACATCTTGGCGGCACCCAGAAGGGTCTGGGCGGCCAGGGTCAAAGCGGTTTCCCGCGGCAGGCCCATTTTGACACCACCGTCGGACAAGGCCTCGATCATCACAAAAACGTAGGCCGGTCCGGAACCGGATACGCCCAGGGCGGCGTCCATCAATTTTTCGGGCATCCGGGCGGTGCGCGCCACCGGATTGAACAACGCCTCGGCCAGGGCGTAGTCCTCAGGAAGGGCCGGCCCGTCGTCGGCCACGGCCACCATGCCCTCGCCCACGAAGACCGGGGTATTGGGTACCGTACGGATGATGCGCGTCTCTCTGGCCAGCGCTTTCTGCATGACGTCCGTGGTCAGGCCGGCCACGATGGAGATCACCAGTTTGTCCGGCCCGGTGAACGGGGCCAATTCAGCAAGGACTTCGGCCGCCACTTGGGGTTTGACGGCCAGCACGAGGATGTCGGCGGCGGGCGCCATTTCCCGATTGTCGGCAACGACTTCGATCCCGTAGGTGCTTCCCATGAACGCGCGACGCGCGGCCAGCGGTTCGGAGGCCGCGATTTGCTGCGGCTTGATGCCGCCGCTGCCGGCAAGCCCCTTGATCATGGCTTCCGCCATGTTGCCCGCTCCGATGAAACCGATTTGCTTGTCTTTAAAACCGTCCGCTGTCATCCTGCCCCCACGTGTAAGGTAGTTTCTTCACGTCCGCCCGCCCCTGAAGGCATCGCCGATCGTCCCCCGCGTTGAAAGATCCTGGCTGCAAGAGACCTAAACCAAAATGCGCCAAATGTCCAACCGCGGCCCCCTGGGGGCTGGCCGGCGGGCCGTTCGGTGACTACTTTAGCAAACCTTCGGGTGGCGGCTGCCGATCAGGGGATCAATCCCACCCGGAGGCAATCCCAAGGGAGGTGCCATGGCCATCCGTGATTCCTATGACGTCGTCATCCTTGGTGTGGGGCCGGCCGGTTTACAAGCCGCCGTCCATGCCGGCCGGCGCAAGGCATCCGTACTGCTTTTGGGCAGCGTGCGTAAAAGCAGCCTGTTTACGGCCCACATCGAAAACTATTTCAGCCTTTTCAACATTTCCGGCGAAGAAATGCTCAAACGCGGCACCGAACAGGCGCGTCAGTTCGGCGCCGATTTTCTGGAGGAAAGCGTCATCGGCATCGTGCCGGATGCGAACGTTTTCCAGGTGACCACCGAAAGCGGCCGGGTTTTGGAGGCTCGAAGCATCATTTTGGCGACCGGCTCCAAGCGCAACACCTTGGGGGTGCGGGGGGAGAAAACGCTCCTGGGCCGCGGGGTGAGCTACTGCGTGGACTGCGACGGCCATTTCTTCCGGGGTCAGGACGTCTGTGTGGTGGGCAACGAGAGTGCGGCCGCCGACGGGACGCTGACCCTGATGAAGATCGCTGCTTCGGTGCACCTGGTCTGCGAGCGGGTGGAGGCGGCGGACAACCTGCGGGAGGAGGTTTACGCCTCCGGGGCCGTGATTCACGAGGGGCTGCGGGTGGAAGCCATTCACGGTGAAGACGCCGTCGAAGCGGTCTCCCTGAGCGACGGCCGCCGTCTTGCGGTCCAGGGCGTATTCATCGAACTGGGTGCCAAGGGCGTACTTGAACTGGCCCTCAATCTGGGCGTGGCCCTGGACAGCGACATGAAGTATATCCAGACCAACAAGCAGCAGGAAACCAATATTCCCGGCATTTATGCCGCTGGCGACATCTGCGGCCTGCCTTGGCAGATGGCCAAGGCCGTGGGCGAGGGTTGCGTGGCCGGAATGGGAGCGGCGGCCTACGCCAAAAAGCTGCGAGCGGCTTCAAAGCGAGGTGATGCATGACCGCGGGTACGGCCGGTAACCAAAGGTTGTGGCGGCTTGAGGGCTATTTCCCGGATTTCGACGGGCCGCAGATGACGGCCTTCAAGGCCGAACTGAAAGACGCCATCCGGCAAACGGCGGCGGCCGCCCGGAAGACGCCCGATCTGGAACCTTCCTCGGCGGCCGCCTGGGAGAAGATCGTTCTGGCCCTGGAGGATGCCCAGATGCACCTGGAGCACTGGTCCTCGTATGTCTCCTGTCTGGAGGCCGCCCACGCCGACGAGGAAGCCTACCCCCGCGAACGGGCGGCCATCAACCGCACGCGCGCCGCGCTGGCGCGGATCGAGATCGAATTGTTCCGGGCTTTCAGCGCCGCCGATGACGGGTTTTTTGATCGCTTTGTCCGGCGCCCGGCCCTCGAACCCATCGCCTACGCGCTGGAAAGGATCCGCACCCGCAGCCGGTTCAGAATGGCACCGGAAATGGAGCGTCTGGCCACCGATCTGAACCTCGACGGCATTCAGGCCTGGGGGCGGCTCTACGACCGCCTCAGCGGCAAGCTGCAATTCAGCCTGCGCCTGGCGGACGGCAGGACCGAGGTCAAGCCGATCTCCGAGTGGCGCAGCCAGATGGCCCACCCCGACCGTGAGGTGGGCCGCGCGGCTTTCGAGGCCGGCAACCGGGCCTGGCAGGGTATCGAAGACGTGTGCGCGGCCGCCCTGAACGCCATGGCCGGGGTCCGGCTGACCCTCTACCGGCACCGGGGGCGGAATCATTTCCTGGACGAACCCCTCTTTGCCGCCGGCATTGGCAGGCCGACCCTGGATGCCATGTACGCCGCCGTCCGCGAAAGCCTCGATCTTCCCCGGGCGTTTCTGAAGACTAAAGCGGCGGCCATGGGCCGGCGGGACATCGCCTTTTTCGAGCGCGAGGCGCCCCTGCCGGTGGCCGCCGGAAAGCCGCTGCGCTGGTCCCGGGCGGTCGGCCTGGTGGATCGTGCCTTCACGGACGTCTATCCGGCGCTGGGCGATCACTTCCGACGGATGCTAAAAAACGGCTGGATCGAAAGCGAGGCCCGGCCCCACAAACGCCCGGGCGCCTTTTGCACCCGCTCCAAGCTCACCGGCGAGCAGCGCGTCTATATGACCTTCAACGGCACGTTGGGCGATGTCAGCACCCTGGCGCATGAAACGGGTCACGCCTGGCACGGCCATCTGCTGTCGGGATCGCGCCCCTGGTCCCAAAACTACCCCATGACCCTCGCGGAGACGGCATCCATCTTTGCGGAGCACGTCCTGGCCGAGGGACTCTACACCCGTCCCGACGTCGATGACGAGCGGAAACTGGCCATGCTCGACGAGGATCTCAGCGGCATGGCCGTTCTCCTGCTGGACATCACCACACGGTTTGATTTCGAGTCGGCTTTCTACGCGGAACGCGCACAGGGGGAGCTTGCGGTGTCGCGTTTCAAGGAACTGATGGTGGCTTCCCAGCGGCGGGTCTACGGCGACTGCCTGGCGGTGGGCGGCGAAGACCCCTATTTCTGGGCCTCCAAACTACACTTCTATATCAGCGGGCTTTCCTTTTATAACTTTCCCTACACCTTCGGCTATCTGCTGGCCCGGACCCTGGTGGCGCGCTTCAGGCGGGAAGGTCAGGCATTTCTGCCTCGCTACGAATCGCTGCTGGCCGCATCGGGCAACGCTGCGGTCGAAGTGGTGGTCGCCCGGACCCTCGGTGAGGATATCACCCGACCGGCATTCTGGCGGGATGCCATTCAGGGTCTGGCGGTCGATCTCGAACGCTATCAGGGACTCCTGCCCGCCCGCACCTGATCGGCCCGGCTCCCAACAATTCGAGGCCGAAAACGGCGACGGACGCCGTCGGCCGGTTGTCATTCACTGGAAGCCGTGGTAGGGAGCGAATTCACAACGTGAAAAACACAATAAGGCCTTCTATTCGTTGCCGTTCCGAGGTTTGACCCCGGGCGCGGTGGACCTGTGACGCCCCGCCGGGCCGGCGCATGGATAGCGGGCCAATGTCAACTGGAGGATTTTAATGTCCGCAACACTCAACCATTTAAACTACTATCGCCTTCCCTGGAACTACAGCGACAACGGGATCTCCTGGCTGGAGCCGACGACGGACTGCAACCTGCGCTGCGAGGGCTGCTACCGCGACCCCAGCGGACCCGGGCACAAGACGCTGGATGAGGTCCGCGCCGATCTGGAGGTTTTCAAACGTCTGCGCAAGAGCGATTGCATGAGCATCGCCGGGGGGGATCCGCTGGTCTATCCGCACATCGTCGAGACCGTGCGCATGATCCGGGAGATGGGCTGGAAGCCGGTGGTCAACACCAACGCGTTGGCCCTGGACAAACCCATGCTGAACGCGCTCAAGGATGCCGGGGTATTCGGTTTCACCTTTCACATCGACACCAGCCAGAAGCGCCCCAAGGTCACGGCCACCACCGAGCGCGAGCTCAACGAACTGCGGCTTCACTACGCCCGCATGCTGGCCGAGGCGGGCGGGATCAGCTGCTCGTTCAACGCCACCATCACCGACCGCACCGTCCGCGAAATTCCGGACATGGTGCGCTGGTCCCAGCAACACGCCGATATCGTGCACACCATGGTCTTCATCCTGTTCCGCTCCCCCGACCTGACCGGCGAATTCGACATGGTGGTCAACGGCGAGAAGGTCAGCTTCGGCGAAACCTATAAAAATCCGGAATGGGGCGGCGAGCGGCCGCTGATGGCCCAGGACGCGGTGGATCAGATCCGCGTGGCCGACCCCCGGTACGAACCCTGCGCCTACCTCAACGGCACGGCCCGGCCCGATTCGCTCAAATGGCTGCTGGCCAACCGGATCGTCCACGAAGGCGAGGTCTTGGGCTACATGACGCCGCGCGTAATGGAAGTCATTCAAACCTTCACCCACCTGTTTACCGGGACCTATCTGGCCTATGCCACGCCGAAAAGCACGGCCAAGGGCAAGCTGACGGCCACAGCCGGCTCCCTGCTGAGCCGCGGCATGTGGCCCACCCTGTTCGGGCTGATCAAGAACATCGTCAAAAACCCCAAGAGCATCATACGCCCGGCCCACGTCCAGAGCATGATGATCATCCAGCCGGTCAACTTCGAGCCCGACGGGCGGCAGGACATGTGCGACAGCTGTCCCGATATCACCGTTCACGAAGGCCAGCTGGTCTGGAGTTGCCGTCTGGAGGAGCTGAACCAGTTCGGCGCCTTCGTGACCACCGTTCCCAAGAAATAAACGCGCTAAAGATGGCGCAGGGCATCTGGTTGATTCCTGCGCCCCTTTCTTATCCGACCCCCCGTCGCCTGAAAGATCAGCATTCCGAGGCTTGAGCCGACCCGCCGACCACACCGAACCGGCCTGGAATTATCCTCTCCCGTGTTGACCAATATAATTTCATTACTATTATATTAAAAATGTTTTTAATAATGAAATTGCAGGGGGAACAGCCCTGCTTCCATCAATCCGGGAGGACAACATGAGCAAAGTTATTGGAATCGATTTGGGAACCACCAATTCCTGCGTGGCCGTCATGGAGGGCGACGAACCGCGCGTTATCACCAACAATGAAGGCGGGCGTACCACCCCGTCCATCGTGGCCGTCAGCGACGGGGGCGAGCGCCTGGTGGGGCAGATCGCCAAGCGCCAGGCCGTCACCAATCCGGAGAACACCGTTTTCGGCGTCAAGCGGCTTATCGGGCGCAAATTCCAGGCCCCCGAAGTACAGAAGGACAGGGTCAATCTGCCCTTCCGTATCGAAGCGGCCGCTAACGGCGACGTGCGCGTCAATCTGGAAGGCCGCGCCTACAGCCCGGCCGAGGTCTCCTCATTTATTCTGGGGGCCATCCGCAAGGCGGCCGAGGACTATCTGGGGGAGAAAGTCACCGACGCGGTCATCACCGTGCCGGCTTATTTCGACGACAGCCAGCGCCAGGCCACCAAGGATGCCGGTAAGATCGCCGGACTCAACGTGCTGCGCATCATCAACGAGCCTACGGCCGCATCCCTGGCCTACGGACTCGAAGGCCAGAAAGACCGCCAAATCGCCGTCTTCGACCTGGGCGGGGGCACCTTCGACATCTCCGTTCTGGAGATCGGCGACGGTGTTTTCGAGGTCAAGTCCACCAACGGCGATACCCATTTGGGCGGGGAGGATTTCGACCTGCGTCTGATCGACTACCTGGCCGAGGAATTCAAAAAGGATCAGGGAATCGACGTCCGCGGCGACAAGATGGCGCTGCAGCGCCTCAAGGAGGCGGCCGAAAAAGCCAAGATGGAGCTCTCCGCGGCCATGGACACCGAGGTCAACCTGCCGTTCATCACGGCCGATGCCAGCGGTCCCAAACACATGAATCTCAAGATCTCGCGGGCCAAGCTCGAAGCCCTGGTGGCCGACCTGCTGGACCAGCTGGAAGGCCCCTGTCGCCAAGCGCTCAAGGATGCCGGCCTGGAGGCCGGCGCCATCGACGAGGTCGTGCTGGTGGGCGGGATGACCCGCATGCCCGCCGTTCAGGAGCGTGTGAAACGGATCTTCGGTCGCGAACCCCACAAGGGGGTCAATCCGGACGAAGTGGTGGCCATGGGCGCAGCAATCCAGGCCGCGGTGCTCAAGGGTGACATCAAAGATGTTCTCCTGCTGGACGTGACCCCGCTCTCGCTGGGTATCGAAACCCTGGGGGGCGTCATGACCCGTCTGATCGAGCGCAACACCACGATCCCGGCCCGCCAGAGCCAGATTTTCTCGACGGCCGAGGACAATCAACCGGCCGTCAGCGTGCACGTCCTTCAGGGCGAGCGCGAGATGGCGGCGGACAACAAGACCCTGGGGCGCTTCGAGCTGACAGGCATCCCCCCGGCACCGCGGGGAACCCCCCAGATCGAGGTGGCCTTCGATATCGACGCCAACGGCATTGTTAGCGTAGCGGCCAAGGACGTGGCCACCGGCAAGGAGCAGTCCATCCGGATCACGGCCTCAAGCGGCCTGGACCCGGCCGAAATCGATCGGCTGGTGCGCGAGGCGGAGGTGAACGCGGACGCGGACCGGCGCAAAAAAGGGCTGGTTGATGCGCGCAACGAAGCCGACGCCCTGGTTTACACGACCGGCCAGAGCCTGGCCGAATTGGGCGACAAGATCGACGCCGGCTCCCGCCAGCAAGCCGAGACGGCCATTGCCAGCCTGAAAAAAGCAATGGCAGGTGAGGACACGGCCGAGATCCGCCGCCTGTCCGACGAACTCAAACACATCGCCCACCGACTGGCGGAATCGGTCTACGGCGCCGCCGGTGCCGCGGAAGGTGGTCACGGTCAGGGCCAGACACCAAGGGGGCCCCGGGCGGGGACAACGGGCGGATCCCCGGGCGGCGACGATGTGGTGGATGCCGAGTTTGAAGAAGTCGCCTGACAACCCACCGGTTGCCCGACCCCCCACGGCTGGTATCCGTCCCGGGGGGTCGGCGACCCGAACGGCGCCGGAGCGCGATGCGCACGCGTTGGTGCCCATCCAGAAGAGATCGATGTTGGTTCCGGCTCCCGCCTTTCGGCGGGATTTCACGCCGGTTCTTATTGCGCTCGGTGTTCATCCAAACGCAGCGCTTTTAAAACCGCAGGCGTCGCGTGGCGCCCTCGAGGATTAAAAAAACGCGCGAAAACCGGCCGGGGCCAAAGAATGCCGATGATCAAGGGACACTAGCCGGTTTTAATGATCCTCAAACGGCGAAGCAGCCAGGGCAGCAGAAGGAACCATTGGAAATAGCCCAGGCTGGTCATCAACACCCAGAGGGAAAGTGAGAAATAGTAGGTCCGGGTCATTTCGTCTCCGGCCACGGACGGAAAAAACCAGACCAGCGCCTGGATGAGATAGATCGCCAGATAACCCGAGGGGAAACAGACGATCGTCATCAGCCCCAGAAATCCCACCATGGATTCCCCGGAAAACGATCCCCGGCCGAAAAAGTTGAGACCGACGCCGAAGCAGGCCATAAGCCATGCGATTTTGATGAGCTTGAACCGTTGTTCCTTGCGTTGCATCCAATGATATCCCGCTGATACGCATCCGCTGGATTCAGGCGGCCGTGCCCCTGAGACCGATGGCGTCCGCCACTTCCCGCATCCCCGCAATCGTGTCGCTGATCAACTCGGCCAGCTCCACCTCCAGCATGGCCGCGCCCTTTTCGATGATGCTGCGGTCGACGCCGGCAGCGAAACGTTTGTCTTTCCACTTCTTCTTCACCGACTTGGCCTTGAGATCCATGACGCTCTTGGAGGGTCGCACCAGGGCCGTGGTGGCCACCAGACCGGTGAGCTCATCCACGGCAAAGAGGACTTTTTCCAGCGTCGACGCCGGCTCGACCTCCGTGCAGATGCCGTAGCCGTGGCTGATCACCGCCCGGATGATGGGTTCGGGCCAGTCGTTCTGCCTGAGGATTTCCTCGGTCTTGCGGCAGTGCTGGTCGGGAAACTGCTCGTAGTCCAGATCGTGGATCAGACCGACAATACCCCACAGCTCCTCGTCTTCCCCGTACTTGCGGGCCATATGGCGCATGACCCCCTCGACGGCCAAGGCGTGCCGGATAAGGCTCTCGCCCTGGTTGTATGTGTTCAGCAGCGTCCAGGCGTCGGCGCGGGTCGGTGTCGCGTGGGCCATCTCCATCTCCTTTGCTGGGTTGGCGTTCCAAGAAAAGCTTTTGTTTTAAAGGGATTTTCTGATATCGTTGTCCATATCCGTGTTAGGCTTTCAGCTTGAATTCCGGAGCGTATGTAGACCATGGATCCCAATCTGTCAAAAACGATCGTCGCGTTCTTCATGGGGATTCCCATCTTCAGTCGCATGAATGCGGAGGAGGTCAAGATTGTGGCCAAACACATGAACGTGATCGAGCTGCAGCCGGGCGAGACGCTTTTCGAGGAGTTCGATCGCGGACGCTTCATGTGCTTCATCGCTCACGGCACCCTGGACGTCATCAAGCAGCCCAGCGGCACCGATCGCGACGTCGTCATCACCACCATGCGCAAGGGACAGTCCATCGGCGAGATGTCCGTCATCGAAAACCTGCCCCGCTCGGCCACCATCAAGGCCCGGGAAGTGAGCAAGCTGTTCATCCTTTCCCAGGCGGCCTTCGACCTCGTGCTGGCCAAGCATTCCCACATCGGGATCAAACTGCTCAAGGGCATCACGATCCTGCTCAGCAACAACCTCCGCAAGACCTCCAGCCGTCTGGCCGACTACATGCTGCCCATCAGCTGAGTCCGCTGCCGGTCCCGGCGCTGGAAGCCGGTCGACTATAAGCCTGTTGCAAGTTCGGCCGATAATCAACACACGGCTGTAAACGGCATAAAAACGTCTCCGCCCTTGATGGCCGGGATAAATTTTATTATAAAAAAGTTTAAGGCAATTGGACCGCATAGCGGATAGCGGGACGGATCTGATCATGGGAGCAAAATCGGGATTCGATTGGTGGGCATTGGCGGTTGGGGGTCTGCTGGCCACCGTGCTTCTGGCGCTGGCGCCATCGCCGGTCGGTGCCGATATCTATATGTACCGCGACGCCAACGGCGTTCTGCACTTCACCAATGTGCCGGCCTCCGCCGAATATCGTCTCTACATCCGCAGCAGCCGACCCCGTTTCAGGGCCTCCCCCGCAACCAAAAAGTTCGATGGCCTCATCCAGGACGCCGCCCGGCGCTACGGCGTCGACTTCTCGCTGCTCAAGGCCATCATCCGTGCGGAGTCCAGTTTTGACCCCCAGGCCATATCGCGCAAAGGCGCCCGGGGACTCATGCAGATCATGCCGCAAAACTTTCAGAGCCTCGACATCCAGGACCCCTTTGATCCCAAACAAAACATCATGGGGGGCACGCGTTATTTCCGCTCCCTGCTCGACCGCTACCAGGGCAAGGTGGCCCTGACGCTGGCGGCCTACAATGCCGGCCCCACCGCCGTGGACCGCTACCGCCGCATTCCGCCCTATGCCGAAACCCAGGACTACGTCGAAAAAGTCCTGCGCTACTACAAGCACTACAAGAACAACACCTGAAAACGCTTCCCCCGCCGCCGATCAATCCTCTTTGAGCAGCACGATCGCCGTTCGGCTTGGCAGGTAGAGACTCAGCCTGGCCGCGGAACGGGCCGCACCCGTTTCAGCGTCAAGGGTGAAATGCGCCTGTTGCGGTGTCAGGCGGCCGTGGCCGCCAAAGGCGGCATCGTCGGTGTCCAGGACCATCCGGTATTTGCCGGCCGGGGCAGAGACGAGGTAGTCGGGTCTCGAATTCACGGGGTCGAAGTGAAACACAAAGACCAGTCCGCCGCGTTCGAGGGCCAGCAACTTGTGGGCCTCGTGTGTGCAGAGATGATTGGCCCAGGGGGTCTGCATGAACCCGGTTCGCCTGACCAACGCCAGCATGGCCCGGTCGAAGGCCGCCAGCAGGCCGTATTTCAGATCCGGTTGGTCGACCAGACGCCACTGCCGCCGGGCATGGCGGTAGGACCACTGATTTTCGGCCCGGGGAAAATCGATCCACTCGGGGTGTCCGAATTCGTTGCCCATGAAATTGAGGTAGCCGTGCCCGGCGGTGGCCAGGGTCAGCAGCCGGATCATTTTGTGCAAGGCCACGGCCCGGTCGATGGTGAGATCCGGGTCGTCGCGGTGCATGTGGTCATACATGGCGGCCTCGGCCATGCGGAAGATCAGGGTCTTGTCACCCACCAGCGCCTGGTCGTGGCATTCGGCGTAGCTGATGGATTTTTCCGCGGCGCGCCGGTCGGTGAGCTCATGCCACAGGGCCCCCATGGACCACGCCTCGTCAGGGGTGTCCTTGGTCAGGCGAATCCAGTAGTCGGGAACCCCCATGGCGAAACGGTAGTCGAACCCCACCCCGCCGTCTTCCAGAGGCAGGGCCAGCCCGGGCAGGCCGCTCATGTCTTCGGCGACGGTCACCGCTCCGGGCCGGTGCGCGTGGATCAGCTCGTTGGCCAGGGCCAGGTAGGTCACGGCGTCTTCGTCCACATTGGGCCCGAAATAGTCGTCGTAGCTGGTGAAGGCTTTTTCGAGACCATGATCGCGGTAGAGCATGCTGGTGACCCCGTCGAAGCGAAACCCGTCGAAGCGGTATTCATCCAGCCAGTAGCGGCAGTTGGAAAGCAGAAATTCGAGCACGGAAGGCTTGGCGTAGTCGAAACAGCGCGAGTCCCAGGCACGGTGGTGCCCCCGCGGGCCATCGTGAAAATACTGGTACAGGGTACCGTCGAACCGGCTCAATCCCTCCACTTCGTTGGACACGCTGTGCGAGTGGACCAGATCCATGATGATGCGCAAACCCAGGCCGTGGGCGCGGTCTACGAGATATTTGAGATCCTCCGGTGTGCCAAAGCGGGAAGAGGCCGCGTAAAAACTCGATACCTGGTAGCCGAAGGACCCGTAGTAAGGGTGCTCCTGGACCGCCATCAGCTGAACCGTATTGTAGCCGCCCGCGGCCACCCGGGGCAGGACCCGGTCGGTAAATTCGCGGTAGCTGCCGACGCCCTCCTTTTCCTGGGCCATGCCCACATGGGCTTCGTAAATCAGAATCGGGTCCGGCGGCGGGGCGAAATCCGCATGCTGCCATTCGTAAACCTGGTCCGGATGCCAGACCTGGGCATTGAAAATGAGGGACTGCGGATCCTGAACCACCCGTTGCGCGTAGGCCGGGATGCGGTCGCCCGAACCGCCGGGCCAATGGATGCGCAGTCGGTAGAGCATGGCGTGGGCCAGATGGTCGGCCGGTACTTCGATTTCCCAGACCCCTTCACGGCCGTCGACAGGCTCCAGCCGCCACGGCGCCGCTTCCTCCCAGTGGTTGATCTCGCCAATTATATAGACGGCAGTGGCATTGGGGGCCCATTCCCGGAAACACCAGCCATCCGGTGTGCGATGCAATCCGAAATACCGGTAAGCGTCGGATGCGTTTGCAAGTGATTCACCGGGCGCCGCCAGGGCGGCGCGGCGCATCTGCAGCATCCGCTGTCGGGCTTCCAGGTCATGCGCGTAGGGCTTGAGCCAGGGATCGATGGCGAGGAATCTTTGGATGCGCTGGCTGCTGTAACGCTCGGTCGCTGTCATGGCGAGCATCCCGCTGGTGTACACAAGGTTTGGCCGGGTTCAACCCTGCCCGGGGCCATCGACGATCAGGGGGCGATGGAGCATCTTCTCATAAAGGTCGATATAGTGACGTGCCGTGACGTCGTGGTTGAACATGGACTGGCCTTCCTGCATGATGCGACGGATCTGGTGATCGCGCTCAGCCGCGGTACGGGCGTGAAATGCCATGGCCTGGTCGACGGCCCAGAAAAGCCCCTGGCTGTCGTAGATTTCGAATAAGAAGCCGTTGCCGCTGTCGTTCGCGACGTCGAGGTGGGTCACCGTGTCGTGGATGCCCCCGGTATTGTGGGCCACGGGCAGCGTGCCGTAGAGGGGGCCGATCATTTGGGGCAGCCCGCAGGGTTCAAACGATGACGGCATCAGGATAAAATCCGACGCCGCATAGGCCTGGCGCGAAAGGTCTTCATCGAAGTCGCAGACCGCCACCCGGTCGAAGATCCCGTGAAAGGAGACGATATCCTGGAAAACGGATTTGTATTTGCCGTTGGCCACGAAAACGATCTGCAGGTGCCGGTCCCAATATTTGGCCACGACGCGATATAAGATTTCGGCCAGCAGTTGGCAGCCCTTCTGGACCGGATCGAGCCGGTGGGGCCAGAAAAACAGCGGGGCCCGGTCGTCCGCCAGGAGCCTTAGGGCGTCCTGGAGGTGACGTTTATTGGCCTGTTTGCCGGCGGCTTGGTCCTCGATGCCGTAGGTCTGCACCAGCGCCTCGTCGCGCCAGGGCTGATAGGAGGGATCCGGGGCGTTGAGGATGCCCGTGGCGCATTCGGCCCAGTATTTATTGGAAAGCTCCTGCTGCAGGGGCGGTTCCACGAATTGGTGGCGACCGTCTACGATTTCGGCGAGAAAGGTCGGGCTGACCGTATTGACGAAGTGGGCGGCGAATACACCGCTCACCAGGAAGTCCACCGGGATGGCGTGGCGGGTTTCCTCGTAGGCGACCGCCATATGCTGGTAGAAGAGATGCTGCCAGAAATAGGCCGCATCGATGCCGCGGTCTTCGATGTAGTCGAGTAAAACCCGGACCGTGTGGATGTTGTGAATCGTGAACAGGCAGGGAATACCCATCTGGCGGGCAGCCGCCGGGATAAGTCCGGTCATCCAGTCGTTGCAGTGAATCAGGTCGGGGCGCACATGGGGGAGGATATTGTTGATGATCTCGCGCTGAAAGGCCAGGGCCGCCTTGATGTTGTCGGACTCGTAATTGGAATAGACCGTGTCGAGGTAGAAAAATGCCCGGTCCTCGGCCAGGTGGATGCGCTCGTCGGGCATTTTGTCGCGAATACGGTGAAACTCCTTGCGGAGCACCGGTGACATGTGAGCCGAAAAAATCTCGCGGTAGTCCGGCATGGCCACGTGCACGTCGGCCCCCTGGTCGAAAAGCGCCCGGATCAGGGCGGCGGACACGTCTGCCAACCCACCGGCCTTGGCCGCCAGGTTGTTGGTCATGTTGCCCATGCCCTCTGGCAAATAGGTCACTTCCGGTGTCACCACCAGAACGGTTGGATTCTTGTCGACGGCGGCCATGAGCGTCCCCCTGATTGGTGCTTACG
>JAAUXU010069940.1_pt1 | contig 22646 bp, 27 predicted proteins | sample 7278151 | NCBI WGS metagenome assembly JAAUXU01 (sample SAMN14350113, study PRJNA611818) | marine sediment metagenome | isolation source: surface marine sediment (1.8m) | place: French Polynesia: Moorea | collected 2018-08 | reverse complement strand
CCCCCCCCCCCCCCCCCCCCCCCCCCCCCCCCCCCCCCCCCCCCCCCCCCCCCCCCCCCCCCCCGCCGGGCGCGGGGGGCGCCCAAAGCTCGGGGGCTTGGTGTTTAAGGGCGCAATGCGCAAAGGCAACGGAACAGAAGTAATGTTATGCGAAATTATGCTAGTGGCCATTGTCTATCTACGTGCGCGCCTCCACCTTGTACACAGCGCAATGAAAATGCATAGTAAGGACCACATTATGCTAATCGTCTATAGTCAAAGCCTCGAACCAGCAGTGGGAGTCATTGGTACTGCTCGATTTGCCTCCTCCCAGACTCGTCATAAGGGGACTCCGACAGACTGGACGCTCTGACGCCTCCGCACTGCATCGACCGTGGACCCGCCAAGCGCGCCCGGGTGCCAGTGGCTCTCCTGCCGGCGGCCGGTCCCCACGCTGCTGCTGCTGCACACGCTGTTGGCGTCCGGAGTGTTGTTGCAGCCCCAATCTTGTCCCCGGGATTCCGCTGTGGTCGCGTTGTTTCTGCTCGGCTCAGAGAAAACATGAGTCTGGAGCTAATTGGAAGGGACGGGAGAGATTTCTCTTCTTCATCCTCGGCCAAAGGAGGAGAGTCAGATGAGGAGAGAGAGAAATCTTAATCATCTCCTTGTTCTATTGTGCTTTTCTCTCCCTCTGAGGGATTACGCGGAGGAGAAGACCATTAAGGACCGAGTTGTGGCCGTGGCTGGCAAAAATATGAGTCACAAAGCTTACTGAGATTGGACAAGTCATCAGCTGGGGGCGTGGCGGTCACGGACGCGGTCACGGACGCGGTCACGGGCGTGGCCAGCACTTGCTTCAGCTGCTTGCACCGACAGGGCTGCCATGGACACGTTTATTGACACGTAGACCTCACATATACGTACACATGACCACACCAAAATAATCGTACAACTTTCGTTTTCACCCTCCACTACTTGATGGTGACGGACACACAGAACTTGTCAACATGGATACGTTATCACAGCTTCTTGGAATGACTTGTTGGACTTAACAACACAACTGAATTGATCCGGAGACGCCGAACTAAGCTACTGACAGTGCAAACAGATCGAATAGTTGTTTATTCTGGCTAACAATCACTTAGTTTGTTCTTTTTCTGTCTTTGGAGAAAGTCCTGTCCTAGATGGCGCTGGTGTCAGCACAGTGAACACGAGTGGTTGAAAATCTCATCACAAATCGGCAGATTTCTTCTTCTTCCTTCGCTCTCTCTTGCCGCACTTTGCACCTGACCCCATCTTTTATCACACTTGAGGAAAAGTTCGATAAATCGACACAGAAGAACACAAGGAGAAGAGCGACGAGAAGAAGGAGAGGGCTGATTGCCTCCTGCTGGAGCCCCCATTGGCTGTGGCCAGAGCCTCGGCGCATTCGTCTGAAAAGGTGGAAAACTTGTTCAAGGTGGCCCGTGTGCAACTGCAACTGCTTCTAGTCCCACCAAATTAACGACTGCAACAAGACCAACTTCGGGGGCAAAGACATGTCCAGGCTGCAGTAAACTTCTCTTCAAAAATCAAAGGGATTTCCTCTCTTCTGAATGCTCTCACAAATGTTGGCCGAGCCGGGATCTCTCTCTCACCAATTGTTTGACGTAGATTAAATGCATTTGAACTCGTTGAAATGAAAATTGCTCAAAAATAGGGACTCAAAACTTTCTTGAACTATTTACTAAAAAAAAATATAGTTAAAAGTCACGTCCAACTGCTTCATTCTGAGGATATCAACCTCTTATTTCATGCTGTGTGCTTGTTTCTCTGGCAATTCAGAGTGTAGCAGATTATTCTTCATGTCTTTCAACCCCTGTCACTGAAGGATCGTTGAGAGCTGTCTAGACTTCACTCCACATTTTCTGTTTTACTCAGGTCTGACAAAACGGTTCTGCAGACATTGCAATCGATACAACAATTCGTAAGAACAGCCTTACCCCTCTCATGTACAAAAGTTTTGGGTGCAGAACTATATATGTCGTTCCGGTGAAGTTGCACTTTATCTCACTTCTTTGGCTTTGAGTAACCGAGGGATGAGAAGTCGAAATAAGTGCGATAAAGTTGCTACTTTTGCCAACACAAAGTTTGTACAGTGGACTCTCGATATTGTAAACCACCAGGTCAGAGGTGAGAACTTTGCAAGGTCAGGAGAGACTTGGGTTGTAAAAAAGGTCGGCTCTTGCAAAATTGAGGTTCACTGCATTGCGTTCAGGCTACATCGAGAGTCTACTTGGGCGCTGTTTGTTTTTTCACGCGAAGGCCAAAGGCCGATTACGACGAGATGATGGCTCAGACTGGGTCAGGGCTTTTTCCGAGGTCTGGACGCCTCCAGGGATCAGTGCCATAGCGCGTCGTACGTTTTGCAAGGTTCTGAGTGCTCAAGTTCGATGAAGTCAAAAGCTATTCTGATCACTGGAGGGAGGGTGTGAAACTACCATTCCGATCACTGTAAAGACCTGCAACAGCCTTATAAAACTATGGAGGCCTTCAGGACGTGGCGCAGTTTTGACTGCAGTGACTTGAGTTAGCTGTTTGTTTTTTCGTGCTTAGGCCTGAGATATGAAACTACGTTGTATACAGTCTGCTTGAAGTCTCCAGCGATCAGCACAGAAGTGTCAGGCCTGGGCTCCAGTCATCAGTGTAGTTTCATCGTGGCTGCTGGAGGTCTTCAGCAGCGTTTCGAGCTACTTAATGCTTAGGCTGGGCGTGAGGGTAGGATGAGGACAACCCCAGCAGGGCCTACGCCGTCATCTCGTCGTCGGCCTTCGGCCTCCACCCGAAAAATGAACAGTACTAAACTCGATGAAGTCAAATTACAAACCTCGTTCCGGCAAAAGTAGCAGCTTTATCACACTTACTCCGACTTTACGGCCATCGGGGGGGGGGGGGGGGGGGGGGGGGGGGGGGTTGACGACCCGGGGGCTACCGCCCTCAGGTCGCCAAGGTCCCCTTAGGCTGCAAAGTCAGAAAAGTGTGATAAAGTGCAACTTTACCGGAACGAGGTATATAGTCAATACCGCCCACTGGATGTCTCCAGCGATCGGTGTAGTAGTTTCATGTCCTTTGCCCGAGCTCAAAAGAACGAGCACTAGACTAAGGTTGACAAAGTTCTTTTCTGCGGGACGCTCAATATGAGCCACCCAGTATCCACTGCGGGTAATGACAGGGTGACTCAACAGTGCAGACTTTGCTGGATCTGAGGAGCAAAAAGATACCTCCGTCTCGCTCGAGGCAAAGGTACTTTCACGTTTGAGCGGAAGCGGAACTCTCATGTCGTACTTACACAGTACGCAAATATTTGAGCTCTCTTACTTTCTCGCGCCATCTCAAAGTCCCAGGAGGCCTCCTTGTCTTCGTATGGGCACTCGTCCGCCTTGGCCAGGACCCGCAGCGTCTTCCTGCCTGCCGCGTCCTCGCGGCGGTGCCAGATCTTGGCGCACAGCCTCTTGCTGGCCGTGGAGGCCGGCGAAATCACCACAAAGCGGGCGGAGGAGTCCTCTACTGCGCCGAGGCCAACGAAGCTGGCGTTGAAATGAGTCGCCGACGGCACCGCCAAGTTTGCGCCCGAGAGGACCTCGTCACCCTCAAGCCAATCTCCGTGGCAGGAAAAGTCTGGAAAAGAAAAAGACGTGCTTCAAGCGGCCCCCAACGGTTATTGACACAACTTTGGCGCAATGGGAGATGGCCTTTGAGGCCGCAACTGGCCTTGCCGGACAAATTTTCTCCACTCGCTCCTACCAACGCTGCGGCCTCCATGGAGCTTCGTACGTACAGAAGTTGCCTCGGAACGGCCTCAAACGAAGGTTTCTCTCTCCGCCTCTCCCATTTCGGAGAAAAGATTTTGCGGCAAAAGACTCTGGCAACTCTGGCACCGGCGTTGCCAACGGACATTTCTTAGGCCAGTCTCCGCAGGACTTTTCGAATCTCTTGGAAGAGCTGTTTTCGGGCCCACATGTACAGAGTCCGGCATATTAAGCACACTTTGCAGCAGAATGGCGAGTCTGGCATAGCTTCGAGACAAGCTTGGCACCTTGTCCGGGTCAGAGTCTGGCAACGCTGCCGGGAGGGCATTTAATGATTTCAAGCAGTGGTGTTTTTTTTTTCCTCTTGTCAGGCTGCTCCACGGCTACGTCCACGGCAAGCAACAACTGATCCCTTTGTCCATTCATCAGCGCCCTCCCCCATTCAATATTGTGTGACATCCCTGACATGGCGGCTCTGGAGAGTCTGAGGAGCTGAGCAGAGCCGAGCAGAGCCCTGCAGAGCCGGCAGAGCCTGCGCCGAAAGAGGATATTGCATGCGTGGACCCCTGCTGAGGCATCAAGAAGCCTCCCCCCCCCCCAGCTCAACCAGACAACCCCGGACTTGGAGCAGAAACTCCGGAGCATCAATAATTGTCTCCTCGATCCGTCCAGGATTCTTTATCAGCCTTTGACAGCTGAGAGCGGACAGACTTTAATTGAATCTCTTCTCTTTCTTCCCGGTCTTTTCTCTCTCCACGTAGTAAAAAAAGAAAGAAAGTGCTCATGCGTGAGCACCAGGGGTGGGCAGCTCGGGTGGGTGGGGGATCAGTTCGTTCTGTGACGCGCTTTTTCTGCGAAATTCAACGAGTGTCCCGTCCAATCCGTTTTTCTCTTCTTTTTGCTCAATACCCTCCCAAGTGGGTGTGTAGCTCTTCTTATAGCTACTGATTGGAAAGGACTGGCTGTTTCTGTGTGAGGAAGAAAAAGAGGGAAAGTTGGAAATACCAAAACTTCTCTCAGACGCCAACCAACGTATTGTGTACTGAGAGAGGGAAAGAAAAGAAAGAGATTTGAGGAATTTCTGTAGCTTTCAGGAGAGAAACTGGTCGTAAATTCGACTTCTCCTTTCAGGCTTCTATTTTTGTTTCCACACAGTGACTAGAAAGTTTTGCTTTGGGTCCGTTCAAACGGGTCTTCAGCGTCAGTCAGGTGTCTGGCCCCCCTTCCCCTTGTAAGCTGCAACCTTGAAGAAGTCCAAAAAAAGGCCTTTGGCGAGGCTGCCAACGACCTTTAATGACCCATCTTTCTTCTTCTTAAGACCCCCCCCCCTCCCCCTGTGCGTTCTGTATCGTTAAGTGCAGTCTGTGGGCATCTGCATGACAATGTAGCAGACAGCAAAGGTCTCTCTGCGTGCGCGCGCGTTAATGGTCCTTGACAGAGAGGAGAAACTATCCCATTTTCCCCATTTTGTCGGGAGCCCAGCCTGTCTAGATGTACGTCCTCACGTCCTCACACCGTGACGAATGACTCACGGGGGGAGGACAAGGACAGTCACAAGGGACGCACGTTTGGGTACTTCTGGGGCAAGGAGAGTGGTCACATCTGTGGCTCGATTAGACATGATTTGGCTCTTTGGACTTTTTGAATTGAAGTTTTGCCACGTGCAGAGCCAATCCAGCTCATTCCTTTGGACTGGGCCACCTGTCCAAAGCCCAAGTCCAGCATGATTCTCAGCCAAGTCCGGATTTCTGGTGACGAAATTCTGCTGTGCTGAGTTTGTGCAGCATCTCTATATAAAGCAGAGATGGAAAAACCATTAATTAATTCAACGTTGTCACTTGAAAGAGATGTGAAGAGAGGTTCTTTTCACTCAAGTGAACCGAGGGGAGGCGAATGAAAGCTACAGGGGGGATGACTTCATTCACCACTTGAATTAATGAGGATTTCTTTTTGTGGCGCTTGTATAGAGAGAAAATCTCTCGATGTCTCCCTGCTAAGGCTTATGGAAAGCAGATTATGCAGAAACTCATGGTGCTAAAAAGGCGAGTGATAAAAAGTCGACACCACTTTCGCCCAATCTTAGTCGGAGACCCTCATTTCTCAGGTACAGGCACAAAAACACACATCAAATATTCATTGTACACGCAAGTGTTGCAGACTCATTCTCAGTCGGTCAGATGGCGACCAAAATGGCGCGGAAAATTGCACCAACTCGTCCGAGCTTTTTTTTCCGCGAATTTTGGCTATTCCCAATGCGCGCAGGTTTTCGGGGCCACTTTTTGGTCTACGCCTCAAGAGAGAAACGGACCCATTGTTTGGTGGTGTTTATGTCTTTCCTAGAAAGTTTTCCCTTGTCCCACATTTCCTGGCTGTCCATTTCCGATAATAGAGGCATGAAATACAGGGGAAGCAAGGGCCATAATGGCCCACGCGAGCTCGGGTGTGCATGATTGATCCATCTTTGGGGTCATGGGCACACAGAGGCTTCTTCCTGCCCATTGTGGTGTTGACCCATGTCAAGCTCACTGTCTGTCTGGCCTTCTTACCTTCCAGTTGGCGCTCGTCCTGGGTGGCGCACGGCGCAGTCTGGAACTTTGTCTCCCTGGCGCACCCAAACGCCAGCCAAGAGGGGCAGAAGAAGCTCTGTCGGCGCGGGCACTGTTGGCCGCTGGCACTGCACGCCGAGGTGGAGAACTTGCCCACCAGAGGGCAGCGCGTGCGCACGTGCTTGGAGCCTGGGGTGGGGGAGAGCAGGCAGGCGTGAAACAATCAACTGTCCCAATCAACTGTGCAACTCACTGATGAGTGTGACTTTCGGGGCGCTGTCGAAGAAGAGTTGCTCGTGGCACGCCTCCTCGCGGTTCCTGGAAAGCCTGCCCAACCTCAGGGACATGATGTTGTCGGCCCTGAACAACGACTCCAAGCAGACGAAGCCGCTCTCACTAAAAAGAAAAAGAAGTCACGCATGATATGTTTTGGCCTCCTCACCGTTCCATTCCCACCCACCATTCGAAGTTGACTTGCGCAATCACTTTGGCCCTGTTGCCCTCCACGTTCTCCACAATGGAGTGACACTTCAGGCGCTTGGGGTCGCTGCTGACGTCGTCGGTGATTGTCAGGCTGGTGTTTTGCTGCAACGTGGCATCAACACTCCGCATCAACATGGCTCGTACAGTTTTTACTGAGTGGGTGAACCAACCTTGTTGAAGTGATATGAAACTGTCCGGTTGAGGTTGTGGAACTGGTGATGGTGGCTCAACATCCACCGGGGGAACTCACACGTCTGCTCGTGATTGTGCACTGCAAAGCAGACAAGGTTTCACATGAATTTGGGCCACTAAAAGTCAGCTGGAAGTTTGGGGAGTGGCCCCAATCTTCGTCAAAGGAGAGATCACGTCAGTCAGACACAAGAGCCGAGGGTTAGGCGAGGTTAATCCACCCCATCATTCTCCTTTCCCTCCCTTCCAGTCTCGTTTTGAGAGCATTTGTTGTGACGCCCCCGTGGTGTCCGTGATCACCTCCCACTTGTTGGCGTTCGTCTTCGTAACCGGCCTTAAGACTTAGTCCGAGTTTGGCGCGTGTCAATTGAAGTGCATTGGCAAGGGGGACACTTTCCTGTCCCCCCCCCTCCTGCTTTCTCTTGCCTCTCTCTCTCCTGTTGCCTCCCGTGAAGCCATGGCCAAGCCGCACTTTGCCTAATGAGGTTTCTCCCCCCCCCCCCTCCTGTGATGTTTGATCTTTCACACGTGCGCACGCATATGGGAAAACATGGGGGGGAGACGACACGGAGACTTTTTCGGCACACAAAACTACGCTTTGACACGGAAAGATGTGATGGATGAAAGCGAACGAGGTTACAGAGAGAGAGAGACCCCTGCTGCTGGCGTACAGTGTGAGCCTCCAAGAACTCGGCTGGGACGGTGGGCGCGCTGTAGGCGACTCACACGGTGCCCATGGGCGTGGCCGCCCTCTCCGACAAAGGGGTGGCTCACTCCAGGTGACGAAATGCATGTAGGAGTGGTGACAAAAGGGGGGAGGGCAAGAAGCGTGATCATCATTGTGTGCGTTGCGTGCGTGTTTACCTTAACGGCACACAAGCTATTTACTCCAGATTCATCAGATGATTGGCTTTGCTGACTCCAGAGGGTGTCCATGCACGAGGCCAACTCGCGCAGACACTCTGAGGCTGCTGCTCGCTCAACTAGACCTGTGCTTCGACACTCAAAACCCTCGCCTGGTGATTGAGGAGGAGAGTGAGAAAGAAGGGTGATGACGAACGACCCCCACCAGCATCACTGACTCCCTCCGGGGATTCTTGAGAGATTGACTAGAGAAGAGTCTAGAAATTCACTAGAGACTGAGTCGCCCTCAAGTGGGTGTCTTGGTATTCCATACAGCAGCTGCTCTCTGGAGAATCTTAAAAGAATCCCCGGGGAATCTCCACAGACTCAGTAATGCGCGAATTAGTCAGCTTAACAGCTTCAAGTCGCACTTGCGCGGATGAATTTGGCACCATTTGCTGGCAAGTTTGGCACTCTGAACCGGGCCACAACCTGTCAAGTTTGGCAGCTCGTTGCAAATAGCCAAAAGTTGCATCAGTGCGGACGCTGCACTGATGCAACTTTTGCAGCCAGGTTGACAAGTGCATCGAGTCTCATGTTCAGGGTCTGGGGGCTCTCAGACGAGAGGATGGCGGCCGACCGCCAGGTCAAGTAGGTGGCGGAGAGAACATTTTAAAATGTCTTCTCATCAATATTTCTTGAGTGGCTTTTCTCCCAGAGCTTATGTGCTTCTACCTCAATATGCTTGATCATGCCCGTAACTGCCTATACTTGCCGTAAAATGAGCGGTCATTTACGTGGCTCTTTCAACTGTACTGAGCTGTACAGTTTTAAAGGGCTTTAAAATTATGAGTGATTCTTGCTGGCAAAACTTCGTAAAAGTTCAGATAGAGGCTCCACTTGCTGCCCTCGCTCTTCTTAGTGAAATTGAACAGGTCGCAGAGCTGTGAGAAGCCCTTTCGAGGCGTGTGCATAAGTTAAAGAAAGAAGTCATGAACATTCTGTTGCTTTGCTTTCGCACTCTACTTCTGAGTACTTTTATTAAAAGCCTTTAACTTCTAAGAAATTCTTTTAGCTAATCTCTGTCGTAGAAGAGGAAGCCCGGATATTGAACCCACATCCTGTCCATGTTTTGAACGAGACCCCTCTGGATTCTTGGGTGTTTTCCTACCTTTCTTCAACGTCATGGTTCTGTCCCCCTCCTTGGCCGAGTACAGGTTGCACTTGGCCTCGCCGGACTGAGCCAGGTTGAAGCCGTCGTGGATGGACTGGTAGGCGAAGCACCTGAACCGACCCTCCCAGTCCTCAGACTTCACCCGGGTGTGATTCAACAGGCCTGAACGAGAGCAGCGTTGATGAGAGTCGAGTCATGGTTTAGTCCCTCCCCCCCCCTCAACCCACAAGCAAGACGTTCCCGGACTGACCTAAGAAGTAGTGCGTCGACCCCTCCTTCCACGACCCCAGACACTGCAACTCCTCCACAGAGCTCTCGGACCTCTCGATGTCTGCGCAAGCCTGATACCTGAAAAAGTCAAGCAAGGGGCGGATGTGAAGCTGGATGAAGGGTCTTGCATGCAGCTGGAGCTCACCTGAAGACCACCTTGGCCTTGTCCGAACACTGGGACACCGAGGACTTGGGGTACTCGCAGAGGCCCAACCCTCTGCTGTACGTCATTTGGAAGGAGCCCTGAAAAGGGTGGATGTTGGCAAACCTTTGGAGTCCGTCACGCTTTAGCCTCACCTGAATGGGGCACTCCTCTGGAGAGGCGTCCAACCTGAACATGGACTTGAGGGGCGAGTCCGCCGTGATCTTGCGGCAGAGATCCGTGGGCTCACGCCCAAAGTGATGCTCACAATAACCTAAGAGCAGGAAAGGTCTCAGCTTTAGGAGATTCCCCCGGCGGATCCGTCTTGCCAGAGCCAAAGAGCCCAGAACCCCCCCGTGATTTTACCCCTGGGCAGGTGCTTTTATGGGCTCTGAGCTCTAATAGCAAAAGTTGAAGCCTCTCACATGCCCACAAGAGTCTATTACTGGGCTATGATAGAGGCAGAGAGCCCCATAATGAGAAACTTTTTTCTCAAAGAACGACGATTTATTTCCGGAAAGAGATAGGAAGAAGAACTCGACTTACTCTCTTTGTACTGGATGATGTTTGCGTGCTTCTGATAGGCCACCGCGCACCGATAGCAGCCCTGGACTCTGGAATTGCACAGAAGGAGGTGCAGTTTGACTGGGGACAGAGTTGCCACATGTCTGCTTCTCACACTCCACCAACTTGACGCTCCAGGATGAACACACGAGCATTGCAAACACACCCCAACAGTGAACCACATCTTGCCCTCTAAACCTTGTTCACGTTGGCGGTCGTGAAGGACTTTTTTCTTTCTCCTCGTCTTTGCATAGCACCAAAGTTTTCCCCCATGAATCACCCTTCAAATTCGGCACTTATAAGACATTTTCCACCCAATGTATGACTGTAGGTGCGGTGCAGTTCAGTCAGTAGTATATTTGTCGTGTTTCAAAGCCAAAAGGAGGTGGAACTTTGGTAAAAAAAAAAAACTTTCAAGAGAAAAAGTTGGTCAAAATGTGTTCATCCTTTTCAAACACAGGAGGGAGAAAAGCCTTCTCAGGTCCACTTCAGATAATCGCATTTGGCCAACACACGCGCACACTCACACGCAGCCTCTCTTTTCCCATTTTTTTTCACACCCAACCCCTGAAAAAAAAGCGGGAAAAGGGAGGGGGGAGCGAGGCCGCTATTAGCACTAAAGGAAAGGCCAAAAAACAAGAACTCACTTGTCCCTGAAGATGTACTTGTCTCCCTTCCTGAGTACGCACTCCCCCTTGTGGCTGAGCATGGGGCCCCTCGAGGCCTGACCCCCTATTTCGATGTCCTTTCGCTCCCCGTATTCGAACCAACGCCCGGTCCAAGACGCGTCCAGAGAGCAGCCGCGGCCGCCGCCGCGGCCGCCGCCGCGGCCAAAGACGCCGCTGCCGCCGCCGCCGCCGGCCTCTCCTCCCCGGCCGCCGCCGCCGTCGCCGCCGCCACTATAGGGCCCTGCAAAAAAAAAGAGACATTAAGTAGAGGAGAAGATGTGCCAAAGGAAGGAGGATGAGAAAAACCTTTTTGTCTCTGTCTCTTCCCTCTAAGGACGTTGAGAGGGGAAGGAAATGGGCTTTGTGCCAAGCCTCAAAGGGGCCAGCTAAGGGGGGGGAATTTGCTCAAGAATCTGCAGCAGATTCCGCAGAAATTGCAAGTCTGCGCGTCCAGCCAGCATCTGCTGTGACGAGGAACACCCTGTACTACGGCTGCTGCACTGGGGAGCAGCCATTAGGCCGCAAACGCCTGAGCGAGCAGCAATTAGGCGATAAACACTGCATCTGCTTCGTCAGACCAGACCTTTTTTTGGCAGAACAACAGCAATTTGGGCTTGTGCAAATGAGGGAAGAGGGCAGAAGAGGAAAATCACTTATGGCTGGCAAAAGCAAGGGAGCTCGACTTGGTCTCTGACCTCAGCCTCAACTTGGCCTCGACGCTCAAGCCGCAGAGCAAGCAAGAGGTGAACCTCCGTTTGCCTACACTTACTTTCCACTTACCTGGCACTTTCAGGAGGGGGGCGGAGGAGGAAATAAAGCTTTCTCCTGCCTTATTTTGTCTTAATGAAATCCCCATTACGAATACTTTCCTGCCGACATTTGTACACGGACCAACTTTCATGTCATCAACTCCTCGAGATAATGACTTAATTGCCAGCTGTCATTTGCTTGCACAAAGACCTTCTGGTCTCCCTATTTGACTGACAAAAAAGCGGGGCTTTACTTTGGAAATTAAAAGCTCCTCGCGTGTAAATTTTCCATTTGCCCTTGTACAAGCAAAGCCTCCCATGAGGCTTTCCTTTATTCTGTGTCTCTCATGTCAAAAAAATTCTTCCACCATTTGTTGTCGTTGTTGCTGTCGTCGTTGTCGGCAATGGGGAAGACACACACGACCGAGAAAGACCTTATGAATGTGGAAGTTGCACAAGTCTGAAACCTCTTTGCTAATGAACATTTCTTTCTTTCTTCTGCCTGAGCCCCAAACCTCGAAATAGTTGCTCCCTTTTGACACATTTTGTGGCCCCTGCACGCACATTATCGTGCTCTCCGCCGCCGCCACCGCCGAGGCCTTGGCGAGGCTCGCGTGCGGTCGGTCCCGGGGGGAGGGGGGGAAGGGGCAGGCAGGGTCGGCCCGGGTGCGCGCGCACCCCGATGCAAATTAGTGGTGTCCAGATGCCGACTGCCACACCTGTGGAGGGGACGCACACGTGTCTATCTGCTGAGGCATCACGACGGCCTGGAGAGTACAAAGCAGGATCCCCCTGGAGAGCTTGATGTCAGTCACCGCCCAGCGGAGAGGGGGGGGAGAGTGCAGGTACGTATGTACAGGGTGAGTCACCATTTTCATGGGGGGGGACCAACTTTCCGGCTTTCTACCACTGAAACACGCTGTAGCCACTCTTTATCTCAAGTCATGCCTCCGTGACTTTGTTACCTTGGTGTCCTCTGGTGGAGTAGGGCACGGCCGAGGCCACAATCAGGGCGAACATCACTGGAAAGCTGTGGAGCAGGAAGGCTTTGTCACTCACACTCAAGGGGGGACACAAAGAAAGGGTTGTTCAGACCTTCTCAATCCTGAATCCATGGCTTCTTAGTGAAGGAAATGATGAGGATTTCGGGCTATCACAGGGTTAGACCCTGCTGCGTATTCCCCCACCTGGAAAAATGGAATAACGTGAGTTGAAAAAAAGAGATATATCATCATTTTTCAGCGCTGATGTTCCATTTTGGGTGGCTGGAAGTTTCTTTTCAAAATTTCTTTCCATATCCTCCCAGCATTTGGGCCATAAGTTTAGAGACTTTTTGGGGGAAGTTTTGGCGGGGGAAAAGAGAGAAGTGGAGATATCCATTTCAATTTATGGCAGTTAGAGGTGGCTCAGGAGCAGCTTTTCTTCTTTCTTCCAGACGCAGCTCGGTACACATTGCAAAACTGCACCTGGAGTGCGTGACACACAGAGAACTTTGATATTACGGCCGTTTTCCTCCTCACCCCCCTGTGCTGATTGATGGAGGCCTCCGAGTGTGTGTGTGTGTGTCAGAGCGCGCGCGCGCGCGCGTGTGTGTGTGCGTGTGCTCACTTTCAAATCTGTCAAAAACTTCCCCCATCAGCCAAATTGCGAAATGATGGATGGCAGAAGAGAGAAGGGGGAAGAGAGAGAATTCTCATTGCTTTTCTTGGGTGCCAAAAGTTTTCTTCATTGCCCAAAAGAGAAGGGGGAAACTGCAAAAGTCCTAAATGACTACGACCAAAATCCCCAATGCTGGAAATGAACGAGACTCCTCAAAACTGCAGCTGGGCTGGAATCTTTCATAATCCGCCCTCCAGTGAATGTTGAGAAGGGCTTAGCAATGAAAAGAGCTCCCAAATTGAAGCCGATGTTGCGTTAACACAGGCTTATCTTTACTTGGAGGTGTCTTATCCATACATTATGGCTGTCCTTGGTTGTTCCCCTTCTACCTGGGAGAGGAGTTGTGTTAGCAACTTCGTTTCCCCGGCTTTTCTTTTCCCATTTCCCACTTTTTCATTTCACACATCCCTCCTGAGGGGAGGGGGGAGGGGGGGAGGGAGGGAGGGTTGCAGGCGCCCAGGGAGGCCAAGGCCGTGTGAGCCAAAAAGGACGCCGCGGCGGCCGGCGGCAGCGTGGGCAGGCGCATTCTTTGCGGCACACGCAATATCTGCATGTGTGTGGCAGGAAGGAAAGGAGGAGAGGGAGTTGGAAAGGTAGGAGGAGGCAGCTGGGCTCACCAGTCCGAGCTTCGGCGTCCTCCCCCACGCAGTTGTTGCTCTTCTTCTTACCCACCAAATGAGAAATGACAGGACTAAATCTAGGATTTTTTTCTTTCCCAGACAGCTTCAGTGGTTTTGGAAAGGTCCATAAACGGATCCAAGAGATCTTGAGCACTTGTTTTTATCAGCTAATTCATCTGTTCTCTGGGTGTCCCTACAAAAAATTCGGCCTGTCTCAACCAGACACAAGCTCACTAAGCTACTTAAGCCAGGCAATGGATTGAAAGGCGTCCTAAGAAGCAGCCCAAAGGCTGTCTGAGTTGCTCCACTTAATTTGGCCTTCAAGTTCCTTCCATTTCCCCCACCCCAAAAAAACTTGTGTCTCCTTGTGAGCCTTTGCTTAAGGAGACTGAGAAGTGGGCCAAGATCTCTGGATAAACTGATGCACTTAAAGGCACAATTACACAAACAACTTTTGCAATAAGAAGTGAACCAGAGGAACTGTTGCTTTCCTTCCCTCTCCATCACACTCTGTCTTACATTCTTTTTGCTGCTGCTTCTTCTTACCCACATTTTCTTTTTTAAAAGGAAAAAAAATGAGGCCAGCAGAGGGGGAAGGGGAAGGTCTTGATACGGTCCACAGGGAAGAGGGAGGAGAGAGAGGAGGGATGGAGATTGAGAGGAGGGAGTAAAGAAAGGAGAGACTCTGCCAGACAAACCTGGGCCTGGCCTGGGCCTGGCCTGGGCCTCCACGGGCCTTCGGGCCTTCACGTCCGTCCGCAGTCGTCCGGACAAGGCAGTGGGCCCAGCAGGACCAAGGAAGACATGTGAGGGCCCGCAGGAATCTTGTCACAAGTGCTGATCAGACTGAACGAGCGAGCGAGCGAGCGAGCGAGCGAGCGAGCGAGCGAGCGAACTGAGGCAGGCTCGATGTTCAGACGTAATAATGAAGTCCTTCAAGTGTGTCTGCAGATCCCCAGTGAACTTGACGGGGGGGGGGGGGGGACAATGGGGAAACCACACATAAATGCGGGGAAAGGGGGGGGGGGTTCGTTCTTACCAACCCCCCCGGTGCTCAGGTTTGACGAGGCGGAAAAGAAAGTACAATGAAGCGTGAAAATCATCAAGAAAAGAGCAGAAAATTGGCTCTCCCATTGTCTTTTTCTTTTCTTTTCCTTAGTTCTCGTGTAAGATTTCGCAAATCTGGTTGAGGCAAAAAACTTGAAGCTTCTTCACTCGCATAAAGTATCTGATGGGAGAAAGTCTTTATATACAAAGAGAGGACGAAGCATTGTTGTCAGTGAAACAGAAGTTGCTTTACTCCTTAAGTTTCTCCTCTGTATTCCAGTCAAGGATGACCCAGAAAAAGGAGGATTTCCTCAGAGACTCGGCAACAGCTGGACAGAAAAGCATACAGCACTGATACAGTGGAACTGACACAGGGTGTCTCGCCAGCAAATTGACGATTTGGGGCTGTCCGACCTTTTTGGCGACGCACACTGTGCCAGTTCCAACTTCTCTCCGGGTGTAGACGTCAGTGCTGTACATGTGTGTACATTATAATGGTTCAAGTCACCCCTCCCTCCCTCCGTGGAAAGTCACTTGCGCTCAGTAGCTATAAAATTTACATATCGGAAAGTTTCTCCCAGTGCGCGCGCGCGCGCGGGCTGGTTTGTTTGCCACTGTGTGCGCGAGTGATTGCAATCATTACAGGCAATGATTGGCACCCTTCTTTTGTGTGTATGTTTGTGTCTAAAAGTGAAAAGTTCTGGGAAAGTCTGGATGAGAGCGAGACAAAGTTGGAGGGCAGGAAGGGGGTGTGACAACACACACAGCGTCCACGCCCACAAATAAGGACTTTGTGGCTGGGGTGAGAGTGAAGCAAAGTTAGAGAAGGAAGGAGCCTAAACACACAAGTGTGCAAAAACCTTGAAAAGTCAAACTTTTTTCCAACTTCTAATGCTGGGAGAAGTTTTTCTTGCTGCCAGAGTTGCAATTTCTCTCTCTCACCCATAAGAAATTGGTAAAAGCAATGCATTTCCAACATGAAATTTAGACTTTCCGTTAGTAGGATGATTCCGAGCGCGGGCGCGCGCGCGCGCGCGCACCGAGTGTGTCAAAAGTTGTTGTCTTTCCGCAGGCAATATATACAAACTTTCTTGGCGAGGAGAAGCCTATGCATTATGCATGAGTAGCGCTCTCGCTCGCTCTCTGCGCGCGTGTGCAGCCACGCGTGCGTGCGTGCGCGCGCGCGTGCGCGCGCGCGTGCGCGCCACACTCATTTTGTGGCGACGAAGCATGTCATAATCGGACCGGAGAATGCAAAAGTGGAGAAACAAGCCTTTTATTTCGCACACTTTTTGCTCAACTTCGGCCTCACACGCGCTCACGGTGCTTTCCGAGAGAAGAAGATAGACAAGCTGCTTTGGAGAGAAGGCCCAGGGCGGGGGGGGGCCCAGGGAATAACTTCAAGGCCATCTCTGCTGCTGCTGCTGCAGGCGTACATGAGAGAGAGACCCGTGGTGGGCCTGTGGGCCCTGCCCACTCTGCAGCACATTATATTCGATGATATTCCAAGTGCACATATGCATGATGGATCTTAGGGATCAATCTTGTTTGTTCTGATCTCCCCGCCGGGACGAAGGACTAGACCAAATTGGACTTGAGTCAAGAAGTCAACGGAATCACTGAATCTTCAGCTCACTCTGGAACAGCCTCATAGCTTGGTCAAGCTCAACCATGAGGAGCTCTTTTAAGGCCTTGGACAACCATCCAGTATATGAAATTAGCTGAACTCCACGCAAATATGCACACTTGCTCAGCATATTTAGTTCCTGGAAGGGAGGGGCAGTTCGGCCCAATCCCCCCCCTCCCTCCATGTACGGCGTCAGCCTGACCCCTTCGACAATGCATACATGTATGAGGTGGGCGGCCCCCACCAATTGGACAGCGGAGATCTCGACAGTGATAAACATGGGATGGCAGCAACAAAGCAAACATTTTTACCATGGCAGCCCCGGAAGCCGACGCCACAGCATTTAGTGGTGCAATTGCTGTGTGTATACACAAGAATATTTTAGCTAATTCCCCTGTGTCCTGTGTATCTAAAAAAAAAAATCTTTTACTGCCTCTGCAATCATGGCCGACGTCTGCTGTAAGTAACGTCGGGTGCACCAAGCTGAGAAGTGATTGAGACGTCAGCGCGGCCTCGGCATAGCTGTCGGGCATCATCCCCGGCGGAAACGTGGTCGTTCTTGGCTGCGTCGAACATGTCTCTGACGGACAATGACAACAACGACAAGCTGAAGTGTGAACTGGTGTGCTTCAACGAGGGCATGTTGTTTCGACCTTTTCCTTCATTTCCCAGCTTGTTTCAATCGACTTGTTCAAACACAATAAGAGCATGACAAAGAACAAGATCGAGATCACTGACCAATGGGGAAAAAGTCGTGACATCCAAGGGGCCAAGCAAAAATCTGCTGTCACGTCTGCTTTTCATCTGAGGAAGTGGGTGGTTTTTTTTTCTTCTTTTTTTTAGTCTCTGCAAAGTCTTTGCAGCCAGTCGAGACTTTGGCCTCGTACATGACCGAACCACTGCGAGGTCTCCACGTGACCAAGTGTGACCAAACGGCCGTGACCGAGTGAGAGCAAAGACATCTCCGCTGTCCCCTGGCAAAGTCCAAGTTTGCACTTTGCCTCCGGCTGTCTGACTTTGCATTGTTGTTGGCGCCGGTGCAGTTTGCGGAATGGGATGCAATATTGGACAGACAGACAGAGAATTCTCTGCACACCAGGAAGAGCAGGAATGCACTTTAATTTCCTTTTCAGTCAGGGAGAAATTTTGCAATTTTGGATTTCCCCATTGCAGGAAAGGATTTTCAAAGGGCTTTGGGAGCTCACAACACGCCAGGAAGTCTCGGACACACACGCACAAAGAGATAGAGACCGTTTGCACGCACGTGCTGGAAGGACAGTCGACTCTCGATGTCGTGACCCCTCTGGTCAGAGTCTTCTTTCATAGCTTCAGACGCATGAGAGGAGTCAGAAAGCGACTCACAACTACTCCAAGTGATAGCAAAACTCCCAGCAGTTTGTGAGCACAATAGACATCCAACTGCACCCTGTTCTTCAGGGAGGTCAACTTTTTCTGTCAGGCTGAGGCTTCTTCTCCCCCAGGGCTTTCGACTTTGTCAAGAGAAAATTCAGAACATTATTGGAAAATTGTTTCTTCTTTCGTTAGACGAGCTCGATGAGCCAGAGCTGCCAGACAGTCCACTATTTGGAGAGCTGCCATTTGGGCCTGGTCACCTTACCGGGCCCTTGACTTGTGCAGAAAGAAGAATGGCTTTGTGACGAGAGGCTGACTATATGGAGAGTCCACTGTACTTCGAAGTCACGCACACGCGCAGTGTGAGCGGCGAAGAACGCGTTGTCCTCGCTGGAGACGGACACTTTTCGGCTCACACTGTACACGCACATATGAACGCGCGCGCAGCCAAGAAAAAAAAAGAACTAGGGGGGGGGGGAAGCTTCTCAGTGGTGCACTTTTAGAAAGCCTCTCTCGAAAGGTACCCTTAAAGTTACGCGATATTTTCCGCAGACAATAGCGAAGCTGGGCTTTTGTGCACAGTCGAGTCCGGTGTTTTGCAAGCGCTGAAAACTTATCGGTCTTTCCCTCCCCCGTCGCGGCGGCCTCGGCGGCCGCGGCGGCCGCCGGTTTCCCGGTGTCCCGGTTGCCGGTGTCCCGCGGCGCGGCCGCACTCACCTCATTTGCCACGCGTTGGCCTCCACCCTGGTCGTGATGAGCCCCGATGAGGTCTTGGCACAATTGAAGCTCACGCAGGGGCTTTTTTTGGCGGCTTTCCCGATATTTTGCACACACTTCTGGCTCTCGTGTCTTCTATAAGGCTCTCGACAGCAGACTGACTGACATAACATAGCTTTCCGCGTGCGCCCGCGCGTGTCTTGTGCAGAAAAAGCCTCTGGAGCGCGCGCCAGCGCTCGAGTCTGGAGAGAGAGAGAGAGAGAATATGGAGAAAGATAAAAAAGTTGAAAAGCAGAAAAGAATCCGCCTCTTTCGCATATATTGCGGCTGAAAAGGTGGCTTTTTTATCCGGACACGACTGGTGAGGCCTTTCTCAGGCCTAGTTTCTTTTTTCGTTGTGCGCAGAGGGAAAGTTTTTGCTAAATAGCAGAGAAGAAAAACTTTCTCTCACTATTGTCGTGATTCGATCTCTTAGACACTAAAGACTTTGTGAGTTTGTGTTGCGCGCACGCGAGAGCGCGCGCGCGCGCGCTCTTGAGATGATCGCGATCTGCTGGGAGTTTGAACATTGGAACGACTAAAATTGTGCCCAAGTTTTTTTCCCCCTCACCTTTTGCTTTAACTACAGCTGACTGAGGCCTATGAACTGTTCAAGTTCTCTTCTTGTTATCATTGGGAAGGAAGCTCCGACCTGTGGAGAGCAGGATAGCACTGATGAGAGCATGTGAAATTTGGCAGATGATGATGAAAACTTTGATAATCTCAGCCCAGCATGCGCAGAATAAAGCTATGCTGCTTAGAACTGTGCTGCTTAGGGCTTTGGTACTTAGAACAGTGCTACTGAGGGCTTTGGTACTTGGAACTGTGCTGCTTGGGGCTTTGGTACTTAGAACTGTGCTGCTTAAATCATTCCTGCTTAAATCATTCCTGCTTAGATCATTCCTACTTAGAACTGTGCTGCTTAGAACTGAGCTTCGTAGGGCTGTGCTGTTTAGTGCAGTGACCTCGAGGCAGAAACCTCCCTTTGAGGCATACAGAAAGAGACCACAAGCGGCAAGTGGTCACTGCATAAAAGTTGTGGAGAGTCTTCAGAGATGTAGATAAGGTCGCGGCCTCGAAGGCCACGTTCAGCACTCTCAATCCTCCTGCCTCGTCCAGATCCGCGCAACCTCTCCCCAAATCTTTCTTTCCTACCTCATATTTTCTTATGTTCTTCATCAATTTATTTGTTCCTTCCCCTCTATTACTGAGGGGCGTCATTCGTCATGTGCGCGCGCGCGCTCACACACACGCAGAAAGCTGTTATCACGGAGACGCCGAGTTTCATATCAAACTTGACATCTCCATTCAGCAGGAAAAAACTGCGAACACACACACGTCCTGAGAGCAGCTCTGTTATCACAACTGTCTCTGCTGCTCCGGAGTCTGCGTCTTCTCCACACTGTCAAGACGAACTGCGCTGGCATGAATTTCTTTCTCTGCTTCAAAAAGACTCTCTTTTTTCTCTCTGTAAGTAACAGTTTTCTTTAACGTCCTCTCAGGGAGCCTTTAATGGTTGCTCATTCTCCTGTAAAAGAGGTGAAATTAACGTTTTCTTCCCGTGGACAAGGGTTGAGAAATACTGATACAAAGGAGAAAGCGGGATCCTCTCAGGGCAGGGGCACTCCAGACAGGAATCCCCCGCAGATCCCCCCACTGCCACGCGCGGCCCGCGCTTCGCTTATCGCCGGCAGCTGGGACTGGGCGTGTCGAAAAGACCCCTCAAGAAAAAAGAGACTCGTCAAAGATCCCCTCCGAGATCCCCTGAGCCTGTCAAAAATAGGCCATTTGTGTGCTGCAAGGGTTGGCAGAAGAGGACGACATAAGAGTGCAGCAGGCCGGAAGCAAAGAAGGAAAAAAAGTGATTTAGCGCGAGTTTCCGCCCGGAATTTTGAGCGAGAAATTTCATTTTTTTTTTGGGTGGGTTGTGCTGCAGGGCGAAAGCCTCGTGTGGCCTCGCCCAGAGCTCCGAATGCTTATATGAAGCCTCGACCTCTGTGTGAAGTATGAGTCCTGTCCAGTCGGTCGTCCGTAGACAAATAGGAAGACAAATCGTGGGCCCCGGGAGAGCTGGCACCAGTTTATAAACACCTCCCCCATTGATGGAGCGAGCATTCGATGAGGACACGATGAGCCTGGCAGGCCTGGACTTGGGCGGGTCCCTCCTGGGCTGGTCCGTCAACTGCCTGCTGCCGGCGCGGGTCTAGAAAGAGTGTCTCGGTCGAAGTGAGCGCTCGAGTGAAATATGCGTGTCTATAAAGCGACGGGATCGCTATAAATGATCGCTGTGGCGCACAGATTGCAAACTCAATAACGCCACTGCTAATGGCGCAATTTATTCTGTGGAAGAAATAAAGTGAAATGTCACTCCGAGGCTGCGGCGGCCTCAAGGAGAGGCCTCGGCGCACGCGCCAGCTCTGCACTGCACACACGCACACAGCACCGGCTTCCGCGGGTGCAAAAAAAAGAAAAATCTTATTAGATCCCTCTTCTTTTTCTTTGACCAAGGAAATTAATTTGGCCACTCACCCCTTCCCCTTCCTTCTTCCTCTCATTTGGCAGGCCAGGGTTGCCAGAAATTTGCATTGGGGGATGCAAAATCTGACCAGTGAGTGTCGGTGTGGCCCAGCTGGTGGCATTTCTCCTGGCAGAAACTCTTTGGCATATTGTCTTGGGACTCGTGTGGGCCCGTTGGCAGTTCTTGACCCCCGGGGCCTCGTTGAAGGGCTTGGCACATTTGCAAGGATGAAATGGCCAGTTTTCCATACCAGCTTGGCACATTCTCCTGGTCAGAGCCTGGCCATGCTGGCGTGGACGGCAGGGTCGTGTGGCAACTCTTGGCCTTAATAAGAGCTAACGAGATCTGCGTCGCCTCCATAATAAAGCCCAAGTAATTGAGGACAATAAGGGAAATGCAGCGGAGAGGAGGGAGTCAAATTGAAGCGTTGATGTCTGGAAGAGAGGAGCTTTCTCCTCCCTGTCAGCCTCTAATGAAGAGAAAATGGAGGATTACCCAAAAGTTTCACAGGGATTTTCCGTAGGGGATTACCTTTGAACACACTTTTCCAGGCATCAAACCTCTTAAGGGTGGAAAAATCTGCCGGAAGATGCAGATCTTCAAGTACCACACCACATAAAACACACACACACCCACACACAGTAAGTGATTTATTGGTAAACAGGCTCTCTCTCTCTCTCAAACTCACAAACACACACGCACACACAAAGTGGGGAGAGAGAATTGAGCTTGCAGCCATAAAATTCCTTGCTAGAAATCACGTAGTTGCTCTCCACCAGACATAGAAATTGTCTGATTTGTCCTGTGAGTCTCTAGAGACACTCACCCACTCTTTGGTGCTGTCTTTTGTCTGGCGGAGTTGAGCAAGAAATTGAACCCAGAGATTGCGACAAAGAAAAACTCCCAAGATCAAACGAGCTTGATGTTATTTGGTGTTGTTGAGAGGAAAGAACAACAATTGGCATTGCTCAAGAGTACAGGAATTTGCTTTCCCGACTTTTTGTGTGCTGTGGAGGGGGAGAGAAAGCCTTTTTATTGCAAGAGAGGCGATTCAGCTTGGGTGTGTTTATCACATCCACACCTCTGCCACAAATACTTAAAGAGTTTGTTAGCTTCAGCTCTGTCTCAAGAGACTGAAGAAAAATTGCGTACGTCGCATGAAGTTTCCCAACTTTTTCTTCTCAGCCCTCGGTAGTTACCCCTCAATGGCTTTTCCCCATAACAATCGGACCCTGGGGACAAATCGAACTTTGGTGGGGATGAGGGAAACTGACATATCCGAGTTAGCTCCATCCATCCATCCATTCACCCATCCAGTCAGTGTGATGTAGGCCAGCCTGGCAGGGCAGCCAGCCAACTGCACCACCGTGGTCAAGGTGGAGTCCTGACCTCGGGATGACCTGCATGGATGTTTGGTACCGAGATCCCAGCATGGGGGTGGGGCTTCCGTCTTCCAGGGGATGGCCCTCCCCTCCAGCTCCCCAACATTGTCTCTTTTCAATATCCTCCTGGAAAACACATGGTAGGTGTACGTTCAGTGCGGTGCACCACAGCACCATATGTGTGTGTTTGAGATTGTGAGGTTGTTAGATCTATAAGGACTAATAAGCAAGCACTGAATGTGGGTGAGACTGCTATTAGACCTTTTCAGTAGACCATTTCTCCAAATTT
>JAAUXU010094350.1_pt1 | contig 22666 bp, 19 predicted proteins | sample 7278151 | NCBI WGS metagenome assembly JAAUXU01 (sample SAMN14350113, study PRJNA611818) | marine sediment metagenome | isolation source: surface marine sediment (1.8m) | place: French Polynesia: Moorea | collected 2018-08 | reverse complement strand
TTCAGTAAATAAATGCAGGTTGTTAGGTAAGTTTTGAGGGATTTTGCAGGACATTAGCAAAATGTGCAGTAACATGGCTGACTGTGCAGTATCATGGTAGAATGTGCAGTATATAGCAGAATGTGCAATAATATAGCAGAATGAGCAGTAACATGGCAGAACATGCAGTAAAATGCCAGAATGTACAATGCAGTAAAATGCCAGAATGTACAATGCAGTAGGATATTGCAGTAAAGTCTCATACTTTTCAGTTTACTTTGGCAATATTTTGGAAGATGCACTTATTCATAATGTGCAACAAGATTTACCTGCCATGTGCAGTCCATTGGTCTTGTTTCTCTTTCATTCTCCCAAGGAGCTACACATTGTGTACAGGAGCTGTACATGTTTAAGAGACACCTGGTTATGTGTACGATCATGTAATTCATCAAGAAAAAGTCACAATGCAGTCAAAAACTGTTGTCACTACTGAATGACAAGTGCCTGTTTATGCCTTCTTTGGCCTGCCTCTGGGTTTTTTGGCACCAAGAGCCACACACTTTGCTTCCAATGGTCTCAGTCTCGTCCGCCGTGACTGTGGCTGTCTCAGACTCATCCACTGTGACTGTGGCCATCTAAGGCTGGTCCGCAGTGAGGGTGGCCATCTTGGTTTTGGCTGTCTTGCTGTTGGCTGTGGTCTGGGTCTTTGTTTTGTTTCCAAAATTCTTCTGGAATTTTGGACTTAACTGGTCCACCCGTTCAAGTTTCAAGTCAGCATTGAATCCTTTTGTGGTACATTCTGATATCTTACTGCACATTCTGCCACTTTACTGCAAGTTCTGCCATATTACTGCACATTTTGTCAATCTACTGCACATTTCAGTTTTTTGTTACGGGACACAGATGTACTGCGCATTTTAGTATTATTTACTAAAGGGTTATATTAATCCCATTCATGGCCTTCCAGGGCCACAACGAGATCGCCAGATATTCCGGTGTGAACGAGTCTCGTTTGGAGGATTTGATCTATCAATGCAGTGGAAAGAAGAATTCTGCGCAGCATAGTTCAACGATTCACTTGTGAGCTCATACATGGTCCGTATAGGTCCACTTTCTGTAAGTCGTCTGTGGCAATGATGTTGTCGTCTGCCGAAACATGAATCTTGTTTGTTCTAACCTTGACTCGCTTTACTCTCAGGATATCGTATCATCATGTGCGTCCGTACTACGGAGTCCCCCGACCGTAATTGCTCATGCTCCGACAGTAACGACCTTGTCAGCATAACCGCGATATGCGTGTGTATGCGCATGCCCAAGGAAATGGCGGGCGGAGCGCTGCGTCTGGCTCCTTGGCTACATTACTGCACTTATCAAGTCGAGGAGGGACAAATGTTTATGGACGGATAGTGCGTATCTACTGTACTTTTACGTACTACGCGACCCTGTCGCCGCTGTCGTCGCCGTTGTAGCCGTCGCCACACCAGCAGTTTCGTCGAGGAGCTGTTCTGAGATGTCGTCGCACCTTCTGCACATAGCGTCATGCTCATCTATCTCTTGCTCAAGTGTCATTACTCAATCAACGATGTGATAGTACGCACAGAGCAGTAATACGGGCTGGGAGAGAGAGAGCGAGACAAATATATACTTAATAATAACAAGTTCGTTGAGTCAAAGTAAGATTCCGCAAAGATCTATTGACGTTTCTTGGCTTCCTCGTGTGACAAGTGAAGGCAAGCACGTGAAGCATCAGAAAGGCTTCTTCTTGTGAGTGGGAAAACGATCTTCGCTGTCACAAGTGAGTGAGACACGGAGACATCACCAGGACGTGCCTGAGCATTGATGACAGCCGCCGAGGGCTGGGCTGGAGTTGTTGAAGGACTATCAAGAGAGCTTCGCGTATTCGAGCAACATGATCAAGGCCCTCAAAAGAAAAGTGTCTCGGATCCAGTTGGAGGCACCGGACCCTTCCCAGTTGGGAGGTGCTGCTGGCGTAGATAATAAGACCCCCAGCTCCAGCGCCGCAGCCGCTAACACCAACACCGTGGGATCGCCTCCTAAATCATTCAGTCACCATCATCACGCAACACCGCAGTATCGCTACCAGCGGCCGGATCTCTTCGAGGACTTCAGCGAAGAGGAGCTCGTGTCTTTCGCCAATCACGTCCAGCGGCCGGTGGTGACGCCGAGGAAGGCCCTTCCCAGGGATGTGGGCTACGCGGAGGTCATCAACGCCGGGAAGTCCAAGTGGAACGAGGACCAGGCCACAGTGTCAGAGGGCGAGCTCGTTGGAATCAATGGAGTCGTCATTCCTTATCTTTACATAGGGCTATTCGACGGCCATGGCGGACCTGACACAGCCATCAAGGTACATTATGTAGTAGCGTATGTTCGTTCTATGTTCAACTCGTCTATGCACATGTCCTTCTTGATCAACCTGAGGAACGAATTCGTTAATGAAGGTTGCAAAGGAATTGCATGGCATTCTGCACGAAGGCTTGGAGGACGTCCTCCCTTACATGGTCAACAAGGAAAAGTTGCTGGACGAGGAACAAGACAAGGGGGGCAACGAAAGCAAGAGCAGAACGATGTCGGAAGAAGAGGAAGAAGAGGATGACGACGATGACGAGAGCGTGGAATTGAAGATGACCATTGATGAGCTGATCTGCGGGGCCCTCGAATCGTCGTTCTGGGCAATGGACAGGTTGATTCTGCACGACAAAGCGACAAGCGGGCACAGGATCAGTGGAGGGACCACTGCAATCGTCGCTCTGTTCATCTGTGGCAAGCTTTACGTAGCCAATGCCGGAGACTCTAGGGCAGGGATAGTCTCGCAAGGAAGTGTGGAGCAGCTTCGGATGAAGCAGGTGCGTCCGTCATAGCTAGTGTCATCGCGAAATATCCTGAACTATTTCCAGATGTCTTTCGATTTCACCCCTGGAGCCGACAGGCAACGCATCCAGCACGTAGCCTTCCAACGTCCAGAACTACTGAGGCATCCCCATACCAGGGATAAGTTGTTCAACAGGCACATGTTGAGCAGAAAGGTCACCAAGGAGGACGTGGGCATTTCCATCATGTACAGAGACTACTACATGACGGGCTGGAGTTGTAAAGAAGTCACCAGCGACGACGTCAACCTTATTCCCATCATCTCAGGTACTCGGAAGCCTTTTATGTTAGGGGATAGCATAAAAATCAGGTCGTGTCAATAATGGTATGCAATTAAGTGAAGAGGATAAGAATTCGGATCATTTGATGAGCCGATAGCTGAGTGAGAGAGATAAAGCCGTCATGAACAACTCACTGAGATGTACGTACTTAGTGGCCAGCTTCAGGTCATCAGTTATGTTGACATGTCCGTGAGAACTCGCAGAGAGTCATGTGCCTCCATGCAGAGGCCACCAGCGCCATTGACAAATGCGTCGTGATCATGAATGCCCCTGCTCCAGTACGTATGCTTGATATGCTGCATTAAAATCGCATCACACAAATTAGCAGGGGAGTCAGCGCGCATTTTATTGATATGACACATCCTAAATTTTACGTGTAACGTAAATTTTATGACATATTTGAAAACCAAAATACTAAATCGAATTACTCAAAAGTTGTGTCACGTGGCAACAGCTGTTGCTGTGTAAAGCGTTTATTTTTGACTCATCGTCATACTGAACATAGTTAGTGTAAGAACAGTGTGTGATTAAGCGGGAAGGACAAGCGTAGGTGAATGAGTAGAACTAGATCACGCAGCTTGACTTGACTGAGGAAGCTGTCGAAGAAGGGGGAGTAAACGAGTGAAGAAAGTGGGAGTAATTGGTGTTCTGGTTATGTTTCTTTTCGGTATGTGTGTACATTTATATTAGAACACAGTAGATTAGGTCTTTTTTTTAATCTTTCGTGGCGTCGTAGGTGACTTGTTGCACGAATCCACTTGAAGACCTTCTAGTCAAATGAAACGAAAAAATAATGACTTTTTGGGTCCCCCCCTCTGCCCTCAAAGTTTTTTAGACACAGTACATAAGGATGTTCGGTCAACATCACAAATTTGATGTGGACCTGCTCATAAACTGTTGTCAAATCGAACTAAAAATATAGTCTTTACAGCTTTGTTGCAGGGCTGTCAAAATCTGAGCACCTTGTTATGTACTGAACTTATGTAGAAAAACCTTATTGCCTTTGAGGAGGGTCCAAAAACTTTTTTTTGGAAAACCATTAGACTACATCTTCACCATTTGGCATTTGGTAACAAACCTACGATGCACTGAATCAAATTCCAAAATTTTCATCTTTTGACCTCGCCTAGATCATAGCATGAAACAACATCTTCAACTACTCTTTAACAATCTATTTTATTGTTCTTCAAATGCCTGGAACATCATAAAGCCACGTAAGTTTTTTTCAGATGACTTAACTATGGTCACCATGGTGTTCAGGCTGAAGTTGGACATGAAGCTGATGAACATCGATTAAAGTGTGTTATATGTACTACAAAACAGTACCTACAAAGTTTGAGCTCTGTATATTAAATGTGACCTTGCCCACATCCTCCAACAGGTCGGCCATACATGTATGTTGGTGTTGCTTGACGTCATGATGGCTGTCATAAAGACTGCCTCTGTATAGTTAAGCCACCTGCTTGAGTCTGATTCACGCAGTGCATCCAGTCAATGAGTAATTCGCACAGCTTTTTGCAGCCAAATTCATCACCAGCACGAACACAGGTGATGATTTTCTCGTGATTTTGTCACAGACTGCTTATACCATTGCAGCTCATTCCAATAGATTTTTCAGAGAATCCAGTGGTCAAAAATATTTATTTCAGAATACTATATTCTCATTTCACAGTTGTATTCTTAGTCGATGCAGGCGCAGTGGATGCAGGTACATGTGCACCTCAAGGCTCAGGCCCCCAGTGTGGGGAAGGTAAAAAAGCTCTGAAGCTTAGAACTAACAACGGCTGATGCATTGTTAGTATTACCGGGTACCCCTTCAGTCATTCTCTTTTTCAACTCAAAAAAGGGAGGTTTTGACGTCATTTTCTTGTTCACGAATTGAAGTATTTTTCACGCCTTTCAAGTTTCATGAAAACTTTCTTTGATATTTAATTACCACGGGGCAAATATTGTGTTGTTGGTTAAATGCCGGAAAACCAAGAATTGTCAGTTCTTCACTAGGTACGCACATTTTTCAAGCATAGACGGAGTTTGTGTCTTTCCGTCTGTCCACACGAATCGCATCTTCATCTTCTCCGATACAGTTGGACCAATCTAGGCGAAAATTTGCCTCGGTCGGGCCCCCAACCCCACCCCAGCTGTCGACCTACTTGCTTTTCGGGCCTCGCAGGGGAGCGACAGTGTCAATAGGGTTCCGCCTCACTCTGCGCATTGGGGTGCCAATACCCAAGCCTAGAGCTAAGTTAAGGTGACAACTTCTTACTGCACAAGTATGGTTGACTTCCAGGTCGAGGCAAACAGTGCCGCCTCTTGAGCACGGTGGGTGTAGCCAGAAGCCTGGGGGACCACGATCTGCTGGCTAAAGGTTGTGGCATCAGGGTCAAAGAGTTCCTTACTCCGGAGCCAGAGGTAAGAGACTTCCCTCCACATCATCATCAGCCATTCTGTACTCGTCTGCGTTGAGCAGGTTCGGGTGCATTCCTTGAAAGGTCAAATTGACTCTCAAGTTTTGGTCATGGGCACCGACGGCCTCTGGGACGTGTTGTCCAACGAAGACGTCACTGCTGACGTCCTGAGAATGCATGATCAGACGCCAGCGGAGGTGGCGCGCTTTCTCGTGACAAGGGCTAGAGGAGAGCGAATACCGGATTCATACTGGGAGATGCACGACGGGCGCCTGGCCTCGGGCGACGACATCACGGCGATCGTCGTCAACCTTCAGAAGGCCAGGTGCGACCTAGTAGGCAGTGTTTAGTCTCGATGAGCAGACATAACGTTATGTAAAACACTATACAGGATACGTATGTCCTAAGCACGGTTGCAGCGTTGAGCTATGATGGATACAACGTTAGCAATCAAACATCATTTTACCTGTTGCACCGCATGTGACATTGAGAAAATACAAGCGGAGATTCCTTCAAGGGTCGAGTGACTCAAGGTGAGCGCGGTCTTTCTGCCTTTGACTGATTCGCCGTTGTTGTGCTGCAGAGGATACGAGTGCATCAAGGCCTCGTCGCCGATGGTCAATGACGAGTCAGTCGTAGAGGCAAAGAGGACAAGACTGTTCAAGACAAGATGACTTTGTTTGACTGTGTAGACTTCTGCATATCAGGATGACAACGTCTGGTCCAGGCATTCATTCCGTCCTGCTGATGTAAAGTAAGGAAAAGTTTGTTTATTCGGACACAAGGCATAACGGCTTAGACACATGAAGCGACGAATTCTTTATCCTTGCCCAGATGCTGGAAAAGGTTAGCTTTGCCCGGATCTTTTTCCTACTGTCCACTTTAAAACTTTATCAGGATTTTCGCCGTTGCAGTTGCGGTGAGGAGGTCCTTGTGCCGCATCTGTTTAACCTTTCTGGATGAAGAGTTCAGTGCTTTATATTTTCTCTTTCCAGACACTGCATAAGTTCACTTGTGTCTTGTCCTTATCCAAAAACGCTGGACGAATATCCGGACTTTGCATATGGCATGATCAAGCACCAAAAGCACAGTCTTGCGCTGTGCGGATGACAGATTTTGGCCGATCATGCTGACGACGAACATCTACTCAGCTTCCACCATCACGAGAAATTGACAGGCGATGACGCTGGCGCCGGCAGCAACCGATGAATTTCGGCCGTTTTAGGCGTGGCGCCCGAGAATGAAAGCTTTTGAAGGAAATTGGGCCGTCCCCATGCTTCTCTCACTGATTGCTTATGGGGCGCGTCTCTTCCTCATGTTCCCTGCATTGCATAGATCCACATGATACGTGTACAGTACACCATGGACTACGTTGCGTCCATTAGCGATAAATCTGCCCATCAGGAGGTCCAAAGGTTGTTGTTGTTGCTCAAATTGCAGAACATCACCAGTCAAGAAGTCGTGACACATTTATCTCTCTCTTAGGCTTCAAGCTTTCTCCAGATATATGATCAAGTTTATCTTCCTTGGTAAACATCAAGCACTCCTCCGGCATGATCTGTTCAAGTTTCCACCACTGTCCAAGAGTAGGACACCAACGATCCTTTCCACGTTGCGCGCACGTCCTCGAGCGCGCTCCTTGCGGCCTCAAAAGAACGAACAGATACTGACGAGAGAAAGTCAGGAGGACTTGAGCAGTCAGACTAGATAGCGCTGAGGGAAACGATCTCGAAGAATCTTTTTGTTATGTTTCATTCCGACGATCATGTCGGACGAGGGCGGCTGCAACTGGCGGGAGTCGTTCCTGCACAGCCTCATCGGCTACGAGACGCCAAGGCTTGTCAAGGTGCACAATGTCACCCTGGGCCTCGTCATGAGGTTCTCTCAACTCATGGTCATCGCCTACGTCATCAGCTACGCTATCGTTTACGAGAGAGGATACCAGGTACTGTCTTCAAGCGGAAATGTGTGCAAGGACGTAGTGAGGTAAAACAAAAGCACGCATGGCAACAGTTCCTGCTCATATTATGCACCTACTTGAGCCGAAGCACTTTTATACATCGCGACGATAGCTGAGCATCTCAGATGAATTGGGACGAGGTCTTGCTTGGTCAGCACCGAGAGACTTCGCGGACAAGGTTAATCATGGTCCGTGTGATACTTGTCTTATTTCCCCTTTCAACTCAAGGAGTTCGCCAACGTGGAGTCTAGCGTGACGGTGAAGCTGAAGGGGACGTCCCGGTCGCACTTGACTCCGATAGAAGCAGGCCCGATCCCGGATGAGTGGTTACCGCTGTATAACCGCGTGTGGGATGAGGCAGACTACGTGGTCCCTCCCGCCGAGAATGGTGCCTTCTTCATCACGACGAACGTCGTCCTGACCCCTAATCAGACCCAGAATGTGTGCCCTGAGGATCCATCAGTGGACAACGCTGTGTGTCGTAGCGCCACCGACTGCTCCCGGGGAAAGTACCTGCGCTTCGGTCACGGCCCTATGACCGGGAGGTGCGTCCCCAGCGACAGAAGGCACCCTAAAGCGACCGCCCTATCAAAGGCGTGCGAGATCTTCGCCTGGTGTCCAGTGGAGATGGATGCGTTGCCACTACGCGATCGGCCACTTATGGATCGCGTAGATCAGTATACTTTCTACGTCAAGAATTCAATCGCCTTTCCCTACTTCGGGCCGCAGTTCAGGCGAAACAACGTGATCCCTGGGCCGAAGCCCTCCTTGTACCACCCCGTCAACAACACAGTGGGCCAGGCCAGATTACATACATATTCATACAAAACGTCAACTGTTTCAATCTCGTTAAAAGGAGCATACTCGACAGCAGAGTTCGGTCGAGACGTGTCTATTTGGACACCTACAATGTGATCCCTAACTAGCGTCCAAGGTAGTACGTGGGTTTTTGTGCCAACATTTGGGAATTCCGTCATGAAAAAGACGGTGTAAGAAGTTGATTCCACCCACTCCAGATGGCAAGCCCGGGCTAGATGTTGTCCGAGATGGCGCCAGACTTGTCTTTGTCGAGATGATTAAGGTCAATGACTTTAGACATATCTTCGCAGTTAAAAAAAATTGAGGGATTTTACAATGACTAACTTTGTAATAATCACAGCTGCTACACTTATCTACGTATATGAATATGTACGTGTAGATCTTCTGGCTTGGTGACGTGATCCGCCTGGCTGGCGGCAATTTCAGTCACCTGTCCATGAGGGGCGGAGTTGTGTCTATCTCCATCACATGGAACTGCGACCTCGACTACGACTTCATGAAATACTGTCTGCCGCACTACGAGTTCCGAGTTCTCGACGTCGACTGGAACTTCAGGCACGCTTTATTCCACGAAGACACCAAGCGCACCTTGATCAAGGCCTACGGTCTCCGCTTTGTGGTCGTCGTTAATGGCATAGCCTCCAAGTTCTCGCTTAGGAACACCATCTTGAACGTTGGCAATGGATTAGCCCTCTTGGGCGTCACCACGGTAGTGTGCGAGTTTTTCCTTCTCTACTTTGCGAAGGAAAAGAAGAACGTGGCCGAGAAGAAATACGACTACATCGGCAGCGGCAAAGGCGAGCAGAGGAGGAACGCACTCACCCCCGACGACGGGTCATACGACGCCGTCGCCCAGGACGACGAAGAGCGGCAACACAACGACAAAGCTGATAAAAACTAGAAAACAGGCCTTCCGGATTTTATGACGGACCAGACATAAACAGTTAGGTCCTCAGGATTGTCCAAGAGACTTTTTCCATGAGATGCGCACTTATCATAGCGTTGCGTCCACACGTGTATAGCAGTCCATGCAGAGAGGCTAGAAGAGCACACACTTGCGTCTTCATCTTCACGTCCGCGTCCGAGTCTTGGCCCGTGAACAACACGCAGAGTTTACACCCAATGCGTGCTAGGAGAGAGACAATTTGCATTTCAGAGAAACTAAGCAGATACACCCGCAAGCTGCTGCAATGCATATAAAAAGACTACATCTGTTTAGAAACTGATCGAAGTGCGAGAATGTGAGAATAAGGATAGTATAAATGTTTCTTTGCATTGGAAGAACTCTCAGAAACTTAAAGGAACTGACACCTTTACAACGTTATGTGCACATGCTACTTGGATAAATAAATACAAACGATGATGATTTGATGATTCTCCTCTGACCAGCTCAGTGCAGTCTTTTGAAGAAAAGGGTGGATTCTTGGTGAAGGAGAATTGCATTGGGAGGGTTCCAAGACAAATGGTGGAACTTTCTCGATCTCGTCAAATGCCTTTGACAGTAGTAAGTACAAAAGCCTCCTCTTTTGACTCGAACGATTGCGCAAGGTGTACGTTCTAAGACGACGGACTTGACAACTCTGGAGTAGGAGCAGAACAGAAACAGCTGGGCAATAACAATATTGCAGACAGAAGCCACCTCCCCGCTGGAGTAACACCAGATAGAAAAGATGAATGCTCACGTTCGCTTTGTAGCTGCAAATGAACGAGTGCAAAACTTGGGCGGAACCTGACTTTCAGTAAGTGCAACTGCGAACAAATACAAGCAAGACTTCGTGACGAGCTCGAGAAAAGTCTTCTGGAACACAGTGACGCAGCACTTGGTCACGGAGTGAACTTCGGATCCAATGCAGGGCTTCCTCGTCGAGAAGAGGCCATTGACGTTGGAAGAGGCCCACGCTGAAGCGGCAGGATGTCACAGTTCTAGTAAGCCTAGTCAAGGACGAGACTAACGTACGGTTTCTTTGACCCGATTTTGCCGGATCCAGAATAACCCAGGGTTTTCTCACTTGAAGGCCGGTTTCTTGCACTGCACCGACCGAAAGAGGCTTGCTTAGTGTGCGCTGTGACGACACCAAGAATGTCTTTCTAGCATTGCAGTACGTAGAAAGCGTCAAGTCCCAGCCCTGGTGGTCTTCGGGCTGGGAAGCTGTTAAACGTGGCCTGTCAAACTTTCAATAAAGGCTCACTTACATCCCTTGATGAAGAAGCTGTCCAACCATTACGTCAGATCGAAACGCACTTGTCTTTGACTGGACTTGCGTTGTACACTCTTGATGTTGATCAAAGATATCATCTCTAGACGCAGACTGTACCCAACAGCATTTACAGTAGGCTCCAGACAAGAGACTAGCGATGTGGTGACAAGGATCAAGCTGGAATTCAGGGTCAACAAAAAATCATGTTGGACTGATAACTCCATTCCTACGCCAAATAATGAACGAATGAAGTTAAATATTCTCAGAATGCCCTTGTTGTTGTTCATGGTCAGCCTGACCAAGTCGAAGACAATGTGACGAAGTAAGTGATGCTTCATTCATGCGGGCGGCCTGACTCACTAACGTTGATTGTCCGGGGTCCCTGCATTTTGGCTAAAAATATCACTGATATCCTTTTGCCCTTTAGGATTAGAAGATCACATATAGAGTCCATTTTGCCTTGCCACCCGCTACACAGGGTGCGCATTATTTGGCTTTAAAATGAATCAACGCATTGCTCCACTGCATGAAATGAGGTGCTACTGATTTTAATGGAAAGGAAACTTCGTCGGGTACGAGATCTGCGACAGAGTTCTTAGCAGAAAAGTACTTTCACAGAAAGCAAAAAACGGTCTCAAGTAAAATGTTTTTACCAAAGAGACACCCACCCACCCTAATAGGGCCGGGGGGATGGATGAGGTCAGAAGTGACCTGGGAGGTCACACTTAAGATTGTGAATGTCAGGATTCGAGTTCACAGACTGCAAGAAGGGGATGACTACATGAACTACATGGGTTCATATTTCAGAATTTAGTTCGATTACGACCCGAGCCAAGTTGGGTGCCTCATCGAGTAACTAATATGTTTTATCGGTGCTCGTCACGTGGACTCGTTGATTTTGTCGGAATTTTCGGGTATTCTTGCCTGAAAAATCCGTTCTCGCTGTTATTGGTAGGGAATGCAGTCGCAATAGCCCCCGCGGCCGCCGCCAACGACGACGATCCCGGCGAGAGATCCCCGCGTTCGCGAGAGTCCCAAAGAGACAATGTAACGACAGAGATGGCAAGAGAAGATTTTCAGGCGACGAAGAAGTTCACAAGTCCATGTTGAATATCGGTACACGGCGTAAGTACACAAGTAGCAGTACAGGCGTCACGACGTCGTCCGTGCACGAGGTGGACGTGGGTAAAGCCATGTTACAGTTGGCAATGATTGCAGCTGACACGCGGAAAAGTCTTTAGAATCCTTGCCAGTCGGACCCGTAGTCCGAATCCTCTGGGTTTGGCAGCGCCTCCAAAAGCTTTACCCCATCCTTGAGCATCGGGGTCCCCTTTCCCTTACCTGAAGATAGAGCAAGATGCTTGCTTGCGTTCCCGAAATTGATCTTCAGACTATGAGTGCTGTTGCTACTCACCTAAAACTCTGGCCTGGAAAATCACCTCCACCTGAGAGTGGGGCCGATCTCCGGAGTCGCTCCTGTTCCGCAGCGTGATCGACTCCTTCTGCAGCTTCTCCTTGAGTGCAGTGAACTCCACCGCCACCGACATTGAGCTGTCCCCAGTGTACTGAACGTCAAGCAACCTACCAAAACTTGTGTGACGGAGGGAACAAACAAGTGTACGACGTGGAAGCTTCGCTTACTTGCAGTTCTTGTTGGGAACGCCGGACAAGTCAGCCTCGACGTCCTCCGCCTCAGACAGGTTGTTCCTCGGCACTTCCACTTCTATCCGATACTTGTGGTAGATCTGTAGAATGACGTAGAGTTATTATCTTGACAACAATCATTGCAAACCTGCTCTCCCAGGCAGACGAGTACCTGAAGCAATCCGACATGCACGACAATCCTGCCGCTGCCAGTTTCCTGGATCTTGATGAAGTGACCCGCGGTCTCGTCGGTGTTGGCGTCGAAATGCACGTGATGCTCCTCGGATTCCATGACGACGATGTCCTCACTTCTCCAGAGAGTCCAGAACCTGTGCGTGCAGTCTTGACAGATGAGACCCTTTCCTGGCCACAGAATCACGTCTTCGCCGTTCTGCCTCGCGACCTCATTAAACGGGGACAACACAAAGGAGACTCTCACGCGCTCTGTCTAGGTCGTTATTGCTTTCTCTCTTCTCTCTCACTCTCACTCACTCTCACTCACTCTCACTCTCTCTCTCTTTCTTTCTTTCAACGTCGCACCCACTTTTAGCGAGCACCCAAAAGTTTACTTATTGGGGCCCCACGCGCTGTCTGCCCATCCTCCCACTGCTCGGGGAGTCGAAGGGGTCGCAACTACTTGGACGTGATGTCTTACGGCACGTTGGGGAGACGGCGCCGACTAGAAGTCCACGTTTCTGCGTAAAAGGAACTCACTGATGCAGTCGTCACAGTTCACCGGGCTTTTTTCTGCGTGTGAGGCGCCATTCAGGCGAGAGTTAGGGGTGGATCGGGCTCCAGCCCGCAGCCCACGGCCCCCCCGGCGCGCGTGTCCTGCAACCTGCTCATCCATCCCGCGGACCAAATTTCTGTCGTTATCCGATACGTACGATTGAATTTTCAAAAAACAAACCAAAATAACAAGCCTACCTCAATTTTGGTAGCATAACATCATGCAGCAGCTTAAAATGACAGTACATTTATAATATAAACATGAGAAATAGTATCATGGCTCGATTTGGCCTCCCGGGCCAGCTCGACCCATTCCATTGTTCCCTCGGCACGCCACGACCAGCAGCTCGCAAAATTCTGGGCTCGATCCAACCCTAGGCGACAGCCGCCCAAAACCGCCCTTAGCGCCATCTACAGTTGTAAAGCTTTACTTGACTAGGTGAAAGCCCCATACAATTGGGCAAAGCTCGTATAAGAGTAAAAAAATCACGTCATACCTACATATTACTCTTATATTTGTTGGTTGGGGACTCATTGGCGAAGCAGATAAGAACTCTTTAGCTGTGTTTGCAGCTAAAGCTAGTTGCAGCTACACTTGCACTGTGTACAAAACACAGTGCAAGTGCTCTGTTGCAGCATTAGACCAAAACACAGTGCTCTGTTGTAGCATTAGACCAAAACACAGTGCTCTGTTGGAGCATTGGGCTGCTCCAACTGAGCTTTTTAGCTTCCTTAACCGTTAGCCAAAGAGAATTCCAACTTAAAATAAAAGAATAATGCGCAGAGATGTCGTCATTTCTTAGTTTTTGTCCCTAAAATTGTGTAACACTGAGGTGATAACAGAGGTGGATTTGTGAGACTTCAAAACTGTATTGACCCCAAAATGAGTCTGGACTGCAAAATCTCGAGTAGTTCAGGAGTACATTCGATAAGGGAAGTTGAGTCAAGTTAGGGCAGAGATTTTTGATCCATGTAGCTGTCTGATTCATACGAGCCGTTTTTGGCCGAGACACCCTCATTTTAGCCAGAAAAAGTGTTTCAAGTTCGTGAGGCTATTCCAAATCTCGAATTGGCCTCGTGCCCACGAATTGCTGCACTTTGCACAATGTAGGCGGGCAAAATCTAGGAAATTTTGACTACTGAATATTTTCGATCATAACACTCTTTATAACAAAAACAAAGATTACAGCGCCAAGCACTGTCCCCATACACCACACTTTTCAATATATATCCTCCTCTGTCTTTCACGATCCTAGCCAGCCCGTTGGTGTCTTAGAGGCCCGAAAATTGGCTAGCAACCTTTTTCTAGATTTTGGTGACCCTCACCGTATGATGATTTTTGACATTGGACGGGTTCAGCGACATTGTGGTGGACAAGTTGTGCCTTGATGAGGAAGTTGCTCTTGCATTTTTGTGGTTGATTTTGAGGAACGTCACAAAATAATCTTATTGAACTTGTTCTGCAGTCCATCTTGACAGTTTTTTATTATAACAACATAAAACGTTGTTTCAAGTCACGCGTTGATGCGGACTGGATGAAGTGAACGACAGCAGATTTTCAAAAAAAAAAAAAACATTTTATGATGTTTCCGGCTGGACCATTGTGTCATATTGTTCCCCGGTGGGAAGCAACTGAGACCTTCAGAGTGACTTTTTGGATATTCCAGGACATAAATATTGCTATACGTGACAGCCAAACATTAACTTCAGAGCACAGAGTATCAGAGTCGGCAGATTTACTTTTTTCAGTGCCGTCAGTGCGGCGCTCTAGTCACGGCGTTGGCTGATCAGACAAGGTCATTGACACGTCGGGCCAAAAATCCTGCACTAGTTGACGTAGGCGTCTCTGAGGGATGATGAGAACTTTCCGTCTTAATTAGTACTTAGCAGCGCTGGAGTGAATCAGGCAGTCACACATGAACCTAAACGAGGCAGACCAAAATATGACCCGAATCGTGTCGAGACAGGTCAAAGTTTGACTTGAGTCGATTTTGACTCGAGTCAAAAACCTGGAGGACTCGTTCGCCGCTCGATGACTGCATATCCACGAAACCTCGAACTGACCAAAAGCCTCCTGTTTGTCCTTGAGGACATTGAACAACCAGTTACCCACCAAGTGGCGAACCTTGGCTGGACTGTCAACATCTCAATGCCCATTAGGTCCTCTTGCGACGAACGAGCCATCCAGAATGCCTATCGAAGGGCTTGTAACAGCATCTTGAACGAGAGTGTGATGCGGACTATAAGGTGCGTGGAGGTGAATGTCTTGTGTCCGTCCTGGTAGCATAGTAATGTTGCTGACCACCAACGCCCGTATGTAGCAATCAGACAGGTGCAACGTCGCTTCAGCAGAGGACATAAGGAAGTACAGGACTTGGCGACTGAGCAACGGCTAGACCTTCACCTACTGATACTTCTTACAGCTGGAGCATCAGTCAGCTGACCTTTGAATGGCAGTTTTGCCCTCGTTGGTTGTTCGGTCGCTCCTTTCGGCCAAAACTGCCCAGGGCCAATCCTGTACACTTATAAGCGAGTTCCAGTGCGATTAGCGCCGCCCTAGAGGTAAAGAATGAACTAATCAGAGGCGTGCAAACATGCATGAGGCCTGCAAAGCAGAAAGGGGCCCCTTTCTGCTATGTGACCAGTACACTGTCAAGAGAAGTCATCAAACCCACCTTATGGATCCGGTGGATCCAGTGTACCAGTGATCGGTTTGTCTGCACGTCTTTGTTTTTTGCCGCTAGGGCGGCGCTAATCGCACTGGAACTCGCCATTCTTCTATGTTCCTCGCATTCGGCTGTCAGCTGACTGGTGAAAAACAAAACAAAACAAAACGTGAATCTGGAACACGAGGTTGCTGTAGTTGAGCGATCTCACCATGACCGCCGTGGACGCTGAGAAGCCGGTCGACGTCGGCGACGCCGGCGGTGAGGAGACGAAGGCGGGTCCCAAGCGAAAGAGGAAGAGACCGAGGGAAGAGAGCAGGGAGAAGCCCCAATCGCTCGAGACCAAAAAGCCCAAGAACGTGAAGCTCTTGCCGGCGGCGGAAAAGAAGAAGAAGAAGAAGAAGGAGGATGTGAAGAACCCTGGGAAGAAGAACGTCGATGCGATCAAAAAGAAAAAGACTCCCCCGACTGAAGAGGAAAAGCGCGAGGCCAAGAAGAAGCAAAAGGAGTTGAAGGAGCAGAGGCAGAAGAAGTCTAAAAGCGAGGACGTTTATGCGTTGGGCGTCGAAATAAAGCGACTGTGGGAGTCCGCAAGACGAGAAGATCTCCATGAAAAAGAGAGGACTGCAATCATCGGGACCATGTTCGAGCGAGTGCGGGGTAACGTAAGCAAGATCGTGTTTGCTCACGACACCGTTAGGGCTATCGAGTGCCTGGTGGCGATGGGCGGGCCGGAGGTTCGGAAGCAGTTGCTGGCGGAGACCAAGGACCAGCTCAAGGAAATTGCCAAGTCAGCGTACGGACACTTCTTTGTCGTGAAGCTTCTTAAGTACGGCGACAGGCAGCTTAGAAAGGAGGTGTACAGCTTCTTAGAGGGCAGCGTGGCCGCACTGGCCAAACACAAGGTGGCCAACAACGTGTTGGAAGCTTTCTATAATGAGTACGCAGGAGCACCTGAACGAAATCGGATGCTTCAGGAGTTTTGCGGGCCCGAATTCAGGTAAAAATTTCGTACACTTCACTCAACCTTGCAACTGTTGCTTCACGACATTTAATTTCTTTCTCAGGGCCTTCAAAGAGGATGACGTGCGCACAGTACAGGAGTTGGTAACGCGGCATCCTGAGAAGGAGCGAGACATAGTCAAGCATCTTGGCGGGAATGTGACGGCTCTGATCACGAAAGGCTGCTACAACCACACCCTTGTACACACTGTCATCTACAATTACCTTCAGGTGTGCTCGGCAAAAGCCAGGGCGGAGATCATTGAACAGCTGAGAGACGTGTGTCTGCACGTGCTGCATTCCCGAGATGGCGCCAGGTTGTCTATGATGTGTCTCTGGTATGGCACAGCCAAAGACCGAAAGGCAATCGTGAAGAATTTCAAGACCTTCGTGACTAAGATTTGCTCGGAAGAACACGGCCACAAGGTCCTGCTCGCCATGTTTGATTCTGTTGACGACACTAAGCTCGTCTCCAAGGCAATAATCGGAGAGATGGCGGGAAACCTGAAAGACATCCTTGCGATGGAGAGCGGTCGAAAGGTGCTCATGTACCTGCTGGCTCCCAGAGACAAAACCTACTTTCACCCGCAGGTATCATCACTGTACCTCGTGAGTCTAAGAAAAAATGTCCGAGTATCTCTTTTTCTGTACTCAGGTAGTGGACATCCTCAAGCAAGGTGACGGTAATGAGCACTCCAAGAAAGATGACGCTGTTCGTCAGGAAGAGCTGCGCGAGGCGATTTCTCCCCCGCTGTGCAAACTCCTCATCGAGGACATCACCAACGAGTCCTTTTTTGCCGACAGCCCTTTAGCTGTCTTCGTAGGCTGCGTCATCAACCATGCCACTCATAAGAGCGCAGAGCCCCTGATGGTTCTACTCGCCGAGGAGGCGTGCAAGCCTTTCGTGCCGAAGGAGGAACCCAACTTGGTGGAGGACGCCGCGACGCACTTGATGCTGAAGAGGATCATCGCGCAAGATAAGGCCAGGCATGAGAGAGACGTGAAGCTATTCAGCGACTGTCTTCTAGAGGCTCTTGATGAAGACGCACTCGAGTCCTGGGTGAGTTGCAACCGCGGCGCATTTCTCCTGGTTGCCATGATGGAGACAGACGTCGAGCGAGTCCAGAAAGAGGTGAAGAATAAGGTCAAGAAGTTTACGAAGACCCTGGCCAAGGAGAAGAACAAGGGGGCAGAGGTACTAAGGAAAAAGTTGGAGGCATAAACGAGACGTTTGCTAATTATGCCTGTTGAAAAAATAATGTTACCTCCGATCACCATGGAGAGCCTCTTTTATTTTGTATAGAGCGAACGTAACAAGAACCAGTTGGATTATTTCACCTAGATGCCTACCTGAAATTTGGTTGACAGCGTGATCTTGAAGAATATGGGTGTCTACGCTTATGAATGAGCAGAACAGTCTTTGTACTACTTTACACACACGGAAAGGGCGAGCGCTCACACGAGCCTGGAAGAATGTGCAGATTATGGTGGCAAACTTCTCCTCGTGTGAGCCCTCGTCCCATACCACTGGAATGAAGAAATTGGGTACTTTTGCAGGGCTCGGAGACCCTTTCGATCAAGACAAATTTCAGCCACGATTCGCGCCTTTTGGGTACTTATAGACAGAGCTGCAAAGTCAGTTGTCATGGGTTGTGCCGTCAATCAGCGTCCTAAAACACTGACCTCTTTCAAGCAGTCCTCTTGATCGGAATCCGCTTCCTCTTGCGCTTCTTGTCATCGTCGTCATCCTCCTCGGTCCTCTTCTTCCTCTTTCTCCTCTTGTCTAGATCGTTGTCATTGACGTCATCGTCCCACTTTTTCTTCCTCTTGTCGTAGCCAAACTGAGAAGGGTCTTCACTGAAAGCCTCAACTAGGTTCCTTTTGCGCTTGTCGGCCTCTGATCTCCATGGAAGCAGGCGTTTATACTCTACGTGTAAAAGACATTGACATGCATCAGAGCAGTGCTAAAAAAAAAAGCAGGGGTGTGGACGATAAGACGCTCTCTCTCGCTATGTCACAGATACGGTATTACTGTTTTTGCAATCATCACGAGCCTTGTGCGCAATCAGCTAGATCATTTCCAGTGTGCATGCCAAACTTTGCACACTTCTCCCGACGGACAAGCAAGTCATGGCTTTTTTGGACAAAATTGAAGATGTTTGACACAAACTATTCAGGACTCCTCAGCTTGGTTTGGGTGTAGGACACTGCATTGCTGAGCCCGTCAGAGGTGAACAGAAGTACAAACAGCCTCAGGGCACAAATTTCAGGGCTCCATCGCTTTTCTAATCAAAGTTATGATTTGATCAACATTCATCTACAGAGGTAGCATTTTATCGGACAAGGTGAGTCAGAAAAAGTCTGGTGGTGAGAACATGGCGTTAGACATGCAACAGCCTTGGGAGGGGGGACGACACGCTGGAGGAGGGACAGAAGATGGCGGCGGGTGACCGAAGGAACTCCAGACATTTCTCTGACTCAGACAGCAGGTGCAATGTGTCAACCTTCTTTTGATTGTCCAAACATGCCATAACGCAGATTAGGGTAGAAGTATGGAATCCCCCTCTTCCTCATTGAACGCTTCTCTGGAAGTATAAAGAAAGTATGTGGAAGGTTAAGAAAATGGTCTCAGCAGCTCTTACTTTCATCGAATTCTTCAAGGTCGTCGGCTGGAGTGCTCAGGAACTCGTACTGGTACCTGGGGTAAAAATACGGAATTCGCTTTGCCCGCTTCCTCAGATCTGAAACAAAGTGTCGGTCTTTAATGGAGAATTTCACTACCTTTAAGTAACTGTGAAGTCATGCTGTCAATAATGCTTTGTATTGGAAAAATCTTGCTCGACGAGCGCGCAAGGGTAATAAGAAGCAATTACCGAGCCCGTGATTAGTCCATGCACGTGCAAAACTGTGGATGACGACTCAGGAGGTGTCATGAGGGGTGACCTCATGAATTGAATGAAAAAAGTGAACTACGTGTTATTGCAACAGGTGCTGACTTTACCCCTACGGTTGTTCCTCTTGAGAGCGGAATCAACCAAGTTCTTCCAATGGTTAAACTTCTGGGTCGGCGAGTACAAGTAATAGTTGGTACCCTTTTTCCGGCGGAAAAACGAGTCTTGAGGACATATGAGGAATCAGTAAAAGTCCGAAAGTAGGGAGTTATCAGTGAACTTACCTAGGTCAGCTTCTCTCTCATCAAAGATAGGGTCGTCCTCTTCGTCGTTCTCCTCCTCGTCATCGTCCTCCTCCTCTTCGAGGTAGTATAATTTCCTCTGAAAGCCTTCGGGATAAGGAGGGATCTTCTTGAAGCGTTCCAGTTCGTACGGGCCTGAGCGGAAAAAGTTGCTTCCGAAGACAAACTGCCATTGCAATGCTGTAAGTTGCCTCACCTTCATCTTCTTCCTCCTCGTAGTCGAGCTCCTGAGGACGTAGGGCACGTCCCCGCAGAGGCACCACGAGGGCGAGGGTACACAGTAGGATGAAACGACTCATTGCCAGGATTCCTTCGAAGTGTGGTAGAGAAGTGAGTCAAGGAGAAGCATCCTGGAATTCCGGGAGACTTGAACATTCCCTCTGCTGTAGCTGTGCTCAACAGTTACTCACCAGATTGTGCCTTATTAGTCGTTCCCCGCCTCTTCCTGCCTCCAGAGCGTGTCAGATACTAATGGTCTTCTTATACCACAGCCAGGGGAATGTTGAGAGGAGGAGCAACAAGTGGCCGCCCTCGACCAAAGGAGCGCCCCATTTATATCTCCACACTAATGTGCTGCTTTCTGCCCAAGACTAAGAGCAGAGTCCAAAGAGAGAAGAAGAAGAAGAAGAACATGACTTGCTTGCAGAGGAGAGACACGTGAGAATCCCCCTCTCTAGTGGATAGCGTGGCAAGACATGGTTTGAAGAGGCAGGGGAACTGAATCTTTCTAAATCACTTCCATGACATATGGCATAGTTAGATGTGACATTTCAACCCCAAGATTCACTCCCCTCCCCTTGCTCTACTTTTAGAAGAATTGGGAAGAGGAGAAAAGATGGCCTCCTTTTGCCTTTCTTCTCCCCCCTTTGTCTAGTGCTAGAACATCGCAAGACGATAAGTACTGGACATGTATGTAGTGGATTGATGGCATCCCTTCTCCCAGAGAGGGACATTCCTCTGCTGCTGCCCGGCAGTGACAGCCGCGAGGACGTTATCAGAAGAATGGGAGGAGGCGTGACAGACCTTCAGAACCTTCTTCAAGTCCATAGTCAGGACCATGGTCAGAACTCGAGGAGGGAAGAGGGGGTCAGATCCAAAGGGGAAGGAATGAAATAATTTCGCTCGGTTGGCAGCTCGTGTATGTACTTATCATACATAGAGACTAGAAACTCATAAGATGTACGAGGAAAAGTCAAGAGGAACCCAACTGTGCCAGTATCTTGGCCCACTTGGGAAAGTGGAAGGCGCAATGGGGCCCAACGTGAGGGTGTCCCTTACAGACTTGTCCCTGTCTGTTCTAAGAGCATTGTTAATGGAAATGCTATCAAAGAGGAGGCAGAAAGCCACATTATACAAGCAGATGGTGCTAATGTTGCTGCACTATCGATGGATGAGGTAAGAGGTGGACTAGAAGGACCTACCTACATTGCTTATGTGCACACTTCATCACTGGAAGCGTATCAAGGTTCCGTTGATGCTACTATCCGGGGCTACGACATAAGATGAAGGAAATTGTGCTGCTTGACGTATGTCCCTGCAAGGGTGATGGGGGTAAGCATGAGGTTTGACCACGCAACCCCCCTCAAACAGACCCCTATTGACGTCATACCTCTATTTCGCTCTCGCACCCCCTTTTTCCCTCCCACCCACCCACTTCTGTACGATTGCAGAGAGCGAAAAAGGTCAAAAGCTTCCGTCCTTTCCTTCAGTCCCACAAAGGAAGGTCCAACCTCATTAGTGGCAGAAGCACTTTCCAGAAAATGGTTGGCAACGACTTGCTGAGGCAGAAAGTGGATCTTTGGCGAGTCCTGTCACGATCCTTTCATTCCACTTGCTCATACCTTGCAAAAAAAATGTGCTTCACCGACTGTGGACGAGTTATCAAGCTAACGCCTTACGACGCCTCCCAGGTGATGGACGAGAGTCTCTGTCGTGTTCGCACTGCACAAGGACGTGTTGCTTGCACCAGCAGGCGTCCAGGTCCGCCACGACGGTCTCGTCCGCCAAACCCAACTGGAGGTAACTTCAACCGGGACGGACAAATGATGTCAAGTAAATTCCTGTCTGTTGATGTGCGCGGGGTGCCTGACGGGCTCACCCCGAAGTCTTCAGGTTGAAACTTCACTGAAGCAAGTGAGAAAGAGCTCAAGGGCCCAGCTCTACCATCTAACTGTGTTATGCAGGATGTCTCTGGACAGATTTGTCAACATTGAACACTTGCGGAAGAATCTGTGAATTAAGCTGCAGCTAATCTGGCTGCATTCGAGTGTTAAAACCGATTAATTCACCCTCGGGGCCTTGGCGAAAGCAGTCCCAATTTTTGGGAACGAGGAACGGAACGACTGAGCAGCTATCCTACTAATACCCACACCGGATACAACGACAGTCGGCTTATACAGAAAATTTTAGCAGACCCCAATTCCTTACTAAATAAGTTCCTTTGGATATACCTACAGTTCTGCATTTTGGGGGGAGAAAAAGGAACTCAATTTCTGCCTCCTTCCCAGACGATCTGTCACACAAGGCAGAGCTTTTCCCAAACCTAACTATATATTAGGCTAGGTCGAAAAGGGGTCAACTTTGGAAATTCAGTGACGGCGTCTGGGGTTTGTTACATGGGCTCAAAAGATGAAGATGTAGTCAAAAACTTTGGAAAAAAAATTGTGTTTACCTCTGCCCAACTTGATTTGAAATTTATGTACTAAGCTACTGTAGTAAATTTGCATTGAAAGTAGATTTCAGCTCTGGTGACTTTCAGAAGCTGCCAAAGTGGGTGAAAATCACGCACCAAAATGCTGACATGATCCAGTTGGTCAGAAAAATATTTTACAGCGAGTCCCGAAGAAAAAAAATTCAACTTATTTTACAGTATGATGCAACTTTAAATGCATTTGGGCATAG
>JAAUXU010008013.1_pt1 | contig 22682 bp, 15 predicted proteins | sample 7278151 | NCBI WGS metagenome assembly JAAUXU01 (sample SAMN14350113, study PRJNA611818) | marine sediment metagenome | isolation source: surface marine sediment (1.8m) | place: French Polynesia: Moorea | collected 2018-08 | reverse complement strand
TTGGCGATTTTGGGGCAAAAACTTGTTAATAAAAATGCAAAGTTCAAGTAAATAAGCCCAAAAGTTATTGACCCTGCGGCGATTTTTGACCCGACCCTTCTGGTCACACTGGCCGCAAAGCAAAGAAGCAAGAAAAGGCTTCCAAATTCGTCCTTGGGTTCCTTCGCTTCGCTCGTGGGTCGGGGTCGGGAACATGGACGGGCAAAAGGACCCGGAGGGATCGCCCGGAGGGGAAGACGCCGCCGCAGGGATCGCCCCGGAGGCCCGGACGGTCGACGCGCCCGGAGGGGAGAACTTCGACGAGGTGTTTGAGCGCAACCTGGCGGTGGTGGAGGAGGCCAGGGAGAGGGCGCAAAGGGAAGGCCAGGAGGTGGTCAGGGGCATCCTGGAGGACATCCTGACAAGGGTCATCCCTGATGAGGAGGATGGACAGGAGCAACAGGTAGAGGAGGAGGAGAAGGAGGAGGGAGTACAGGATCATGACGCTGTGCCCGACGACGTGTTCGCCCCTGAGGAGGTGGACATTGACGACGAGGTTGTCTGCGACGACGTGGTCATGGACTGCGTGGAGGAGGACGGGCCGGGGCCGGCCGCGCTCGCCGAGGACCCCTCATTCAAGGCGGAGGAGGAGGTGGACGCGGACGAGACCGAGGTCGACACCGGCGTGGAGAGCCTGAGCAAGGCCGTGGACGAGATGCTGGCCGACCTGGGCAAGGAGCCCAATCCTCCCCCTCCCTCCGTCCTCCCTGACTCCCCGTCTCCCCTTGTTCCCACCATCGCCAGCGTGGAGGGAGGGGTCCTCATGGAAGAGGAGGAGGATTCGCTGGGCAAGGACGGGACTGACGAGCCACTGCCGCCCACGCTGCAGCCTGAGATAGAGGCCGGGCTTGATCCCCTGGCCGCCGCCGCCGCCGCCTCGACCTCAGAGTCACCCGAGACGGGCCTTGTCCTCTCCTCCGCGGAGGAGGCTCCCTCGCTGACCCTGGCCACCGTCTCTCCCACCATGGATGGAGTGTCTGCCGCCACCGCATCCTCCTCCTCGCTCGTAGCCGCCGTGCCCCCGAGGCAGGTGGCAACAGTGCACCCCATGCAGGGCGGAGGGGCCAGCGAGGGCATACAGCAGCAGCAGGAGCAACAACAACCGCTGCCGCTTTCCTCCGGCGGCCTCAGATTGAGGAACTTCGCCGTGGACCCGGCGCATAATTCGGAGCCCGCCGGAGGGGGAGACGCGGTTGAGGTCGGAGAAGAAGAGACTCGGAGGGACTCTCGGGACTCGGACAGCCCGGAGGTGATTCTGTCGACGTGGCACATCGCAGAAGCCGCGCCTCCCGCATCGCAGCAGCAGCAGTCAGGAGGGGCCAATTCGAGGTCAAACAGCAGCAGCGATGGCGGAGAAAACATCACCTACTTCGCCGACGCCGTCAAGAGCCTCACCTACAGATACGTTCTGCTTAACAGCCAAAAGGAGGAGACGAAGTAAGCAGTTCTGTTATACTTTGATTATTCATTTGTATAAGACATTGTCTTTTCCCCGAAAGCTTCCTGGTTGTGTCGTCGTCGCACAAGCTCATCTTCAAGCTGTTCCTGCCCGAGAGTCTGGCCGAGGGCCTTTCCTCCGACGACGCTGGCTGGCGCGACGTTGGATACTCCTTCGTCCCGACTGAGGGCCGCCCCACCGACCTCAGGCTCAACTTCCGGCACCACTTCGGACTCACAGTGCAGGCAAAGCTGCCAGAGCACTACACGGATGTCCTCTCGCTCATCGATCGAAAGTCGCCCTTCATCCTCTCCAACCCCAGGATCAGCCTCATCAACGAGGAGTGCCTCAAGCAGACAAAGGTGAGATTGAGAAACTTATAGTCGTGACTCGTGACGTGACTCTATTTGTTATCCTTCCTTTTTGTCTCTCTTTGCAGATACCTTTCTTCGCGTACGTAACTGAGAAACCCAGCGACGCCCTTCACTGCGTGGAGGTGAGCAAGGACCGCAGCGACCTTGTCAAGTGCTACCACCACATCACCACCGCGCTCAACATGGGCAAGCGCTACGCATCGGACGACATCAGGAAGAAGACGCTGGCGCACATCTGGGCTTACGTCAGGAGACACGGGATGGCGGCCGCTGATCCGGCAATGCTGGAGAGCGCCATCTATTCGCTCTCTGGGCGTCTCCTGCAGGTATGACGTGCATTTCGCAAAAAAATTGTTTCTACCGGCAGTCATTAAATCCTTATCACATAAAAACGCTCACTACTGGTAATAGTCCTTAATGCTCAAACGTACTGTGTCTATCATTCACGGATTTTTATCATGGAAACCATTTTTCAGAAATACAAGGACTTGCTGGACGCCCAGCCTGAGCAGTACATGGGCTACTTGCACCAACAGAGGACGCCCAGATCCGGGCAGAGGAATCAACAACAGCCTCAGATTCAACAACAGCCTCAGATTCAACAGCAGCCTCAGATTCAACAGCAGCCTCAGATTCAACAGCAGCCTCAGATTCAACAGCAGCCTCAGATTCAACAACAGCCTCAGATTCAACAACAGCAGCAACCCCGGGTACAACAACTTCCTGTGCAGCCCCAGCCCCAAGCCCAGCCACTTCAGCCACCGCAATTTTCCTCGAGAACGTATGAAAGAACGCGAAGGATATTTACGGCTGCGAGCCCGAGCCAAATGCCGCCGACGGCGAGTTCGCTCGCCTTAGTCCCATCAAGCGGAGCGGCCGCCGCCGCCGTGTCTTCATCTCAAGAAAGCGGCGTCACGATGACGCTGTCGCCGGCGGTGGCACAGCAACAGCTTATATCGGCGCTTCAGGGACAACCTGCGGTGGCGGCGCCGAACAACCAGCAACAGCTGGTACCTATGGTAGTGCAATCAACCTCCACCCCTGGCATCTCTATCTACCGCCTCACCACCGCTAACAGCAACGCCGCCGTTGGCAATGTCGGTACCCCGCAAGGAATGATCGCTTTGAAAAATGCCTCCGGTCAAACGATTCACATCCCGCAGGCGGCGCTGCAACCGCGACAAGCCAGTCAGCAGCAGCAGCTCCAGGTGCGGCTGCCACTGTTGCAGCAGCCCACTCGCCCACAGCAGCAACAGCTTCAGCAGCAGCAGCAACAACAGCAGAAGCCTCCCGCCCCCGTCCAAGCCGCCCATCCGACCGAGAAGATCCAGTTGCCCAACCTGGTCCAGCAGCCCCGCGTGGTTGTGCCGGCTCTGTGCCCCTTCTGCAAGATGGCCTTCCAGAGCCTGAGGGACAAGGCCTTCTACCTGCATGTCGCCGTCTTCCACATGCCAAAGCTGACCGACCTCACCCCTTGCGACATCGCCGGATGCAAGTTCAAAATCACCAACCGCGTTGAGCACGTTGAACACATCAGCCACCACACGGACGGGAGCGACCGGCACTTTGCCAACGGACTCGTCAACCTGCACGACCACTACTGCAACCCTGCCGCCTGGCCCAACGTGGCAGAGATGATCAGGTCGGGTGGAGACCTGGGCATTAACAACGAGTGCCCCTTCTGCCGCGCCAGGATTGAGGGGAGGGAGCCGATGCTGTACCACCTGACCATGAAGCACTTCCACCGCATCATCCGGGGCAACCTGATGGAGCAGTGGAAGTGTACCTTCTTGTCGTGCGCCGCCAGGATGGCCAACGCGGAGGAGTGTGTCATGCACTTGGGCGTACATCACGCGCTGGCAGAGGTGCTGTTAAAACGCCAACCGGAGGCCGCCTCGGACGTGACTTGCCCCTACGGCAGCTGCAGCCTAGGCCTCAACGGCCTGAGCGCCCTCGTTCGCCACGCCGTCGACGCGCACTGCAGGGAAGGGCTGCTGATGGAGGTGCGCAGGCTGCAGGAGGTAAAGGGGGTCCCGGCCGAATCGTGCCCGGTCAGGGGTTGCAAGTACGTCTTTGGCCAATTGGACGGAGGGGAGCAGCTGGCCATGCACTACGGGATCCGTCACGGGGCCGCCGTCGACCTCATGCTTGGCCAGAGGGAGGTGGCGTCAAAGATGGGGGCGCTGTCCGACGCCTTCCGGAGGGTGAGGGGCGCCTACACTGGCGGAGCGGCGCACTACTTCTGCGAGCTGTGCAAGAGGGAGGGCAAGCGGACGGTCTATCCCTGCTATAGTCACAAGGATGCCCTACTCCTTCACCTCTCCTTCGTCCACCTCCTTAACCCTCTCAGGGTCCACTTCGCACAGAAGCTTAACGACGGTCGTGGCAACTGCAAGGAGTGCCAGAGGGAGGTGCGGCAGGGGAGTTGGGCGCCGCACGCGGGGGTCGTCCACGGAATGGCAGAGAAGCTGCTGGCCAATGAGCTGAAGAAGGGCGCTGGCGAGGAGCAGCAACAGCAGTCGACGGCGGCACATCAGGGAAGTGTTGCCACTCTGTCGTCGGCCCCTCAGGAAGCAGGGTCTCGTGGTGCGACGGAAAAGAACACTCCCAAGGCAGGAACTTTCAGCGACGCCTTCCCGTACGGTATGTCGCCCGGTGTTCAGAAGAACTCCAAGCCCTGCCAATGGAAGCCGGCTGCGAGAGACATTGGCGGCCTCGTCCATCACCTGGTCTCCCAGAGGTCCTCCCACAGGCTGCAGCACTCAGTCGGCTGCCGGTGCTGCCCTGACTTCACCTTCAAGCCGGAAGAGATGGTGGCCGAGGGCATAGTGGCGCGGCGCCTCGTGCTTCACACAGTATCCAAGGCGCACCTCTTCAACAGGTGGAGGATGAGGCACAAGCAGGTATCTTACAGAGTCACTCATTAGTCGTTCTTCCCTACGGTATATTTAAATATACCGTTCCATTTCATTTTTAAGGTGTCCAAGTTCAGCCCAGACCCTCGTGAGGTCGACGGCCTCTTCGCGGACGTCTGCGAGCCGTGCGGCGGGGAGCGGGTGGCCGACATAAAGATACACGAGGAAAAACAGATGCACAAGGACAACATGCAGGTGGTGGAGGACTTTTCGCGCTACTGCGACCTACGCGAAGTCTGCCCTGTCACCTGCTCGAACCGCGACGTGTCGTTTTATATGGAGCTGGCCTTCGCTCGGCGCGGCAGAAGCGGCGGGCTGCCACACGCGGTTGCCAGGCCCAGCAGGCTGCTCAATGTCATCTCCAGAGTGCACGACCAGGTGCAGGGACAGGAGCTGCTGGGCGTTCCGGACCTGGAGGACAAGGTGGCAGAGCTGCTGTCCAAGAAGCAACAGGGCAAATTCCAGTACGTGTGCTACACATGCCCGTGGGGCGCCGACGACATGGAGAGTCTGACCAAGCACGTCAGGGGAGCCGCGCACGCCAATGCCGCCCGGTTCAGGACCGTTCAGAAGGCAGGGAACTACGTAAAGTGCGTCCCGTGCAACATGCTGTTTTGCAAGCCGCAAGGGCTCTTCTTCCACCGCTACAGTCCCGAGCACCTCATCGCGCTCTTCGACGAGGAGAACAATCCCGACGACCCCGGAGGATCCAAGGTAGGTCTCGTCGGTCAAATATTTCAAAATCTGTCTTTCTTAAGATATGGGGATCATTTAGTTTGTAACTGTCGTTATGAGAAAAGTGTCAATGAGAACCTACAATGAATGACAATTTGTGAAAATTTCCAGGAACCATCTCACTACGACACACCGGCTACGACGGCGTGGAACTGCCCTATCTGCAAGTCTAAGAACGTGACTGAGGACCACCTCAACTCTAAGGTCCATCGCTCTGCCTCGGAGGTGGCCGACGCCTACCTGGCCTTCTGCGCAGCCGAGAGGGCGGACCCGCACAGATGCTCAAAGATCACCGTGGAGCTTTTCCTGGAGCGACACGGCACCCTCCTTGCGGCCAGACACATGGACTTCTCACTGGCCATCGTGGCGGCGATGCACTGCCCGGTCAACGGGACGGAGGTCAACCTCCACCCAGCGTTCAGGCAGGTCACGAGGGAGGCCATCGCAAAGGCCAAAAAGGCAAAAAGTGAAGGAGACTTCCCTCCCTCTCCGCCGTCCGCCTCCACTTCGAAAGAGACCGCTGCCGCCTCGCCCAACCTGGGCCGGGCCGCCGCCGGGGCCCACCCTTACTCGGCCTCGCTTGGCGCCGGCGACCTTGCCTCCGTGGTTCGCTGCCCCAACTGCCACCAGACGTTTGACCACGCCACCTACCTCCTGCTCCACCTAAGCAAGATCCACCGGGTCTCGCCCACCTCGGTCATCCTCAAGTCGCAGGCAGAGAAAAGGAGGTTTAAGTGGGCGCTGCACTGCGGGTTCTGCACCAAGCGTTGCGCCAGCGCCATGGCGTTCGCCCTCCACCACGATACGCACCAGGTCAAGCGTTTCATGACGTGCCAGGCCTGCCGCAAGTCCTACGCTACGCCGCACTCGTTCTACTTCAAGGACTCCTGCGGGAAGAACAACGTGGGCGACGTCGTCAAGGAGGAGGTCAGGGAGGCCATCGATAAGCTGGTGTTCCAAAGAAACGTCGGCGGAGTCGTGGGGGCGGCCGAAGAGAGTGAGGAGGAGGAAGACGAGGAGGAACAGGAAGAGGAGGCTCTGGTGCGCAGGAAGGACGAGCTGATAGAGGGCGAGAAGAAGAAGCAGATGGACCTCTTGGCCAAAAGCAAGGCCTGGTCGGACTCAGACGACGATTTCCTTCCAGAGGATGAAGGAGAGGACGACGACAAGAAGAAGTCCTACAAGAAGGATGAGAAAAAGGACCAGAATGACCTGGTGAGCAAGAGCAAGACCTGGGACGACTCAGACGACGACTTCTTGCCGGAGAGGGACAACGAAGAGAAGGAGGAGGCCGGGAGGGGCACCACTAAGGCGCAAGAGGAGAAGGGCAAGAAGAAACCAGCTGGCTCATCGGAGTCTTACTCCTCCTCGTGCGTACGAGACCTGATGGGGCTGCTCAAGTCAAGCTCTAGCAACGAGAAGCTCTGCGTGGTGAGGATCCCTATCCACGAGAAAATGATGGCGGAGGAACACGCCAGGATCACAGAGAAAGAGAGGGCCGCGGTGGCGAAGGCATTAGAGCCAGTCTCTCCTGCAGTACTAGAAGAGGCCGAGAGTAGAGCCGCTCCAGTGGAAAAGGCAACGCCTCCTCCTCCTCCCGTGGTGACGAAGAAGCTGTCGGTGGTCATCCCAGACATCAGGAAGAGAACTCTCTCCTCGGCGTCGGCTGCCTCCTCTTCCCCGTTCGCGGCAGCCAAGAGGAAGAGAAGTGAGAGCGTAGTTTCTGGTGCCAGCAACTCATCTCTGCGTTCCAAGGCCGGTCCTTCGTCGTCGTCGGGGGCGAAGGAGAGAGGAGCAGCGGGCGAGGACGCCGAGGACGAGCCGCTGTCCAAGAAGGCGAAGAAGAGTCCACGAAAACAGGAGGCGGCAGCCACCGAAGAGAAGCCCAGACCCCCGACGCCCTCCACATCCTCTTCCTCCTCCGTCTCCTTCTGCCTGGATTGCGAGGCCTGCCGCTCCTCCTCCTGCCACCACCGCGGCCACCCTCGCCGCGTCGTCTCCGGCGGAGAGCGAGGCAGGCTGGAGCACATGTCCGCCCGCGGCCACCGCCGATTCCAACCGGCCGCCTCCTACCTGCGCACTGGAGCCGAGGTTAGGATCCCCGACCTGGCCTACACCCAGCAATTCGGCCACAAGGTGCGCAAGAAGTTCAAGGCCGGCGTGGGGAGGGGAGACTTTGCGCTGGCGCAAAAGCTGGAGAAGAAGTGGAGGTGCCGGGTCAAGGGTTGCGCCTTCACCACCGACAGGGGAGTGGAGACATTCAGGCACATCAGAGAGAAGCATCTCAACAGCAGCGGCGCAGGAGATTGAAAAATACTACGTTAGCGAAAAAGAAAAGGCTGTGTTGGGAAGGTCCCAGAGCTGGCGAAATCTTTATTACATTTTCGCAAAAGTTTCATGGGCAGGGGGGCGTAAGAAGTGTTGGTGTGGCTTGTGTGTGTGGTGCCTCGCATCATTTACCGTTGTCAAACATTTTTTTTCTCAGAGATTTCCTAGTTACGTCTTTTTTCACGAAATGCTGGTTGTGCACGATTTTTTCACCCTTTGGGTGTTCATTCAATGAACAAGCAAGTCGAAGTCGAAGAGCTTTCGTGCCAAAGAGGGCGGGAGGGCATTTCGGTCGCGGCCCCCACCAATGTGCCTACAAAAACAGAAAAAACAACGATATTTTGCTACCACACTGACAGATAATCAACTCCATCCGAAAAGTTCTTTTTTTCTTGTCATGCACAAAAAGAGAAATGTGTTACGCTTACACCTCAATAAAAGAATTTTGAATCTCACTTTTCGTGGTCATTGTTGGATCCCGCCGCCGTCGCTTTGGCCCTCCTCTCCGCCGTCTTTCCTCCCCTCCCCATCCCGCCCGGGACCGAGACGGCCCTCAAAGGCGAGACTGCTGGGCCAGGGTGGAACTTCTTCTTCCCTCCGCTCTTCCACTTTGTCCTCTGCTCCACCGGCACGATCACCGGGAAGCCGTCAGAGTCAACAGAGCGATCTCCGACGACGACGCCGTTCTGCGCGGAGCGGAGGACCCTGCAAAGAGACAGACCACATTTAATAAACGAAGAAAAAAAACTGGCTCCGCCATTTCGGCACTTTACACGCTTCCCAGTTACTCGACGTATTGTATGCAATTAGTTTCGGTACGTATCCTGCGAAAGTTTTGTTGTTGTAAAAATATCAATCTTATACCTAACTCTTCCGTATCTTGACATAACCGGCTGCAGCCTCATCTTTGCCCGGTACTGATTCAGGGCCTCCTCCATCTCCGCGGCGCGGTTCCAGGCGTGCTGCTGCTGCTGTTGATGCTGCCGGTGGTGCTGTGAGGTGAGTCTGCGGTAAGGGTTTAGACTGATTCCAAGGCCGCGGACGCCGACAAACAAGAGATCGGAGGAGAGGCACAGCAGGGCCAGCAAGACAGCCAGCTGAGCCTTAAGTTGTAGAAAAGCTTTTGTGAGCGATATTGTAAGGTAAAATGCTTAGGAAACCTCACCGGTATCGACCTCATGCCCCCTCGGTGTCGGGCTGTCATCTGGAGGTGCGAGGCTCCACTGAGCCTGCCCTTATATACTCTCACGGCAGCGACGGCAGTGAAACAAGTGGCTCGGGAGGAAGATGAGGAGGTGGGAATTAGGGATGGAAAAGTGTTGAAGATGCCCTCCTCCTCCTTCTCTCGTCGGGCCCTCATCGAAATCCCACTCAAAAGTTCCCGCGCACATGTAACGCCTTGCTGAAAAAAGTCTGATCCGGCTCCGCGCGGGTATTACTGTATGGATGAAGGGAGGTCGGGGGGACTCAGGAAGAAAGTATTTTTGGGACCGGATGCATGAATCGATAGTTTATTTATATCGGTCGAATTAATAAATATCTGGCTCATTTCGTTCGATCCCAAAAAGTTGCAATCCGTACGAAGAATTCCACAACAGTTTGGTACTTCAACATGAGACACATCTTTCTTTTCCCTTTTGTGAATGACCAAAAGCACGCATACGGTACATTCGAACACGCAAGACACGCCAGTCTAGGAAAACAACGAGGAAGTGAGAAAGACTATCTTGAGCGCGGACTATTGGTTCTCAGGGGAGAAGATACCCTGAACGTAGTAAGCAGCATCCTCGTCTCCTCCTCCTAATACTCCGCTTTCGTGATCTCGCCTTTGTCGCCAGCACGGAGGGGATATTTGGAGACAGACTCCCCCATTGGGCACCGGGAGGGTTGGGAAAAGTCCTTTGTGCTTTCTACCCTTCTTTTTGCGAAAAGAGTTTAGATTTTCTTTTCACCTCCTCCTCTTCCTTCTTTTGCCTCCACTTGCTTTCATCGTCTCCCCTTTCCATTCAGGATGGGAGAAGAGAGAGAGTACGCTGTACGTAGATAAGAGGAGTATTGGTTGGGACAGCTCTTCTTCCCCCTCTCTCTCTCCTCAGAATTTTATTATTGCTAATGCTCTGGGAAACGCCATTTGGGAAGTGAAGAGGCTGTGTCCCCTTCGTCGAACTTTTAAGAAGTGAAAATTGAGACTGAGAGGGAAGAAGGGAAGAGAGGGCGGAAGAAGAACTGATGAGAGATCTGCTTAATTTCAAAGTTGAGAGTCCTCTTCTTCGTTTTCCTATCTCCCTCTGGTACTCTCCGGTGGCGGTACTAGTACTAGTAGTAAGTTGGAAAGTGGAAGGGGGGGATTTCAAAACTTTGCTGGCTCTGGGAGAAAAAAGTGAAACTGGAACAGATGCCGACGAGAGATCCTTGGAAAAGTTTTCGTGGAAATTCGGTCTGGCGTCGGTGTCGCTGAGAGTAGTAGAAAGCAACCAAGTTGTCGGTACTTACCCCTTCTTTGCAACACGGCGCACACTCACAGTTCAAAAGCGAACCCGTTTCAACCAGTCACTCCCCATCTTCCTCTTCCCCCTCCATTCCCCAATGTCGGATGACTCATTGTGCTTTCGGGAGAAGCGGCGAGAAAGTTGGGTGGAGGAATGAGTTGGGAGGAGAAATCCCATTTCTTGCCCTCCCCTTTCTTCTTTCTTCCTTTCTCCCTTCAAATTTGTCTTTCCTCGTTACTGTCTGTGACGAAACGCGTTAACTTCGTCTTCTTCTTCCTTCCCTTTTCCGACCAGGACAGATGAGATTCGGACACATCCATTCGCCCCCCGAAAAGAATGTTGGGGGAGAGCGAGACGGTCCGAAACTTTCCGCACACAAAGGAGTAGGAATCCGGTCCAGTTGTTGTTTCCATTCTTACTTCCTCGGTTGCTTTTTCTTCCTTTTTTGGAGGGCAGGAATGTGTGGTGCCGTTGGTACAGGATAGATGGGGAGGAGGAGAAAGGAAGGAGCAAGAAGCCAGTTCATAAATCTTTTTCCTTCTCTGCAGAACAAGAAAAATAATTTTTCCATCTCTCGCTCCTTCTCTCTCTCGCTTCTCCATTTTTGGCTTTTGCTCCCGAGGGAAAACGGAGAGAGAGAGAAGAAAAAGCCAGAAAGAACCGAAAAAGAAGGGGAAATTGGAAGTTGCCCTTCGCCCACAGGTACGTACACAAACGTGCGTGAGTGCGTATTTCCATTTGCAGGCATGGTAGTAGGCAGTGGCGCTGTTGGAAAAATAGGAAAAAGACAGCCAAGGCATCCCCCGCAAAAAGGACTCTTTCCCCTGTTTTGGCTTAGGACGATTTGTCTCCGACACTTGCAGGTGCCCCCAACTCCCCCCTTTTTCCATCTTTCACCCCACACACATCCTTCCATCTTCCTTCCCTGCCTTGGCGGCTTTAAGACTTTTACCCTCTCCGGAGCTTGCCAAAATAGGAACCCTCTTAGCCCATGCACATTGCTTTTTGAAGGGATGTTCTTCATTCGGATGACGCAGCGACGGTGTTGGACGATGATGTGGTGGTAATCCGCCCAAATCTTGTCCGCAATCTGCGGCAGAGGCGGCCGGGGGAGAAAAAGAAAGGAAAATGACCGCGGGGGCCAAATTTACGATCCAGACAGAGAGCAAACACTAGAAGTGCGGGGGGAAGGGGATACAGAGGAACAAAAAGTAGACGTGGACATGTCGACAAAAATGCGAATGTAGATGGATGCTTTGAAAAAAAGCTTCTTTAAGCAAAAATGAGAAGGAGGCACTTTTTGCTACTTGTCTCCTTCCTCGGTGCATGTACGGTACACAACTGCGATATCAGAAGTAATCCTCGGCAAACAAAAATGGTCCTTTTCTTATTGTTCGTCTTGTACTTAGCACGTATCAAATATCGTAGTACGGTAAGTGTATATGCACGAAGTAAGGCCGTTGAAACATTTATACGCATTAGTCCCGTTCCTTGTTTCGGCGGGAGGGGGGGCAATGATGGTTCCCCGCTCCTCCTCTCTTTCCTTCCGGAAGGGGAAATGGGTGCGGGAGGGAGAAGCGATGCCGACTGCGCGGATGCCCTCTCTCCCTCATCCCCCATCCTCATTCTCATTCGCATCAGCCCTCCACCTCTTTCCTCCCCCCTATTAATTCCATCGCCGTTTTCTACACGATGATGGACGACCGTGGGAAGGAGAAGGAGAATAAGGAATGGATGGATGTTGCGAGATGGGGGCAGGAAGGGGGAAGAGGGCATACATCGCCCCCGCTATGCCGTGAGAAAAAGAGAATTGCTGATGTTATTACGGCGGCATACTATCGTTTTGATCTATCTGCTAAAAATGGCAAACCATTTTGAGGGGCGCTAAAGGATATAAAATTATTTAAGTAGACTTACGGTAGGTACGACATACATGTTTATTTGTATTTATCAATTCGTTTGTCCCCTCTTCTGCAAAAATGTACGGTGCTTTCGCCCCTCGACCTTGGGACGACGTCCTTCGGTCATTTGTCTCCACTGCCTCTCCTCCCCCCTGATCCTCATCCTCTATTCGGAGGCGCGACCCTCCCTCGAACTGCCTCTCCTCTCCCCTCATGCAGCAGGGTCTCCGAACCGAGAGTACTTGATCTCCGCGGAAAAACAAGAGTGGAAAGCGGCTTCGGTGGCGAAGAGGACATTTACATTTCCGACGGCTTCGTTTGGTGTTGTTGGCCTTGCGACGACGGTAATGCGCGCTGACACCCCCTGCAGAGGAGGGGGACAAAGTGAGAGAGCAACGAGAGAAGCCTCTTCTTCACTATGTACACAGCTTCGCCCCCCAACTCTGCGAAGTGGATGGATGCAGTGTGTGCAAGTGTAGATATACTACGTAAGTGGAAATAAACTATTTCATGCATGAATTTTTGATCGCTGATAAAAATGATCTTCCCCTAAACATTACCCCCCGAGCAACATGGTTGCAAACACTTTCAAATATTTCGTCCATGCTCTGTTCTTGATCGGTGGAGCATCTTCCGTCACCTGGAGCTTCAGCGATGAGGACCTGTGGTACTCAATGGAGGCGCAGGACTTCTACAATGAGCATTTCAAGGACTGTCCCTACAGTGAGGAGGAGAACAGCCGCACCTGGGACAGGCTGCAAGAAATCTACAAAGACCCAGGCAAGGTTTATCAAATGCAACTTATGCAAAAATAGCACAGGATTTTTTGCAGTAGGATATGAAAGGTACTGCGGGGATCGCCCGGGAATAGACCTGGGCAACTGCTGCAGTCCACAACACCGTTGCGCCCTTGGTGGTGGTAACTGTAACTCTGACAGGGACTGTGTTGATGGTCTTGTGTGCGGGACAGAAAATTGTGATGGGTATTTCTGCTCAAATTGCCCTAGCTGTGAACGCAACTAAGAGCTGGATTTGTGCTGATTCCAGTTGGATTTCTCCTCACCAGGCGAGGGCCGTGAGATACTTCACTCCTGAGCACAACTGCTGCACCCTCAGTCAGGACATGATTGAGCAGCTGGACCTGCAAGTACAATATAGCATAGGAAAAGAACGTTCCAAACCCAAAATTTAATTTTAGATGGGTCTTGTGACGGACGAGGTGCAAGAACAATGCATTCCGGAAGATGCTGAGGCAAGGATACACTTTGTCAAGCTCTCGGTACACAATAGTTCGTTCGTATGAAGTATTTCTCATTGTCATACAGATTCCAGGAGTGATCCAGGAATACGTCAGAAGAGAGGAGATCTACTTGCAAGCACAGTAAAGTTAGTGTATTTTACCCTTAGGCAAGAAATATTGATCGAATGAGAGGAGCAAGAACAATTAGAACACGTCTTTTTTGCCGATTCCAGTTCCAAGAAAAGACCTAGCAAAATATTCAGTTTCCCGCGAACGATGGAAACGCGGCTCGGGAAATCCCCTGGCCCTGACCACACGAAAAAGAAGTCGGAGGGGCTGTAAAAAAGATGCGAGGAAATTCATGACTTTCACTGAACGATATACGTAGGATAGACAATTTTGCGGTTTGACAGCTGTGCATTTTTTCGCCCGGCAAAGCATCTCGCCGCCTAGAGGGGATTTCCCGCCCCCGCTCTTTTTCTGCGCATTCCGACGAGGAAAAGCCAAGAAATCATTTCGGTTTTTTCGCAAGCTTGCTGTCAGGAGGTCATGGGTTGCCAATGTCCTTGTCCAATGTCCAAAAGTCCACACATTTTTTTACTGGTATTCAACTGACAGTATGTGTAGTGAAATTGTGGAAGAGCATGACTACTTACAAAAAATCTAGGTTCCGCCCGTCATCCTTTACCCGGTTCTTGTTTTTATTGGAAGGGAAATTGGCTTCCACTCGCCTGACTCGACCGGCCGAGAGTGCAAAACTGCACAGTGCCATTTGCTTTGCTGTTGCTGGCCTCACCCTTAAAAGGGAGACGAATATCTCGACAACCATTGCACTCATTTCACGCTTTGCTCACCGAGAAGACCGAGAAAATTGATAAAAGAGGCATGTTTCGCTTCTTGGTAAATGCCATCGTTCTCCCCGTGGTTCTTGCCTCTCAGGCTGTCACCTGGTACCGCAACGATTGGGTCCTGCAGAGCTCCTTGGAGGCGAGGAAATTCTTGGACAAGTACTTTGTAGATTGTCCAGTCTCCCAAGCTGAGCACAACCAGACTTGGAACAGCCTTTATGAAATCTACGACACAATAGGTTTGTGATAATCAATGTTGCTTGTGGTCCCTCGATATTTCTCAAACCAATTATTGCAGGATATGAATCCGTTTGTGATGATGATCCCCTCATTGATCTGGTCCGCTGTTGCAACCCTGGACACCGATGTGGTCTTGGTGGCGGGAGGTGCATCGAGGATACTGACTGTGCCAGGGGACTGGTGTGCGCCCCTGGACATTGCACCAAGTGAGAATACAATTAGTCGGAAATATTATTTGGACATATACATGCCTATCTATGATATTTCTCTTTAGCTGGATCAGTCCTCATTACCACAAAATAGCTATATACCGGCGCTCTTGGGACAAGTGTTGCACATTGGTAAGATTACATTGCCAAACGAAATATGCTGGCGATACAAAAAAATCATACTTTTTTTCTAGCCTCCTCGCATGTGGGAAGTGTTGAATCCCGACGCTGGCATCACTGAGGAGATGCGTGACCAGTGCATCCCACCTGATGTCGACATCCCTCAGGTCATCCTAGACTACGATAAGAAACTAAGGGCCAAAAAGGAAAACGAGAAAAAGAAACAAGTCGGATTCGAGACATTTTGGGGAATACTGGAAGCTCCATAGATTTCCCCCCCGAAAATTGCTTCCACTGTGGTTGTAAATACTCTTCTTTTGTACAAACATGTCATGTTAAAAAAACGTTTGGTTATGTTTCTTGCACTGGATCCTGAAGTATACGAATTGGAGGCAAACGCAAGAAATCGATTACCGACTTTATTTGCCACGAAATTAAAAAAAATGCCAAATTGGCACGAAATGGATGGCGTGTCCACTGGAGGTAGCCGCGTTAATAATTTGCCCCGGGAAACGCATAAAAAATCTGCGAAACCTCCGGCTTTGTAACATAATTCTTTGACCGGTATTTCACCGACTGTCCCGAGAGCCAGAGGAGGTTCAAGGCCACGTGGGAGTGGGACAGGCTGCAGGAGCTCTACTCGGATGTCGTTGGGTTTTGTTTTTATCTGGCCTTAATTTGATGACTCCAATGAGTTTTGCAATTACTTGTTTCTGTAAAAAAAATCAAGACATCCCCATAAATGCTGGCGCACATTCAAATACTGTTGCATACTACTGTTTTCTAATCCTGCGTTCAAAGAAGGTTTCGTAAACCAAGATGGTTCGCATTTTTCTCCGCTTCGTAAGAAGGTTCAAAAGGTTCTGTGTCTTGCCACTAGGATATGACTTTGAGTGCGACGACAACCCCGGGGTGGAATTTGAGAGCTGCTGCTCCCCGTCGAGCCCCTGCCGCATAGGGGGAGGATACTGCACCTCAGACTCGGACTGCGCAGAGGGCCTCGACTGCGGGACGGGAAGATGCAGCGGGTTACTTAAATGCAGTGTTTTTCTTTGTTCTCAAACTTAAAACAATCTATTATTTTAGCATCGTAAGTCCTCACATGAGCAGGGCGATACAGTTCATGGACCAGGGTGAAAACTGCTGCTCGCTGGTACATATTTCACTTGAAAACGAAAAGAGAAAAGGAACAATTTGTATTTATCTTTCTTTCCAGCCTGCCGAGATGTGGGAAGTCCTGGATCACTCTCCGCTCGGCTTTACGGAAGAAGACCAGGCTGAGGGCATACCCGAAGGGGTTGAGGTGGACAAAGAAAAAATTGTTTGAGTGTCAGTTTGCCTCGCATTGATATATTCCACGGTTTCGTCCGTGCAGATCCCCGAAGCAATCCGCCGCTACGAAGAGGAAGAAGGGTCCAACTCCCAGTGAAGTGACGGAGGATTTTCTCTATTGTTTAAAGAAAAACAAAACGGTATTCCTCCAAAGGTCCAATTTTCCAATACGTTGGAGATCCAACTTGGACCGGTGGCGCAGTGGCGAATCCTGCGTAATGAAATTTCTCTGCAGCGACGAAAAGTTGCTCATGGAATTTACCAAAACAGTGCTAAACTACTCCAAAAACAATTAGGCACAATGTTTATTTTGTTCACAACAAAAGGAATATATGCAAATTTGGATATTTGGACTCTTCAAAATCGCGTTATTCCACGCTGATTCCCGAAGCAATCTACAAACTGTTTTTGTAGTATTTCCTGCTCAATACTGAGGAATTTGCACTGGCTGTTGCAACAAAAAATCGCGAATTTCTGTGACGTCAGAAGAACGGAAATCCCACTTAAGGCCTGGATTGATATGCCCAACGTCATGTCGGGACAGTTATATGCAGTCGTTTTGCGAATCGCATCAAGCAAGAGCCGGACAGAAGGGGCATGCAAAATGCTTGCAACGCTTTCAGTAGGTTACGCTTTAGAAGGACTACCCAACATTGATTGTAAAATAAAACGATACTTGCTTTGGTTTCTAGCTTATTTTTATCGCCTTTACGGGTTGTCAAGTAGCATCCTCCTCCTCTTTGACTTGGTATCCCACTGATGAGATCCTCTGGAACTCTGCGGAAGCACAAGATTTCTTCCACAAGTACTTTGGCAATTGCCCCATCACCGAGGAGGAGTACGACCAAAACTGGGAAAAGTTGCAAGAACTCTATTTGACTGCAGGTGAGATCACATTTTTGTTGCTATTTCGACAATCTTTTTTAGAATTTCCTTCCAGGCTATGAGTATGATTGCGCCCAGAGCTCAGATGTTGACCTTGACAACTGCTGTGGTCCTGAACACCTTTGTGGCCTCGGTGGTGGCAGATGCAAGATGGATGCTGACTGTGCCGAGGGCCTTGTTTGTGGGCCAGGGCACTGCAGCAAGTAAAGTCGAAATATTGCTTCTTCGAAAAGAAAAAAACCCTTTGCTTTCAGCTGGATAAGTCCCCACCATTGGATAAGTCCTGATCTCAGTGAGAGGGGAAAGAGGTTTAGGCCCACAGACAACTGCTGTACCTTGGTAACTCATGCAACATCCACCAGAGTTTTCACAGCCGACCAGTTATTTTTGGACTTTTCAGACTCCCCGCATGTGGGAGGTTCTGGAGCCAAGCGGGAGAATCACTCAAAAGATGCGCCAACAGTGCATATCTCCAGGAACTGTTGTGCCCAAAATAATTCTGGACTATGACAAGACAATGGCAAATATGGAAAAAAAGCCGTTGAAGAGGAATAAGAAGGAAATGTTATTGACTTAAACAAAAACTTTTCTTGCACGAAAATATACGGCGCCGTGTGTACCGAACGGAAAAGTGCATGCCTGAAAAATATTTTGACGTCTTGAGTAAGCACCACAGCACGAGTATTTCTGTCCATGTATTTTAATTAACTTTCCTCGGAAAGCGCCGTCCCAGCCTGCTCAAAACTTTCGGACTATAGTTAGGTATGAGTTGGGAGGCGGGGAGAAGCGGGATTAGTATTCTGACGCCGTGGCACAAAAAAGGGAAAGGTGCATTGAGCGGAGGCGGAGCAAACTTATTACACCCCCGCCCCGGTTGACACCTCAGGGGTAAACAAAGCCGTACGGAATCTAACCATTTTTCCATTTTCCAGGGACAGTCTTTTTCTCAATTTCGCAACGTAATGACAAAATAACATTGCCACAGAAGTAAGTTTTTGTCAATTGGTGGTTTTTCCGTAGTATTACTTCCCTGTTGCTCGTTGCTTTCATAATTAAGTCGACATGTAACGGACTAGAAACGACTGAAGAGGGTAGAAGTGAAAGCTCAAAAAGCCCCCGCGGGACCTCGTGACTTTATGCGGTGCTAGCAACGGTAATTAAAACGCCAACTTAGAGGAGTCACACGTAAACATTGCAGCATGTTGGATCTTCAAGATGGTGACTATTTTTTCTTTTTATGGCGTTTGCAGTACCCGCAACCACGCACCTTAATCCTCACCAAAGCGATGGAAACTGATTTCATCTCCTTCAATCTATAGGGAGGAGGCGAGAAGCAATAGTGCGATATGTGTGCTACTATACTGAAGGAGGGGGAGGGAGAAATCACTTATATCCCCTCCTCCCTCCCAAGCACCCCCTTCGGATGAGAGAATCCAACCCCTCCCTTTGCCGCCGCGCACTCAAGCCATTTCTCCCCCTTTCATCCAATAGAGGCGGCCGGGGGGAGGAGAGGACGTGTGACACCACCCTCCCTCCCTCCCTCCCTCCTCCGCCTTTCCCAGTTGCCACATAACAGCATCTTCCTCCTTCTTTCCCCTCAAATGCCATCGAACCCTTTCAGCCGGCTACGGATTCACCAACGATTGCGGGAAAATTCTCCTATGCTTTTCACTCTATCGATACACCGGTGCAGGGTGGTGTTTTGGAACCGGCATTGGTATTGTTCGTATGGTGAATTTGAAACCCTCCGACTTTCTACGAATGTGACGAAGTGAGAAGAGGGAGGGAGAAAGGAAGATGCCGTGAAAAAGGGTTTTTTTTTGCTTCTCTCCCTCTTCCGCCAATCTCTGGATGGGTGGAAGCGTGACAAGGAGGCGAGAGGATATGGGCGGGAGAAGGGCGAAAGCGGGGGCGCTCCTTGACAGACAGATAATATCGCGCATACTGCAACAAATATTGACTGATGCACCTCCAGGTGCTTTTCCGCTTATTGTACAGGGGGAGGAAATGTCTGGTACTTTCGCTTTGGACGGCGGAGGGCGATTCTCGAATTTACGATCCAATAGGAAAGAGGGGAGGAAACGGCGCCACAAACACTCGAAAGAGAGGAGGGGGAGGGGGAGGAGGCAATATCGAGGGTTGGGATCGAGGCGGTTATGGAAGGAGGGGGAGGGGGAAAGTCGGAAGTCGGAAGGGGGGGGACGAAATTACATTAGCGCTGATGCCTCCCCCTCCCCCTCCCGGAAGATAGAATTGGAGGGAAAGGGGATCAAATGCGACTTCCCGTTTTCCCTTTTAAAGCACTCCCTTCCTTCTCGCGCCGCCATTTCCCAAATGAGTTTGCTTGCGTTCGTTTCTTTCCAAGACGTTCTTTGCTCGGTTGGTCTCTCTTGGGGGAGGGAGCACTAATTTGAACATGATTAAGAAAGAAGGCTCCTCCTCCTTGCCTGCCGAGATCCCTCCTGGGGATGGGAAGAGGGAACGAGGAAGAATTAGGTGCGGGCGGCGGACTCCGTTTCTTCCACCTCTGGAACAAAAAAGACCAAGTGCGAGAAAAACTCGAAGTGCGAGAGGAAAAAACACTTAACATAATGAGAAAAATGGCTGGGGAAGGGGAGTTGTTGTTAGTGCGTTTTTTGTGGAGACACCTCCTTTGCATGAACAGCAGCGATTGTGACTGGAGGGGGAGGGGGAGAATTCCCTTGAGAGGAAGAAGCAGAAAGCGAATAATAGGAAGAGATTGGCATCAAAGGGAACAACGGAGGAAAGGGATAAGATATCAAGGAACATAATGGAAAGAAAACAAATGTGACCTGCATATTAGGGACCCTATATCTCTTGCTCTGACTCGAGGAGGAATCCCTCTTTTTGTCATCTTCCTTGAATGCATACCTACATTCATCCCCTACCCCCGTTCCTCAAGGGGAGAAGTTTTAATTAAAGAAATTTTCGGCATAACCTTACGCGTCTCTTCCCCCTCTCTTCCTCTGGATGGATCCCACTTTGTCAACAGGGGGAGAAGAGGTGGCAAAAGGTGAGGGGGAAAGGAAATTACTCCCATAAACTATTTTTTTGCCGGGAGAATGTGAAGGCTTTGAAATATGTCCAAAGAGGGGTTTTCATGAATATCTTGAGTGCGCGCTGGTTGGCTAGATACAAAGTAAAAAAGTAATGCATTTAGTCGGATAAACGGGACTTATACCCTCCGGGGAGAAACAAGAAGGCTCTCCTCCTCTTTCCATGGAAAAAGGCTGCGAGGATTATGAATGGGGAGAAGGGGAGGGGGAAGGGAGGGGAGACGCTTGGTAGATAAGAAGGAGGACAAATGGGAGAGGCATCATTCTTCTTAATATCACAAAAGGCCATTGTACTCCCCCTCCTCCATACTGTCAGCTGCCGTATAATCGCTACCCCCTCTGCTTCCCCCTTCCATCTCCCTCCACCCCTTGCAAAGGTACTAAACGCAGCCCCCCTTACCCTCCGTCTCATCCTTTCCCCTCCAAGCGACATTGCTAGAAACAACCCCTTCATGCTTCCACATGCCCCAGATTCCACCCCCTTCCTCTTTCGTCATACAACCACCCCACCCCCACCTCGCTCTATACAGCATGTACTGAACTTCCTTTTCCATCTTGCGACGCACACATCTTCTCCAGACCGACAAGCAGTCGCTCCTTTTCCCATGGAGAAAGGCGGAGGCGACGAATAAGGTAGGAAAAGATGGACTTCGGAGCGACTTTCGCCAATACTCTACGAACGCATTTCTTACTCTGTATCATGAGCATGATCCTCGTTGATTTCCGCGATATGAAAAGGGGTGGGGGTGGCTTGGTTTTTTTCCTTTCCGAACGAGATGCTTTTTTATCCCTCCGCGATAGTCCCCGGGGGAGAAGTAGGGGTCAAAAAACTTCTTACGTTTTCCCATCCATTTCATCTCTCTCGCGCAGCAAGAAAGAAAGTGGGAGAAACTTTTCGTTTCCGTCTTCCGGGTAATATTGAGTGGAGAAAGAAGAAAAAAAGTGGTAGGAACGAAAAGAAGGGGATAGAGAGACAGGATATTGAAGAAGATACAACTGGTGGCAGGGGGGTGGACTTGCGCCATGAGAAAGAAAGGAACTCTCTCCAATCTTCTTTTCTTTCTGCATTTTCCCAGAGTCTCTCTCTCCTCCGTCTTGCACATGTAACTGGTACCCCCGACATTGTGGTCCTTGCAAGTACTGCTGAGCAAGAAGAAGAAGATATATGCACAGATCTCCCTCTTCTTGTACTTGGATGGAGAGGGAGGAAGAAACTCGGAAGAATCTCCTTCAGTGCACTTATTCTTCTGCAGACTCAACGTCCGCTTTTGCATCAAGACCCTGAGGGAAAGACTACGTAGAAGAGTAGAACAACGTCCGGCAGCGTTCGCACCCCCATAACTGTACCGGTACATACTTTTCATCGGAAGGTCATGATACACATACCGGTACAGACGGTACCTTTTTCGGTTGGGGCTAAATGAAAGTTAAGTTTCCCAATGGTTACCATTCGGCTTGCTCGAAAAGTTGAAACCCCCTCTGGTCACAAGAGGAAAGGTACCACCATTGTCCAAGGCGAATCGGGAAAAGGGCTATCTAAACTACGATATTCAGTAGCGTGGTGTTGTGGCGCATGTATACTCTAGTGCTGTACAAAGAGAGTGAGCTTCATTAATTAAGTTTGGCGGCGGTGTCGGGAAAGGAAGGGGGAGGGCGGGCGGCGATGCAGAAACGCTAATTGACCGAGGAGGGGCAAAAGGAAGATTTGCCTACGGCATCGGTCGGCGGTGACGCAGAGGGAAGATTCGCCAAAGCAGTAAGAGCAGACTTATGCACCATACAGTGGTGCACAGTAGTCCGCAAATGATCGGAGCAATCGGAGAATCGATAGGACCGATCAGGATTGAATGTGAGTACTGTCAATCCCTTGATTTTCTTTACCAACTTCCGTCCTTAGAATGATTAACCAACTATCTTTCGAGACTAATTCACGCTCGGTTGCCAAGAGAAATTTGCACAGACTTGAAGTCTCTTACTTGCTTTGTCTCTAAGCAGGAAAGCGCTGACTTATGTGTTCGTCTTGTCTACATAAGTAACGAGGTTTAATCCGCCAATCAGTAAGAGCAGTTTTTGGTACAATTGGTCAGCCTTTTTTGGAGATACGGTGATTTCCAAACTCCCAAGGAACAAGTAGGATGCCTTGATGACCGGATCGGGATCGTTTGGATGTCTCCTTCTCTCTTTCCTTGTCCTCTGTCCATCCTCACCAATCAGATGAGATTGCTTCATTCTTTCCTATCCCCCTCCCCCTCCTTCCCTCTGCCAAGGGCAACTGTTTGACATCAGAAGCTCGTTGCTTGGCGCATGGCAAAGAGCCAAGCCAACATATTTTATTACTTACAGAAGTAAATGTCTCCCTCGCGTGATATTTGGGTGGCGACTGCACCTCAAGTGTACTGACTACTACATAGGGACCTTGACAGACTTACGACTCTCGGCAGCCGCAAAAGTCTATCGAGATAAATGAGCAAGGGGATCCTTGCCGCCATCCCCTCCTCTCCACCCTGTCCTG
>JAAUXU010121881.1_pt1 | contig 22687 bp, 19 predicted proteins | sample 7278151 | NCBI WGS metagenome assembly JAAUXU01 (sample SAMN14350113, study PRJNA611818) | marine sediment metagenome | isolation source: surface marine sediment (1.8m) | place: French Polynesia: Moorea | collected 2018-08 | reverse complement strand
TATGTATGTATGTATGTATGTATGTATGTATGTATGTATGTATGTATGTATGTATGTATGTATGTATGTATGTATGTATGTATGTATGTATGTATGTATGTATGTACACAGATTGAAAGAGTATTTCTGGCTTCTTCTGTGTCTGCATCCCTGTCCACGCCGGCAGCTTCCTCCGTGTCATCGCCGTTATATATCTCCCACGTGAACCCAAAGTCGAGCGAGTCGCGCCTGATATCGTCGTGTAGCTGTCTCCCTCTTAGTACAGTCGTGCCCGGTGTTGAGCCCGGTGGGAGTTGGATTTGCAGACGGCCAACACACTTGTACTCGCTGCTGAGGGAGCTCTGCCACGAACTTTCGTCACTCGCTACCGTGTTTGCTTACACTGAAGCCTCGAGCACATCTTTACAACACGCTGGGTCGACGCCAGTCTGTGCTGCAATCGAAAAGCAGAGCCCTGGATCTGTGCTGTTTGCTGTATTTCGAGGGGGCGACGGTTTATACTTCTTCGCTTTCCCCGACCGCACACCGAGTCCGCTACACCCCGAAAATCATTCTTCTTCTTTCATTATGAGTGCAGTGGTATAATAACCTTCGACCATTTCCTTTTTTCTTCGTTTCCTTCGGCGTCGGAGGCGATCAAGCCGAGCTGCCACAGAGATGAAATTATGGGGGCCAGAAGCGTCTCTCCAGAGAGGTCTCAATCAGTGACGACGACGACGACTTGCCTGATCTCGGTCTCCATATTTGGCGGTCGTTGAGGAGGGCGCAACGAATCTTATGTCCGGATATCGAACGATTTTTTTTTCTTCTTCTTTAGTTGTCGCTGGAACTCGATTCTAGTTCTCTTCACGGTGTCAATCGAACACCAATTTGCCCATCGGACACGCTGCTCCAAAAAAAAAAGGGCGGCAGAGCCACTTTTTTTTTTCGTCTTTTTTGTCCCTTTTTCGCTCATCAAAGGACACACATACAGGTAGAAACACAAAAGAGACCTGTGACTCGTGAAATAGAGAGCAAAAACAGCTTGAAAAGGAGACCGACGAGGTTGCAGACTGCGATCTCTCCTTGGCGGACAAATGGTTCCCCTGCAACCCGCACTTGGGTGGCCTCTCGACGTTTGCTACTACTGTATTGTTCAGTCCTAAGGTGTCGGTGCAAGGAGAGGGGCGGATTTTATTGTGCAGTTTGTGTGTGAGAGAAGGCGGAGCAGGCGAAGGCGGAACTTTGAAAAAGGGTTTTCACAGTCTGTCTGTCTGTCTCTCTATCGTTGTCGGCCCCGTCGGGGGAGGGCTGTAATGAGGGGGCGAGGGAAGAATCTTAATGTAGGAGTTGAGGTGCGAGGCGAACGTTGTATAATCTCCAGCATAGCCAAGGCTTTGGCTATGCTGATGCCATCGGGATGCCGCATCAGGAGATGCTGGAGGTGGTGGGGGGCACCTGTGTGCAGCTCGCTTGGGAGTTGGTGACTCTTTCGAGCAGAATCACCCAGGCTTGGGCAGAGAAATCAACGACTTCCTGCTAGAAGATACTGCCTCCGTCACCTACCGTAGCACTCCTTTTGACTTTATAATGGCCAATGTAGTCCAGTCTCTCCCTTCTCTTTCACTGCTTGAGCGCACGTTAACCTTGAAGGATGCTCTCATTCATCCAGCCGATGACAATGCAAGGATGAGAAGGTTGAGCTGTCCTTGTAGAGGAACTTTTTTGTGACTACACTTATTCTTTCATCACAAGACGTCTTTATTGTCAAAACGAAGGAGTTTTCAAGAATTATCACAGACAGCTTCGCATGATTTTTCTTCCAGAATGAATTTTTTTTACAGCCTGCAAGCTGTTCGTCACAGAGAGTCGATCTTGCGACATTCCTTGAGAGATCTTGGAAAGAGGTGGCAGTGGAGAGAAATAAACCTCGTGGGGTCCTCCGCCACAGTCAGTCCGTCCACGTCCACAAAGTTCTCTTCCTGAGCCTTGTTGCTGGAATAGCTGAAGGACACCTAAGGGGAAGAATGGAAGTTAGCATGCATATCCAAACTGCAGTTGGGACTTCAGGCGCCCGGGGGGAGTTTAGGCGTCCCGATCCCAGGGCGTAAATCCGTGAGTTGGCGACGATCAATTCTGACAACTCTCGTCCGCGCCAGTTGTCCCAGTTGGCAAAGGTTATATTGATTGGGTCCAGCTTCCATACGCACACAGCCACTGGAGCGAGTACTGTACTCATTATCATGTCACCAGGACTGACAAAATCATTCCGCCAGTCGAGATGCAAGCCAATTCGATTGCTATGACCCATTCTCTCCTCACCTGATCACGTAGCTGACTCTTGGGTATTAGTTTGAGGGGTTCCAGGTGTGAGTGGAACTGCTTGACTACGGTAAGCGGCAACCTTAACCGGTGCTCGACTAGGTAGCCCAGGGTGACGTCGTCGGGGAGTCTGATGGCGTCTCCGGCAGCCTCGAATGCACCGCCAGCGGCCAAGGGCGCCAGGCGTAGCGCCAGGGGGCGGCTGAGGCAGACGCCAGCGCCGCCGGTTGCGAACCAGAACGTGACTTTCTTCTGAAATGAAATTATGCTCTTTCACTAAGGTACAGCAGTGGTTGAACCACCCTTCGCTGACGTTACTCACCGTTCTTGCCCTCGCAAAGTCGCTCCTATCAACGACCTCCAGAGGTTCACCCACTGATGTCTTGCCCAGGTAGAACTCTCTGCCAGGGTCGTAGCGGGAGAGGAGCGAGGCCAGGGCGGGCACGTTCACGTAGTTATCGTCGTCAAAGTGACAAAACCACCTAAAAAAAACCCGGACATTTTATTAGAAATATCCTCTGGAGAGCACCTCCCGCTAATGACTCCCTCCTCCTACCCCTACTCAGTGATGGCAGACTTTATGTGGAGGGAAGAAACATTGGTCAGTGAGTCAGCAGCATCCATTAAGATTGGAATCGCCTGCTGCTGCCAGACTCCTGCTCGTAGGATAGGATGGGGTAAAGCGACGAGAAGGGCTATTCTTGGACCTAACGAACCCAACCGCAATGAGTAATTTGCAATGTGTACCAGAGTAAACAGTGCAAACACTACAATGCACTCTTGAGTGCGCCAGACGAACACTCAGTCGCCGCAGTCAGTGCATGGACACGTGAAAAAGCCGGTTAATTTTCCCTTTCTTTTTGGCTCCCACTGTCCCGTGCTGTCCACTAATTAAGCCTATCTGTGGGACGATCTCCTGTGGCCCTGGCAACGGCCTGAGAGATCCCAGACACTGATTGGAGGAAGAAAGAGAAGAAAGAAGAGAGAGAATCGATGCGAGATAAGTCTACGCACGTAACCCCCGTTGTTCCCGTTGCCGAGGGTCGAGTCCTTCTCCGAGGTGTGTTTCCATCCAAGAAAAATATGAGGCTGCCCGGCACTTGTACTACTAAATCCGTTCGCCGGGCGGGCGTCGTCGGCGTCTGACAGAGACAGAAGAATCTGACTGAAAGAAGATCTAGACAGATCGCATGGGGGAAGAGAACCCGCTTTTTTTTTCGGCGGCAAAATCTGAAATCTGAAGCCCAAACTTGTGCTGAGTCAGAGGCCGCCAGCCGGCAGATTACGGCTGCATGACATTTAAACAAGGTGCGATACCGCACACGCAGAAATTTCAATTTTTTCCTCGCTCTTGTCTGCCCAGAGTTCCGTTAAATGGAGGTTTCACGCTAAGATTTCGGTTAAATGGAGGTTTCATGTCAGGGGGGGGGCAGCTTTTTTTTGCAGTCTCAAACAGGAGTGAAGTTGATGAAACTAACAAAGTGGAGAAAAAAATGGTGTTTTAATCATCTTCGTTTCTCTTGAACCGCTCCGCTTGGCAGGTGCCCAAACGATTTTTGACCCTGGGGGAGCAGTTTGGAAGGAGAATTTGACAGAACAAAGGAAAAATAATTATCCCCAAAGTAGAGAGAGGAGGAGGGGGCAACTGTGAAAAACAATGAATATTGATCGAGCGAGACGGACTTCGTTACTCTCTGGTGGCAAGAAGATATCAGATCGAGCGCTTTTTTCAGGCTGCGCGATGATGAACGACGACGATTAGAGAGGAAGAGACTGAAAAACCTTACTAACTACCTGAGCACAAACGTTGCCCCCGAGTTATTAACCCCGCGCACGTTCTCCCCACGCATTGGCGATCAGCTCAAAATCCAATCAGTTTGCCAGGAACCGATTTCGGTTAAGTGAGCCAGAGAAGAAGAAGACATTGAAGAGCGCAGCAGCCGGAGGAGGAGCTCTTTGAGATGGTAATAAATGGGCAAAGCAAGACCCATGTGGAAGAAGATTGCCTGTGATACCAAAAGTCGGGCTGGCTGGCAGACCGGGGGCCGACCGGCGGCCGACCGGCGGCGGGTCGGCTGGCTCTAAACGACCAGTTTTGTTTTCCGCGAGCAGTGCCATAATGACGGGCAGGTGTCTTCTCTCCCTGTGAGCAATACCCACATTCCTTTTCTGATTGCTTCCAAGACCCAAGAAACACTTTTGCCTCAAAAAAGAAAGATGGTTATTTGGATAATGGGGCAGTTATCCATTGAGAGCACTTTTCAATAGAGGCCCCCTCCTCTCTGTCTCTCTGGAAGGCAAAAGCGCTGATTTATGTGTATCTGACTCATGCAAGTTGGACTCTCCTGGCGAGTGTGTGATACAAAAGGAAGCCTTATTCTCTGGCTTCTCGGAGCACAACATGCAGCAGCAGACGGGAGAGAGAAAGAGCATCAATTTTGTTTTTACAGCACGTTCCGACCACAGTCACGAGCAGGTTGTTCTGGAGGAGCCCGGCCGAGCGGCCGACGCCCCGCCATTCGCCCATCACCACTACATACACTCTCCAGACGCGGACAAGAGCAGGGAGAGCGAGAACCCCTTCATTATTTCTCTGGCTCAAAACACGCTCATCGCCAGTGGATAAATCAGGGAAGGAGAAAAGAAGAGAGAGACCGGTAACTCGGAGCAGCAGGAATAATAAGGAGAAGTGGGTTTGCATTGCTTGCGAAAAGACAGATGATGTTGGTGGACCAGAGCTGCTCGTCCGACCTCCTCGAGCTGAAGAAGAAGATGGTCGTGGACCAGAGCTCGCTCCTGGTCCCATCTCCTCTCGCTGATCGGCAAGTCTTGGCTCACGCTGTTCCAAGAATACAGAAACAAAGCACAACCTTATTGGGACACCCGTCGATGAGGCCAGCTCGACTGCATGAGACTTCTCAGTAATGACGCGCATCTAGGGCTAAAATATCTCCATCAATATTCTTCTCTGGCGTCTCTCATTATAAATTGTTTTTACGACTCTTGAATCTCTTTGGCCTGCGGGCGCACCTTCACTAAGTATGCGTTTGCCCAAAAGGCTTGAGGGAGTTTAAAATATGGGCAAGGAAAGAGAGAGAAGCTTGCGGCTGCTGCTGATTGCATTTAACAGGCTCGTGATGGCTCCAAACTTGTGAAGATTCTTAGCTGCTCTCTTGGCATGGTCAGAATAGAGTCGGCAGCACCGGAGTTGTTCAGTAGCTCATAGAATTGTGGCTTGGAATCGCCAATGTGAGTGAGAGTTTCTTCTTGCTCGTGCATGGCCCAATTTCCATCGCGTGTGCACGACTCCGGCGGCCCCAAAGCATTTCTGCTCACGCAAATGAACAAAGCCATCGTGCATGCAAAGCACAGATCCCACCTAGGGGCTCGAAAAATGATATTACCAGCCTAGAAAAGTAGGTAGGCGAGAGTGCGACGACGGACTGTAATTAGAATAGTAAAAAGCCCTTCGGGCAGGCAGAGGAGGAGGTTGGAGGAAAAAAAAGGGTTCCACAGACAAATTGGACCTGGAGGGAAGGTAGAGGTAGAGATTGACCATCTTGGAAGCGTGGAAAAGAGGAAAAAAAGGCAATTTTCTGCCAGCGGTTTTAATAGGCTTCTGGCACATGACGATTGGCGATAACTATTTCTTTCCTTATTCGCTCACCTTTTGTCTGACTTGAGGAACTCCTCGATCTCTCTGGCCATCTTGCAGCAGAGCGCGGAGCGATTGTGCGACGAGGAACACCGGGTGTTGATGAGATGGCCGCGAGTGCGGGCCGACAATAGCGGGTCGGGAGCGTCGCTGAAGAACCAGGTCTGAAAGGAGAAGTTCAGATTTTTGTCACCACGCCCAAGAAAATTGACTTTTACGGTCGAGAATAGGCGACAATCCAAACAGATGAGAGCTCGGCCTCCCTCGAGATTGTCAGGCAAGATAGCAGACGGTGTATTTACGATCGAAAACATGGGCATTTATGAGTGAGCTTTAGCTCAGCACTCTGGGAGGGCCAACTGGCAACAAGAAAACAGGAAAGTGACTCTGAGCTCGTCCGAGCTTAGAGGATGTCGTCGACATAATCTTCAAATCATCCTTAATAGCGCAGTGGCCAACGCGTCGCGTCCCTGCTCTGGCACCAGCGGACAACACAATCGAGCAGGACTCCGAGCAAAGCGATGAGTTTCGCGTACCTCGGTTGCCCACATGCAGTTCTGATTCGTCACACTCTCCACGGAGAGCGGATAAAATCTCCGTCAAGTTTGATATCAAGAAATGCATGGGCAGTCCGGATATTCCTTCGTCACGGTCACGCCTCTTCTTCAGTCATGCGTCCGTCAGGGTCCACCGGACTGCGCTGGCTTCTGTTTTGCCAAGGGATACAGCGCCAAAGAATTCCTGAAAGCCTTTTTTTCCTTCTTTCTCGGAGCTTATTTGCAAGTGTAATTCTTCTTTCCCCTCCTCGGCCACTCTGAGGGTCCGATGATTAAACCCAGCGGTTGGTGCTCTATCGATCACAGCGGTCAGTCCCCAGACTCATTTGTTCCACCGAGACTTACTCGAGCTCAGGACTGTGCAGCTCCCAACGTTCCAGGATGGACCTGGCAGAGACGTAGGCAGTAACCCTTTCCGTACGTAAGAGAAGACAGGATGTTGGCCAAACATTGAACACAGCAGTCAGCCGACTCGAGTTGGCCCGCCTGACATGGTGATGTTCTCTGTCTCTTGGGATTGTCACCATCATTCGTCATCTCCGTCTCTGCCAGGAATTCTTCAGAGTTGTTGCGTGTTTCATGGGAGTGGGGAATATGGGTGCCTCTCACTGAGGCCGAGGTTTGTGTGGGAAAAATCGCCCCCGTGACAACATTTCTGCCCCCCTCCTCCGGAAAACATCATTCCTGTCACGAGAAATCTGACGACTTCGACGACGTTTCGCACACTCGCACGACTGCCAAGTGGGAGAAGCGTGCAAAATCGGGGCCGATTTCGCCGCACATACCGAGCATATGGCCGTGCAGTGGGACGCGGACGTGTCCTCGATGAATGCCATTCACATTTCGATAAAAATGTCGAGAGCTAACGGATCAAACAATTGAGCTCGGAATACTTGACAGTTTGCCTACCGAGTTGGTATAATTTATTCTAGAGCTGCTCTTGTGCAACTGTCGCAAAGTTGCCCCTCAATTTCCCTTCCATAAAGGTTATTGATCGGCTTGGTCTCGCCGTCGTCGTGACAGCACCGAAAGCAGACGGCGTCAAACAGTTTTCTCTACCCTCACATCACCACCAAAGGATGGAATCGATCGATTAAATACAGAGTACGTATTTGCTGCTCTGTTCTGCTCTTGCTCTGCTCTGCTCTGTCTCCCCCCTCCCCGAGTGCATACGGATAATCTTTCACTCTAGGGGAAACGAATGTTCCCACGAGCGCCCTTGTTTAGCATGTGATATCACTCCAGAGGATCGATATGGAGAAATTGGCGTCGACGTCGATTTCCCACGTTTGGCACGGGGTAGTTTGGACCAGAATGGCGAGGAATAAAATAAAAAAAAGGAGACGTTTATATGCTTGTTCACAAAGAAAGACGTGACAAGCTCGTGTGCGTTTTGGAATTAGCATTCACTTGTTCTGTTCACAAGTTCTTCCGCCTCAACACGAGCGAGCTCGCAGTCGACGAGGCCACCAACTTCATGCTCCACAGGCTGGCGTCGAGATAAACTTTCACGAGGGTGACTAACACAATTTTTTTTCCTTTTTTTTTTTGGCTCGAGCATTTTATAAACTGTCCCTCCCCCCCGCACAATGAGGACTTGATTGTGTGAACAGGATCGGTCTCCACTGGCCGCACTTGGCGCAGAACGCGCGCAAGACTAAAAAAATCGATCCAAGTATGAAGTTTTTTTGTGAGTCAGCTAACAAACTGCCATTGTGTGAATCCCTTAATTGGTTTCCATTCAGCACTCTTGTTCTTGTGTCTGCGGCCAAACAGAAAAAGACGCCTCAGAGGAGAGAAAATCTGCCGCAAACAACGATTGCTGCTTTTTCTATGCACCAAAAGACGTTGAAATTCAGCACTTTGGCCGTTTGTTGCAGTGCAACCATCTCTTCCTCTGCTCCTGGGAAGAAACGGAAGAGGTCGTGTCAGAAAGAAAAGAGGAGCAACGGCATTTCTCACAATTAAGATGAGGGAGAAAAGTCAAAGCATTTCCTTTCCCAGGAGAGGAACAGGTGGGACTTGTACAAGTAGTGGAGAATCAAGTTGTGAGCACTGATCAAGGACTTGTCCACAACTCTTGCCTGCCTCCACGGAGGGAGAACAGGTAGCTCAAGAAAAGGCAACTTTATCCCTGTTCAACCCCCTCCCCTCCTAAACGGCTAAGAGGTTAGGCGATCCATGCAAACACTGTCTAAGCCGTAGCAGTATCGATTTCATGGCCTGAGCAAATTCAAATCTCTCCTAACGCCTCAGCAAAATCTTGTTTGCCCATTAAACCCTCAGGTAGCGTTTGCTTAGAGGGAACAGAGAGACTTGTTTTGAAATCTAACCCAAATTTGTGCCGGTCAGAGAGAGAATGAGGAGAGGACAGAGAGAAAGAGGCAAAAACAAAACCACCAGAAGCGACGGCAGTGATAGCAACATGTCTAATTGTCTCTCTCTTCCCCGACCACGGCGCCCTCACCTGTTTCTCGGCCAACTTGAACCACGTCTTCAGGATCACGTCCAGCCTGGTTCTGTGGAACTTGGCCGACGTCTTGACGGCTATGAAGACATCGTCCAGCAGGTCCTCTGGAAGCCGCTGAAACTTCTTCTGCGAGGAAGGCGCTAGCTGCTTGGTCCACAGGACCCGATGCAACTGGTTCATGTAGACAAACTCGTCTCCGGAGGTCCGCTTCTCCCGGACACCGGAGTGGTGGTCTTGGCGGACGCGATGGCGGTGAAGAGCCAACATTGAGACGCCGAGCAGCGTCAACAGCGCTGCCAAGGACAACGGCAGCAACACTTGCTTGGCGCACATGATTCCGGCACCTTTCTCGATCACTTAGTCATTGTTGTCATTTCAAGAACACGACTGTCGGACTCACATCTATACAGGATTCACTGCGAGCTATCACTGAACTGAGGGACAGACGGAGAAGCTAAGTGAAGAGAGGCAAAGAAACAGCCAAAAGGCAACGCGCGCGCTCAATGGTGAGCGAGCGCGCGCGCTCTCAGGTGGACTTCCCGCCACCAGATGGCCCAAGAACTTGTGTGATTGTAACGCCATCTGTCGGACAAAAAGTAAAGCCGTGAGCCAAGAGCTACATGTTACACTTTTGGGGCGTATTCAGTTCACATCTAGGAGTTGAAGAACAATTCTAGGGTGTTGGAGCACTGCAGATTGAACTGCTAGAACTTTTCTTCAACTCCTCTACAGCACAAGCACTTGCGGAACAGTAATGCGGTACCGAAACTGTGCGGCCACTGACAATGCAAGCTAAATTTAGAAAGACAACAATTACAAACTGCCAATGTTTGTGCAATCGGTACACATCAAATTTGAAACGTAGTTTGAAGTACTGGTATTCTCTCAAAAAGTGAGAAGTGGTTGTGTTGTAAAATAAGTTGTAATTTTTTCTCAAGACCTGCTGTAAAAATATTTTCCTATCAAACTGGAGCATGTCAGCATTTTGGTGCGTGATTTTCACCCAGTTTGGCAGCTTCTTACAGTCACCAGAGCTAAAATCGATTTTCACAGCAAATTTCCTACAGTAGCATACTACATAAATTTCAAATCAAGTTAGGCATAGGTAAACGCAACTCTCTTCAAAAACTCTTTTACTACATCTTCATCACTTGTCCTCCAGGTAAAAAAAAGACCCCACCAGCGCACTTCCGAAATTGACCCCTTTTCGACCCAGCCCAATATGTATAAAGCACAGGGGTCCGCATGCACCCGGTGTGTCTGCCTGTCAAGCCATGGGTGTCCCAACCACTGCACCGATTGTCACCAAACTTGGTCAGCAGACGCTAAATGTGACAAACTCAAAAAGTGATCTCATCGTACGTTAGGTCTGAGGCCATTTTGAGGCCGAAATTGAGGTCCAACATTACATTACCCGCATGCGGTATAAATAAGCTGATATCAATAAGCTGGGGAGAAGAGAAGGAGAAAATAGTGTTCAGATCATCCGGGTTCAAAAGAAAAAACAAAATGGGTCCGATCCGGGTGCGGACGGTTGACACGGAGTGCACTGTGTGGTGCAAGATCAGCTTCGAGGGCGAGATCAGCTTCGGGTTGAACGTGAAGCGCGTGTTCAGCAGTCTAGAAGTAGGAAGATACCCAGCAAGCATCGAGTCCCCTGGTGGGTGGGATAGCGACAAGTATTATAATAACCCGAACAACCCCGGGTACTTCTGCTGGTACTGCTAAATTCCGGGACAGAAAACACGCTCTCACTTTCACCAACATACTTGCTGATGTCTGGTCCCGGCTGTGGAGGGACGACACGGAGTGCAAGGTGAGTGTGAAGTGCGAGATCAGCTTCGAGTCGAGGCAAGATCAATTTGGAGGGCGAAATCAGCTTCTTGTTGAGTGTTGAACTTTTATTCAGCAGCAGACATAGTCGCCGTCAACCTTGCCGGCTCGGGGCCGCTGTTCCTGGTACTCATTTCAACTAGTGTTTCACCCAGAGCTTCGACGGCATGAACGACCTCATCGTCTGCTCGAACAATCTCTTCAATTCCGCGTCGCCCGTAGACGAGCATGAGATCGACAGGGTACAAAAAATGAACCCACTCCTTTGTACCCTCTACTACGTCATTTCGTCGTGCGTCACGTCGGGGGCTTCTTCGACATGCCTTGCAGCGACGCTTTCATCGCCGTCAAATCCACGTGGGTTTGGTGTCTTCTTGGTCAACTGCATCATGGGCATCGCTGCCGCACACGTTGTCGGGTCGACCAACTTTCTGGTCCCCTTGTCTGAAGACAAGAAGAGTCGACGAGCTTGTCAACGAGTAGCAAGCCACACGGTCTGGCGAAGGCTGACTGCATGTACAGGTTGAACGAACGTCTGGGAATGACAATTGCAATGGAAAGCTTCACTTGTTTCGTCAGCGAGGTCCAACCTGATGAAGAACTCTAGCAGCATTGTAACCGTCGGCTACGTCATTGTCGACAGCACTACTTTCGTCAGCATTCTGGTCCGAACGCCTACGCTCTTAAGAGGTAGGGATCGGCTTGCCAAGAGTATGGACATTGTGTTGAGACCCTGCAAAAGTGGAGATCGCAGCGAGATGAAATAATCAGTTACAAACTGGACGTCCTGCAGGAGAAATTGGGATGTTGAGACATTCTGAGACCAGGAGATTTCTTTTTACTCAATTATGCAACTGCCTTCAGTGGATTGGGATGGATTGTCGCCTATCCTATAATTCTTGAGGACACTTACGATTGCAACATTAAAAATTTCCTATATGCACATACACGTGCACTTGCTTGCACCTTGAGTAAGGTCGTGTACAGTCTTCGCCGTAAGCAATGTCAGACGAACTAGTTGGCTGCATCGACTGCACTGTAATCCCCAATGTCAACGCCAAGGAGCTGGAACCGCATCGAGTCGGCGAGTGCGTCACGCGGCAAGGGCTCATGTTCGTCATTTTCGGTGATTTCTATGTTTGTTTACCAAAATGGCCAAGAATGTTCTCGGGGACTCGAACTCCTACCCCACCTCCACTCCAGGGAAGGTATGGGGGACCCCATTTCTATCGCCACCTCGGGCTCTGCACGCACAAAACGGAACCAGGTATGGTAAGAGGTTGCGTAGTGAATGCTAGAGCTGTACCGAGTCAGGTTTTTTTTTCCTATTACCAGCCGAGCTCGAGTTTTGAAGTTCGACCACGGGCGGAGCCAAATGAGGCTCGGTTTTGGCGTGGATTCAGAACATTTTTTTAGCACGCTGTTAGGATAATTCGAGTCCACTTTTGACTGCTACTTTTCTGAAACTAAACAGTAGCCTTCGCTATTTACAGCAGCTTTGGGCCGAACAGTTTTCGCTACGTGAGGAGGTGTGCAATAATAAGCAGAAGTCGTTCTGCGACTTCCCCCAGGCAGCCACCAGGCCACAGATGAGGGATAAATGGTGAGGGACAGCGAGAGGGGTGACAAAAACATAGGAGAGATATGGGAGGTATGACAAGATAGACATCAGGTGCAGGGGATGGGAAAAAAAGGTCTTCTTAGTGGTGTGGCATGAGCTCCACTGGGTGCCCTTTCCTCACACACTGTTAGGATGCAATCAATCAGTATCTTGATTGAGCTTTTGAGAAAAAATAATCCTAAAAGCGTGCTAAATCAGTTAAATGGCAAAGAATTTGAGGCAGCTACCAATCTCTAGCCTGCTTACGAACAATAAACAGTGACTTGCTACATTGTCTGATGCATTAAATGAAGCGAAAAGTCGGGATCTGGCATTTTTGATACATAAAGGGGTTTTCTACATTGACTGAACTGCTAAAACCGGTGACGACTGCGCTTGGACGACCCTCCAACAAAGCTATTGCTTCAGTACAAAGTGATGAGCACTTTGACATTCTCAGAACCTCTTCTTTGTCTATGTCATTCCGCTATGGCTCGAAATCAAACCCTTCGAGTCGCGAATCATCCGAGTACGAGTCAAAGGCTTTAGAAGACGAGCCGAACCTTTTTTCGATGCAGCTCTAGAAAATGTTCTCTGGATGATGATACAACAAACGTTGGGAAGTCACTTTTGTTCGGGTAGCGTGCAGAGGAGTCCCCCCCCTCCTGGGAGCTCACGTCCCCTGAAAATTTTGGCAATTTTGGTCAAAAAACTCCACCCATCAGGGAAAGTACCGGTGTTACTGCTCGTACCGGAGCTTCGCGTTTCGACGTTCGATGTAAGTATTGTTAGAGTGCAGCGGTATCACGAAACCTCTAATGCTACTTTATTGGGTAAAGCACTGGGGTGCTGAGCGGCACTTTCTCTCGACTTCGAATGTAGGTGTCGTACTGTATACGACCACGCATGAATATTACATTCACATGTGTATGTCAACAGAACGTATCTAATACTAATCGTATTACATTTCAGTCGACAAAAGCAATAACATCATGTGCCGAGAGAGACTTCAGTTTCTCGGCCAGGAGAGTCAGGGGGTCCTCATCCTGGATGAGTGTTCCGCCATGTGGTTGCCATTCGAGATTGCCGGCATCCACAACTGCAAAGGCCTCTCGGCCAAGGCGATCTGAGCCAACTGTGGTCCTACCCCCCCTAGTACGACGTGCAGCCAATGAGTCTTAGAACTTTCCCGCGAAAAGAACAACTTTCAGCCCTGCGTTCAGTATGCATCGTTCGTGTTTCCTGCCAAAGTCATCTAACATGTGAATGTTTCATGCCGGAACATTAAGAAGTCGTTTCAATAACTCATTTCTGACATGGGAAGACTCGCCCTACGTGGAAAAATCGCCCACCACCGCCGCAAATGAGGCTCCCTGAAGCCAATCTTGACCGCGAGGCATCACGTAAAAACTGCAACTTTTTCATTTCGACCGAACCGACTACTATATATATAACTGAAAGTGCCAGAAACCTAACGCCTACGCGTTATTAACTGTTATGGCGCGTGCATTAATTAACAAATTGTTTATTGGCCAGCCCAACCTGTTTCAGGCGGTTATTTATTGCGCCTGGAACAGTCACTCACAAGATAAACTGGCAACACTGGTCACGTGCGCAGCAGTGGACGCTCCTGAACAATGGGGAGCAACAAAAAAAGCGGACCACGATTATGGCTATATTGAAATGACTTGAAAGGAGCGAGAGAAATATGGCTGCGTCGTTCAGACCACTGATAATAGAAATGGAATGTGGAGGCAACACCTCCTGTTGGTCACGTAACTTCAGGCGTGCCGATGCCATCCTTTTTTTTATTTATTTATTTTCGCTCCTACGACGCCTACGCATGATTCTCACCACTGACTTACGCCAAAAAAAAGAACTGCGCAGAGGCAATAGTCGTCCACAGCATCGACGGCAGCCACACTTGCGGGTTGTGCCCACTGAGAGAGGTTTTTGTGAGGGCCACCTTTTTTTTGGTGGAAATCCTGCTCGTTGCCTGACGTTGGCTGCCGTTACTTACTGCTGGTCAGGTGGCGACTCCGTTGAAAGAATGCGGATAACGAATAATTGATTCGACCCCAGGCAAGACTCCGTATGCGTGCCACAAATTCAGTAATGTCTGAGAGAAGGAGGAGGTCACTTTTTCTACTCGCTTAGGGGATCGCGGGCAAAAATCGGAAGCCCGGGGAAAAAAGTCTGATGTGAACGCTTTTTTGGGGGGGATTTTCTCTCCTCCTCTTTCTGCTTGTCATCTAATAAGGATCGCCGGATGATGGCTTTGTGGGTATCTATTTTCTTCATCAGTGCCTCCCTCAACGCCCCTCGAGGAAAAGAGAGAAGATGGACTGTTCCAGGGTGGGGACCACCCTGGAACATGCACCCATCCAAATATTGCCACTGCACTTCTTTCAGCTGAGACATGTGTGCGACTGCGTGGCGAAACAAATTACCTCGTTGCAGAATGCAATTGAGCTTCTGAAATGGACGACCAGATGTGTGAGTGTGTTGAAAAACCTCAGTTACCTTCGTATGCCGCACGTGGTCACATTTCCGGACCAGATAAAGGTCGTGTAGGTGGACACAACGAATTACGAGGGAGTTGAGGAGTCAGGAGTTTTGGGCATTAAATGCTGGGGACCGGCAAACTAAAATACTCAATAGTACTTGCGTGACCGTACTTCGGTCCTTTTCTTGTACCTGGCATCGGGGAGGGGGGGAGGGGACGAACTGTACTCAAAAGTACCGCCGACCATCGCGGTAACGCAATTGTAAAGTAAATATGACGAAGAGCGCACAAAACTCGGCGGTCGCGCAGGTAGCTACATGGCAACCCTTCCTGCGGGATGTAAACGTATACTTGCTACGCAGTATTGGCAGCACCACGACACAGCGCTTTTTGGAATAATTTGGGTCTCGTGGGAAGCGTAATCCACCCTCCTGTGAGCAGTTGGGGACAGGACACCATGTTGGCATTCTTTGTCTACATGCCAGAGGACGGTTTGCCGTGTGGCTGCCACCTCTGAGTCTTGGCCATTGCTTTACTTTTCATGCCACACTTGCGGTCGTGATAAGTGGTCATGTGGCAACGTTGAGGCTGCAATTGAACATTGCCAAAGCGGGGAAAGAAGGGAACATATAAAAGTGAAAATCTAAAGTACCGTACGAGGAACCGCAAAAAAGTACCGACAAAAGAGGGTCCAGCGGTACTTTTGGTGCCGCGGAACAACTTTTTGTGGAGCACCGCCAGAAGTAACGAATTACATTTTCCCTTTCTTTGTGTCGTTGGACGCTCTGTAAGATAGGGAACCAACCCTAGTGAATCCTCTTTTTTTTGTCTTGCTATTCCAACGTCACTGCTGTAGAGCATTCCCGGCGGTCACTTACCTATCTTTGTTATCAAATATGCAGGATATATCTTGCATTCGTAATTACAGAGGGGTCACCAAAGAAAGTTAATCTGCACACTCATTTATCTTGATTCTTCGAATCCCACCTGATACCATCGCGCCAGGCTACGATTAATGTCAATGTGTCCGCCTCGAAGCCCCTCTCTGATCCAACGACAAAGTGAAACCTCGGTGCGATCGGACTTCTACTCCCAGAAGGACGCTCTTGGCCCGGCTCCCGACGCACAATTTGTATGGGAGACACACGCGTGTGCCGGCACAAACAGTAGCTCTCAGCCACCATCCTGCTGTAGCTGCACCGGAACGTTAGTCAGAACGCCCAAAGACTTGTGTGCAATTTCGTGAGAGGAATGTGCAGGGCAGGCGGAAGCGCTTAAAGCAGGCAGCGTAGCTGACTCCAGAGTTTTGCGACCTGGTATCACCGACTTATGGGAGGTGTAGTAGGCATGTTTTCATATTTCAGCCATCTACCGGGCTTCCTCCTTCTCGAGCAACCCATTGCGGCCGTTGGCACGTCAATAAGTCGATTTTTTTTAGTAGGTTTTTCCTTCAAAACTCCTAAACAGCAGCGCAGGCATCTATGTAGGCAAGACGCACACGTGGTCTCTGTACGCACCTGGGACCCCATGTGGCGAGCGCAGCCAGCAATTCATTGAGCTTACAGAACCACTGTCATTATTAGTCTACAAGTATAAGAAGGGTGGGACGGGCGCTCTTGTTTTTCATTTAAAGCTTGGCGAGGTAGACCTTACCTCAGCTTTCAACATCTGACAACTCCATTTTCAGTACGTGCGGAGGATGACTATCGTAAAGCTCTGTCTACCACTTGCTTCTCCGCACAGGGTGTTTCAAGAATTGTGTCAATTATCAGATCAGTGCTACAGCTTTGACTTGCCCTCTGTATTTCTCTCCGATGTCTGGGTATGAAGCCCACAGATGTCGGTTTTTTATCCCCCGAGAAAATTTTCTGCTGAGTATGCACGAAATCGCGCCAGGCCACGGTCGATCCGGAGGAAAGCTGCTCCGGAATCCGGGTGCGTGAACTCCTTGAAGGCACACGGACAAAGCCAGATTCACGCACAAAGACATAACAAAAAAAGGGCCGTCCTGAGAACGGTCCACACGCGTAGCATCTGCACAGCGTTCAAGAAGACAGACTGTGCAATCGCCTCCTGGACACTTGATGTGACGTCAAAACTTATGAGACAAAGTCGACATTTCTGTGTTTCAAAATGAGGCATTGCTCGATAAGAAAAAGTCAGAGAGCTCCAGCACTATGCTGACACAATTCACGGAACACCCTGTACCTGTCCGCTAGCACGTACTGGGTGTGTGTGGTTCTTTTTCCCGTACGTGCAGCACAGCTTTTTAGTTCTCAGCCTCTGTTCCCTCTCACTCTCTCCCCATTTCTCAAGCGGTCAATGCCGTCGATGAGCGCAATAAACTCATGGCTGGGCTAATAAATTAGCCGAGAAATTAATTCCTCCTCCCTGCTTCGATAGGGAATTAATTCAAGGAGAGCAGCAGCACTCTCTTACCCCTTTTTTTCTAATTTTCTTTTTGCTGACCCAAAGGCATGTGAATTGCACACGTGGGCGTCGAACCTGTCGATTGAGCCAGCAACTGGCCTTTGACCGTCAATCATTCAGTCAGACTTGGTTGAGCTTCTTACGTACAACTTCCGAATTGTGGTGTGGACTCAGCGACCCTGTAATTAATCCTATTGGGAGTTGGATCAACGCGTCTTTAGTACGTACTGCACGGTGGATGCACGGTGACGACGAGCAATGCAAGGCTCATTGTAGCTGAGCTACCTGGTGCTCAACAGTCTTCCACGTCACTCCAAGTGTTGCGTTAGTACGATTCTGCACGGTTATTTTTACGCTTGCACACACGTTTGCAAGTCAACAGTAGAAAATCAATACGTGCAAGGGGAGGGGGGAGGGGAATTGACTTAAGACAAGATTGTGCGGGTATCAGTCAGTTAATTTGCATTTATAAACAAAAACAATTTTTATTCTTAAATTCATACAAGGATGATCATCTTTTACTACAAGTGTCACTTTGTCACTTATCTGACGCCCTTGAGCGAGCTCCGGCAGCTACAAAAGCAACAATGCGCAAACAGCAGTTCAGCTTCCATCGGAAAAAAATTTGCTGATCAATGAGGACTCATCAAAAACTTTTCTCTGACTGAGGCATACAAGATCTTGCGCCGAGGAAGACCCTGAGTCGTTTTTCGAGACTTCTGTGAGGGGGGTTTCTGAGGGAGATCGGCCGAGGGGGCCTCTTCTTTTCGGAGGTGAAGTGATTGGGAAAGTTAAGGAAATGCTTTGATGTCGAAGGGATTGAAGTTTGTTCGACAATAGCCCGAAACCATTTCGTGGAGTGTATATGATACAATTTTTCTATCAGCTCTTGTCCGAAGTCCCTCTGGCAGATGTTGTCTGCGTCCCAAGACGTGATATGACGCATTGCCGAATTGCATGAGAATGCAGTGTACTGCGTAGCCGAGATGCGCCATTTATGAAGGATACAAATGAACTATGCTGCAGATTGCGCTTCTGTGTAGGACGTTACTGCTGTGGCATGAGGAATTACGTACACGTAAGTGCTTGTGCTAGTGTCAAACGGACTTCATGAGGTGCGGAACAATGACATGGTCAGGTGCGCGACTGGTCTCTCCTCTTCCTCTTCAAGTTGACCAGTGACTCCATCGCAGTCGTCAAGACCCTGGCTCCGTCGAGGAACGACCAGCCCAACAGCATGCCCATTGCGCCTCCAACTGCCCCTAGCAGAGTGCCAAAGTCCATCAGCTCATACTCCTCTTCTAACAAAACTGACATCGATCCATATGACACGTAGAGATCTACCACCTTGGAGTTTTCGTCAGGTGACATCACAGGGCTTTCTCGGCGTGACACAGAGTAGGTCGTCTCGTCTAGAGCTGGCGGACACTTCTTGTGTGAGTTCCAGAGTAGGTACTTGATTTCTTTGTAAGTAGCGAGGAAGTCGCCCAAAGTGGGACAGACCTTAAGGCCGGATCTGAAGGGTCCCAAGATAGAGTCGAACGCAACGTGATAGCAAATGAGAGGGTCCCCTTTCAGCTTGTCCGTCACATATTGAGTAAGGCATGCGTATCGCTGTTCCTCTGTTAGCCAGTCTCTCTCGGGGTATCGTTTCTTCGACTTCCTCTTGTAGAGCACGAGATCCAGGCCCATCTCGGTCATGACCGTCTCTCCGACCGTGGGACCGAACCAAAAGTTGTTGTTCAGCCCGGACATTGATTTTCGATGGTGCAAATAAATAGCCAAGGGAGCCGTGTTAGTTATGTTTAGCCTGACAGTCAGGTAAGAGTGGCCCTGCAAAGGGTCGTCCAGCAATAGTGTAAAGCAGTTTCCAGACACTGTGTGAGACATCTCCAGCTCGAAGCCTGAAACACTGATAGTCATTGAGTTTTCATTTGGCACCGTCAAGTAGGCGTCGTTTGGCAATTGTATTTCAATAAAAGTCTCTTCCATATTAAAGGTCATGGAACGCCATTCGTTGACCATTTCTTCCTCACTGTGCACCCACTTCGTGTTGTTGAACTCTTCAATGAGCTCCAGTTCCAACTGGGTGTTCCACATTGCAACTGGCCAGCGGACTTGTCGTACTCTGTCCTTCTTAAAGCCCGGACACAGACTAATTGCTGGTAGAGGAATACCTTCATGGTGGATCTCGGTGCTCGTGGCGAGAGTTGTACTACCCTTTCTGTAGCGCTTAACATTTTTAACCATATGTGTGAAGAATATCACGAACAAGATGACGGCAGCTGTTGGGACTAAGAACTTGCAAGTCTGTCTTCCAATCGTGCTGCGCTGTCTACACTTTGCTCTGCCTCGGTGCATTGTATGCGTATGAGAAGGTTCCAGTGATACCAACACTTGTGTTAGGGTACGTGCACGTACGTGTATCCCTTCAACAAAATATGCGCTGCGGCACTAACAGGCAGTGCGTGGATTGGGTGGCATGCTGGGCGATTCCTCGCTGGGAACACGCCCGCTGAAGTGTGCGTTGTTGAACGTAGTGGAAATTTCTCAACCCTACGTGCGACTTTTCACTTGTTCGAGCCTTCTGCCTGGCAGGAAGTACCACTACTATTACGTAAAACTGGTGAACTAAGCCCCAAGATATATATCGGACATATATGCTTTAGTTACATGGTACAGTATATTTAAGTCGTCCCTCCCCATTTCCAAACATGAGTCAGGCTGCCTGCGGTTACTGATAAGTGTTTCGTGGCTACATTCGAATGAGTCTAAGACCTCTCCACCAAACATGTCCAAGCCTCTCCAGGTAGCCCTTGATCACCCCAGTTCGTCCTGCTACTCCAGTACCTTCAAAAGCATTCCTTTTCCGATACTCGAGTTTAAGTGGCTGTTTCAGAAAGTATCATACAGTAGTGATAGTTCCACATAGGCCAGGCAGAAGTGGTTGCAGCAATTGTCGTCCAACAACGGACCGAGGTCCTGTACAAGAGCAATGGCGAGAAGTCACGACTGCCCTAAACAAATTGTGTTTCCAGGCCGTGGTCTCACAAAATCCCAACGTCAGTCATCTCTGTCTATCCGATAATACCGTCTCTCTGACATTAATTAATTAATCTAATATAAAAAGCGCTAGGACTTTATGTAGTCTGTCTGTCTGTCTATCTGTCTGTCTGCGTGTCTGCCTGCATAAGCCAAGTCATACTGTCTCTTCCAGGTACTTTTGACTTGGTCTAGCCAGCTGGACCAAGATGGACGTGCCATGGGCCAAGTTTGGTCATCCATCGACCACTGCACCGATCGTCACCAAACTGTGCGTGTATGTCTACGTGTGTCTGTCTGTCATGCCATGGGCGTGGACGCCCCCACTTGTTAGTAACTATGGAGCTCCTATATAGTCATAGATCTATATAAATAAAGCGCCAGAACTTTATGTACTCTGTCTGTCTGTGACGCCATGGGCGCCCCACATTACATACATTGTGTGTACATTGTGGGCACTTTTCCCACCCGGCGAAGCGGGTGCGATGTGCTAGTAACATATAATCCGTATGTACAACATACACTTGTGGGGGTTTTGGGTTCAAAGGCGAGTCCAGTTTCCGAAGAGGACATCTTCAAACGTGCCACGAGACGGCACAGCCTGAAAAAGGCCATCCAGAGGGATCACGCCTATCTTCTGCAGCAAGTCCTTTACAGCGTCACCAGCAGGTGAATGCTTGGTGTCGCATAAATGGCTGTCCCACTGACCTGTTTGGGTCGGCAGTCCCGGACCTGGCCTGGTGTCTGATGAAGCTGGTTGTGGAACTATTAGGCATGCTTTCAACTACGTAAATATCACGTAACTTGTCGGGCGTGTCGCATACTTGTATAAAGCGAGCAGCCATAATTCGATTCCATAGGATAGTCCTTTCCCATTGACGTCTGACATTTCCGAACAGGTGTTTCTCGGAGGCCGAGGGAGAAAAGTTTTACAACTTGTCGCCATTTTTTCCGCTGTAAAGGAGACCTTTTTTCTCAAACCCACGCACTAAAAAACAGCCCAAGAGGCGCTGTCCAGCGGAACCAGTTTGATATTATTGACCTTCCTCCTTCTTATAGCACATCTGCCAAATGGCTTTTTTTGGGAGCAGATTTTTCCCCCAAAGGAAAACCCCTTAGTATATATTCCGAGACTACGCAATAGTTGGCAAGCCGATTACGGACTACCCACTTGACACAAAAGGCTTTTAAAAATAACGCATTGTTCTGGCAGGAGGCTGTGCCTAATTTTGTTCTCGGAGAAAAAGGAAGAGGCGTTCTCTGTGTCACACACAGCTGGGTGCTGCAATTTGAGGCAACAAGTGTCAATGTTGTTGGCCTGCGGCGGCAAATTATTATCTCGGCGAGCTGGCAGATGAGCGTAGGCATAAATAACAGCAGGAGCACAACACCCTGCACTAAATCAGGGGGTGCGGCCCAAAAGTGACGACAGTTTCTCCTGACTGGTGATGGCGCCTAATGAAGAGATCTTTTTTTGTTTACGCGCTTGTGGCATGAGGTGTTTTGCTGTTCATCACACTGACTCTTCGACCACTCAAGGCCAATCATGGCGGCGATTGTTCTTTCAACTCCTCAATAGAAAAAACGAGCCTACTTAACATTTAGAGCATTTTCTGCGCTGACCATTTCTCCTGCCCACGCACATGCTTGCTGCTCCTGTCGTCCCCCATTTTTGACGTGGGCGGGAAGCTTAAAGAAAGGGGAGCTTATAATGCCAAGTAGCCGCATTATATTACGTGCATTGTGCAGTTGCAGCTATTTTTGTGTGTTGGAGGCGCCTCCGACTGAAAAAAATCCATTTGCCGCACACCGCTTGGAACAATTGGTCATTGCGCCTTCAAGCACTTTTATCAATTGCAATGGCTTTATTCTACCAAAGGCGGGAGAGAGAGAGAGAGAACTCATTCCATTCACCAAGAGTTGAGAATATTACTCGTACACCGTCCATCCTCTCGGTCGACCGACAATGCAAGTCTGGGAATACGACTACAGTGGAATAAAAACCAAAACATGAGCCCGGAAAAAACGCTCCGTTCATGCTCAAAGTGTAACTACGTACACTTGAGATCAAAAGTGTCGGTACGATTCGAGAGAGAGTCAAGTTTAGAGCACTTGCTGTTAGTGACTTGGTTCGGTGGTGTCGACAACAGACTGAATCTGCCAGGAAATGGAGCGGAGAGAGCTTCCTTATATATCATAACTAATCGAATTTTTTAAGCCTTACTAGGCAAGGTTCAAAAATGGGACAGTCAATCGTCAGTTCGACAGTTATAGTCTTTCTTTGTGGTTTCAT
>JAAUXU010079165.1_pt1 | contig 22687 bp, 25 predicted proteins | sample 7278151 | NCBI WGS metagenome assembly JAAUXU01 (sample SAMN14350113, study PRJNA611818) | marine sediment metagenome | isolation source: surface marine sediment (1.8m) | place: French Polynesia: Moorea | collected 2018-08 | reverse complement strand
TACCACATTATTTGCATCACGATCTCTTTCCAAAATCTCCGGTCTCCCGTTGTTAGAAAGCCCTCAAATACCCGTTCGAAGGTGCCAGATTGCGTACATGTAGAGAGAGATAAAAAGAAACCCTGGAGGGACAAGACAAGGCTGGGAACCTTCATCACGAACTGGTCTGGTGGAGAAAATAAGGTCTGCTAACGGTGACGGTGGAAGGACAGAAAAGTTTGGCTTTCTCTACCCAGAGGCTATTTTCTTCTCTATCCTTCCCCCTTTTTTTCCTCCGCTAAATAATACTGCAAAATGATCGTTTAAGGTTCGTTGACGCTGTATAAAAAAACAGGGTCATTTTCATTTGACGGCACTTTTTTGGTCCGGTTGCCTTTTTCCTTTTTAACGTGTTGCATTGGATTTCTCAAAGTTTTTTTTAGGAAAACTTAACTAATGACCGGAGTTTTCTTCATAGTCTGTCTGTCTCGTCGAGGTTTTTCTCTGTGTGCACAAACTTTTTAAAGCTCGTTGGAAGGAAAGAGAGAGACAGAATTTTTACTCTCTCTGTCCCTTTATTCACTCTTCGTCCTAATTCTCTAGTTATGTGGTTTCCCTGACTTTATTGAAGTCCTTTTTTTGGTCATCGTGACGCTAAGGGACGAGTCGCACTTGAGCACTTTAAAGTCAAACTTCTCTCTCTTCTCTTCGCTCGTCCACTTGCGAACGAAGTCACTGTATTATATCGCTTCTTCCATCGCAGCAGAGTGACTTTTATTTTCACCACCCTGTACGTCCGTGCGCGTGGAATCTCCGGTAAGCAATGAAGCGAGAAAGCTCGATCGTCCTCAGCCTGTAGGAGAACGAATTAATAAATCATCGCTCGCTTTCTTTTTGTCTTCAACCAAATGTCCCAGCTCAAGAATGCATTTTTTTTAACTTTTTTCATTACTTTTTTGTGCTTTCACGTTGTGGAAACGCAGACACCTGACACACAGAGAAGTGGACACGTGGTGCAACAACGTGTGTGCATCTTGTTCCATTTGCTTGCATGCTGTGATTACGCATACGTATAATATTAGAGAGAAGAAGAGTAAAAATGACGACCAAAAGAAATAGACGCCAGTCTTTATTCTTGTCTTTAAGCCTTTTTTCTTCTTTTAGGTGCAATCACGACGCTCGGAACAAATTGGGCACGCGTCTGATGGGTGCGAAGAACGCGCCGTTTCGCGGGCTGCTCAAAAGAATGGGCAACAAGCTGTCGTGCTCATGCGGACCGCTCAAGATCAAGGGCTACCGGTATGACTCGGAGCCTTGGAGTAACCAGCAGCAGCAGCAACAACAACAGCAACAGCAACAGCAGCAACAGCAACAGCTCAGTCTGCAGCAACAGCAACAGTCGGCCAGGAAGAGAGGCGGCACCAGCGACAGTCACGTGCTCAGGTGAGGTGACCTCTTCCAATGATAAGATTTCATTCAAAATTAAACAAAAAAAGAGAGACATCAATAAAAGAGTGTGGGGACCCAAATCGGTGACACCTCCTGAGCTTCACTAAGAACCCACGCAACTGAAGGCATGTGTACTGTCTAATTGTGTTTACTACTGTACGCAACATACCTCAGCACTGTTCTCAGTGGCCTGAAGGGAGCCAACATTGACATCCCACTTGCCCTCCTCCCTCTCCCTGCCCGGCTGGGACGGGATGGGGTGCACGTGGAAAGGGTCCAGAACTCCCACGACTTCTGTCGGGCTGAGCACGGCACGAAGAAGAGCAGCCGCACCTTGTCCTTGCTCTTCTATTTCTTTCGACAAGGGCGAAGGAAACCGACAAATGAGGTTGGATCAAAGTGGAGGTTGCCACAAAGGAGAACACAGCTCCCAAATGAAGTCCGGAGTGTGCAAGCAGAGTTGCTCTTGAATTGCGAGGGGCTAAAAAGCTGAAGTCAGACTTGTCTTTACTCATATCTCCACCGCCGTCCGTGAAAATTTTTGTGAGTAATCCTTAAACCTTTCCGAACAACTTTTACTTTCTTCATGTCAGCTGAGTTTTGATGCCAGACAGAACCACAAGCACTTCTAAAGCAGCGTCGTTCGAGACACGTCCGCTCTTAAAAATACACAGTTTAGGACGCGTTCGGATAGACGAATAAACCTAACTAAATAACGAATAAAACTACTCTTCAGTGGCATGAACTGAACATGGACTCATTGAGGACGATTCAGTGATCCTGCTTGACAATGTAGCTGGCAAGCTGCAACGTCCCTCTTGATCAAGACGTTCCCTCTGCACCAATGTGGAAGAGGTTTGATGTGTGCGTGGTTTGCCTCGTCTTAAAATATCAGCCACCAAGAACTAAATAGAAGTTGTTTGAAGAGGCATTGAGATGATTCACAGAATAATTTCACAGCCACAGGTCGTCATACAAGTTGGCAGCCTCGTTCATCCTTGTGTTATTGCTTTGGGTCCCCACACTGTGCAGTTTTGACGACGATGAAGAAAAGTGGGTTGAGCTAACGCGACTCCTTTTTATCCGAACGCTGCGGTATCAGGTATTCGGAAAGGCGTGGAGAGGAACAAAAAAAGGGCTCTGTTGTGACGTTTTCACGGTTTTGAGATCGTAGTTGCAAAACTTTCGATTTAATTCTTAGACAGATGCGATAGTGTAGCAGATGGAGAACAGACGTTGTGACATCTACACATGCCCTAGTTATTTTTCTTTCTTTCATATCTGTTTACAAGTGTACGTGCGTGTAGTAGCTGTAGGTTGACACGTTGAATCATCTATATAAATAGTGTAAGTGCTGTAGTTTCGTAGTTATACACCCTGTTTGCTCAATGACCCGCTCACACCAGGCAAATTTGTGCAAAAAAAAGAGTTGAAGAAAATTTGCGTGAAAAGTGCCTTGTATGAGCGCACCCTTAATTTTAAGAATCTGTTCGAGAGAGAGAAAAGTTTTTCAAACGGCTGCTCAAGAAATAAACATGCCGAAATCTTCCTCACCGTGAGAAAAGAGAAAGAAAGAAAATGTTTGCTTGAGACACTGCAACTTTTTTTTTGAGAAGCAGCTGTCATTGGCAGTCCTTTACGTACGTAAGTAAAAAGCAGCTTGTGCTGTAAAGTCTCCTTAATGTTGCAACACTGAAGTAGGCATTTCATAGGTGTGACTTTTGACATATTCTCTGTTTTTTTCCAACTTTACTTTTAACGTTTTGTTTTGCTCTCTGCCTCAACTTCCTCATGGTTTGTTTTGCTTTCAGTGCGATTCCCATTTGCAGGCTGTGGGCCGAGGTCTTCCACGTGACCACGTCCAGCTCTGGCAGCGTCAAGTGGTCCCAGGTCAGCGAGGATCTCGTCCCGGTCAACATCACCTGCATCCAAGAGAGCAACATCAGCAACGACAACAATGGCGAGCAGCAGCAGCAGCAGCAGCAGATAGTGTTCCACGTGACCGCCTACAACTCGCAGGTGGAGAAGATCCTTGATGTCAGACTCGTGCAACCAGGTCAGTATGGACAATGTCACGATCACAACCTGGTCAATATGACTTACGTCTCTGACACGACCTTGTCAGTCTGACCCGTGTCACGATCACTACCTGCACATTTGCAGAGATGTCCAAAAATGGGCTTTGATTGATGGCTTCTGCAATCCCAGCAAAGATGTCTTCGATTCCACAACAATTTTAAAGGAAAATCCAATACAAAATCTACGTACATCACTGTAACATCCAATGTAGGCTTGTAGAAAAACCAACAACTCAACTGCTCTGTACATGCCAAAGGTGTAATGCGTGATAGTTTGGGCGCCCATTTGGGCGACCGAACGGTGCTTTCATGCTGACTCATTGTTTCCTGTGCTGCTGGTGTCACCTCCCCATGCATAACCTAACCTGTCCCAACCCAACTTTACAGTCCCTCCCCCTCCCCCTCCACCACTGCCGAGAAGACTTTTCAGTAGCAGAAACAAAGAGACGCCTTTATTTGACTTTGGGGGACAAAATGGTTTGTTTTCAACGCGCACAAACATAGCCTTCCCAAAGGAAAGCTGCTTTAATTGCAGCAGGGCTGCCAAACGTGGCATGAAAAATTGTATGCGCCGAAAAGCTAAATTGCATTCGTCATTGTGCAATGTAATTTCTCATTTTTTCATATTGATATATTGACTTTTCACACAAAGAGTTGAAAGTTTCCCAGAATATCATTTTTGTGCATCAGACACTAAAAAGCACCACCATTTTGTCCTGGGCACTAGTAACGAAAAAACAACAAACAAAAGCTCTGAACTTGCATGACGGAGAAGAAGAGCAAGAATGTCAGTGATGACGAGACCGTTGGCCTCGGTCACGCCAATGAAGCCCACCATGACGACCTCGGTGACGCAGGGTAGTCGTAGTAGGCATGGTGAGCTTGAAAACAAAATCATCGACATCAACCCACTCCGAGACCTTGTCTCCTTGCCTACTTTCGTAATGGATTTGGACACCTCTGTTAGCCGCATCCTCGGTTTGACTTTTATCGTATGAGTCGAGAAAAAGAAATTATGCATGGGCTCATCACAGGCATGAGTCACAAGTCGACTGTCAGAGCAATTGGCCGAATGCAAATTATGAGGCCATTTAACGTCTTAAGCGCTATATTTTACTGCCAAAACAAACAATTACGCTTACGGCACGTCTCAACCTCTCCTCCCCCCCCGCACGAGGTGAAGATGAGTCTCTCTATAAACGTTGATTTAGGAGAAACTCTAAGCGTCCTCCAGCTCTCTGTGTGAGCGTGCATGGACTTACAGCTGCCGGCGTGGCAAGAGCCACCAGACGGAATGGTGAAGAAGCGAGCTTGAAAACAACGCTTATCCGAAAAATGGTGATAGTCCCGGAGCCCCGAGCAGTCAGGAGATCGCAGTCCCTGGGAGAGCAGAGAAATTTACTGTCCGCAAGTGTCCTCCTTTTCATTTATGGGAGGGGGATCAAAGGAAACTGTAGATTTTTAAGAGGCTCGCGTTAGGCCTAGTCTTGCATTGATAGACCTCATATGCTGTTCAGAGCACATTTTGAAGTGGGCCTTCGGACTTCTTATTGGATATTTGTTGATGTTTTTAGTGCGCGATCAATGAGATTGACGTTCATTGCCGAGAACTTCTGCGGTTCTCTGGCGATGCACAAGCACACCAAGTTTTATCATTCTTCGTGGGGGATTCCTTAATCCTTCATCAGACCTGCACCGACTGCTCCAGTGACCTTGAACAGTACTGCCTGTGCATTTCCCGTTGCAAAAATCAAGAGATCAGCTCATTCTCAACTATATTTCCCGCTCGTGATGCATGGGGAACTCAAATTCACAAGTCGGGTTCTCATGGTGATGAAGAAAAAACGCAACTCAATTTTAACGCAGCCCGAACTAGCCCGGCTGCAGGCTAAACTGAACGGGAAAAAGGAATGACCAGAGGTTGCGAAAGTGTTAGTATAGAAGAAGTCATTCGTTAAACTACGTATTAGCAGTGCTTACGTGGACTCCATGCGCTTCTTTGGAACTCTGCTGCCGTTGACCACCTTGACGTCCCTAGCCCTGTTGCCTCAGGACACCAAGCGCTCTTTCGCATTAGAGTTCTGACTCAGGACACATTCTCCAACAATACGTAAACAATATGGTAGTAATGTACGGTTATATGCCATGGTTCTCTGAATATTGCCCCAGTTTTTTCTTCCATCGGAGGCTTCATTTTCACAATGAGTCCCGGCTATATACTTCGGACGTGGGGACACATTGCCTGCTCATGTAGATGCACTATATGTTTTGCTTTTTGAGCGCCCAAGAGGGCAGTTTGACAGCCCCGCGGGGACAGCAGGGTAGGAGGTGGCGTGGGGTGGGGCAGGGGATTGGGGGCGCTGAGGGCTGTCCAGACCCCCCCCCCTCGCCTCCGGAGGTCCGTCAAAGCCCTCGGAGGGGTGCAAAAAGAGGGAGATATTGAGGTCATATGAGCAGGCAATGTGCAAGTTGCAATTTCTCCGATGCAAACACTGCAGACGTAGTACTCGCCTTTATCACTTCCGTTCGTTTACTCTTTCATTTCATTGTTTTATATGGAAAAGTCAGGGCAGCCACCAGGCAGCCGGCCGAATTCGGACTGTGTCCAAGTCGAAATGGAGATGAGTTTGTTTACTTCATCAAATATAGGAAAAAGCAGGGAATACTAAAAAGTATACCCCCGGTGTAGTGAAAAAAGATGCATATAAAAGAAAGTTCTAGACTTGGCACCACTGATTTTTGAATGCTTCCCCGGTTCTCCTTCCTGACGGGAGGGAATTTTGCATCACTACAGTTCGCGAGGGAAATAATAGCCACACTGTAGGTTTCGTATGCGGTCCCTGCTACAGAGGTGGGCAGCTGACTGTTCCCAGAGCTGACTGAATGTGTCAACTGTTCATGCGCCAAGTCGATATCAAACAATTTGGTTCCTGGACAAGGAGATCAAGTTTGTGGCCACCTCTCCATCTGACCTCGCAGGCCTTTATTGCGGTATGCCACTGCCACTCACCTCAAGGCACAGAGGAACAGCTTCATTATTAAAGCATTTCAACGGGGAGAGGGTGGAGAGAGTCATCACCCAAGATGAAGAATACATTGAGGGAAAGAGCCACAATCGCTAGAAAAACTTTTGAGCTCTAATGTCAATAGTGCAAATCCAGTTTACTTTCTCTTAACTTTAGAAAACTATCATAACCTCCTGTGAACTTAATTCTGAAATTGTAACTTACATTTACGGAAGACGAATACCCTACTCTGTGATGAGTTGAAATGGTGACACTTTTGCTGAACAATTTTTGTCCCGGTAAAAAGGCTGTTATTTCCCTCGCAAACTGTACATGACACTTCCACGAATCAGCAAGACATATTGTTAAACGGAGGGACATATCCACTGTATGTCCATAGAGTCCCTAGACCTATAACCATTGAATACCTCGAGAACCACTGAAGGTATCATTGAATGCAAAAACCTCCGTGATACCTTCAGTGGTTCTTCAGTTATTCATTGGTTTATAGGTCGAGGAACATACTGTATATCTAAAAGAGTCACCTCCTCTCCGTCCCTCGGTCTGTTCTCTGCGCGCCCGGCTATACCACTGGACCGAAGGGGTTCAAATTTGGCATGATCCCGGCATTTTACCTGGGTCAGTCGGCCCCTGTAGGAGGTCGTTTAAGGGGGGGGGGCCTTAGTATCCAAGTCCCATAATAGCCATTTTGGGGTGGAAGAGGCCTCAAATCGAAATTTTCTCTGAAGAGACCTCCAAAAGCACCCCCCTAAATAGGAGATCGGATGAAGTCAGAAGTGACAGAAGTCTCTGCAAGTCACATTCAAGGTTGCAAGTTTCTGGACTTCAGTGCATGGACTGCATGCACGAAGGGCATGACTACATAAAGCACATGAGCTCACCTTTCAAAGTTTAGTTCTGTCATGACTCAAGCAACGTCGGTAACTCGGTAGCTGAGAAATATCTTTCAATCTGTTAACTCTGCTGCCCTCGAGCGCCCTGACGTCTCGCGGCCTCGTGGCCGCGGACCGTCAAGAGCGCTCTCGTGCAGTAGAGTTCTAAAATCGGGACATTTGGTCCCGCGAAGCAGTCAGGTATCCCAGTGCGCATGATAAGTATTGCTTGACGCGGGTGAAGTACTTTTTTTCACGCATTTCGTATTACCGTGTACTTGTAAGTACTTAAGTTGTCCTCAGTAACCTAAAGCTTGTCATCGTGGAGTCTCTTGAACATGGACATATATGCTCAGTGAGTTGGAAAAAAAGTGTCGAAGCGAGATCAAAGAAAGAAGACAAGCGTGGGCAAGATCATTCAAGGGGGCTACAACAGCAAGGAGCATGAGAAGTGACAACTAAGAAGCTTTTCCATAAGTAAGAACGAGATGAATCGGACAATTTTCAACCCGCACAATGGGTTGGTGTAAAAATAAGTTTTCTAGGCCTGTGACACAAAATTCGTACTTCCAATTTCATTTCTTTGGGGCCCGCGGGCCCCGAAGCCGAAGAAAACTCAGAAATCAACTTTTTTTTCTTTTCCTCACTGCATTTTCTTTCTTCTTCTGAAAAAAAATACACCAAATGCGGCGTGAAACAATACCCAAAAAGGGAGGGGGAGAGAGACCTAAGAGGGGGCATTAGCCACGGGAGGGGGTTGAAAAATTGAGGCTGCCGTCAAAAATACTAAGGAGTTCTCTCTGTTATTCAGAGACGTTATCGTCAAAAATGTGTGAGAGAGGAGGAGAAGTCACTACAGGGTGGTACAAAGCTGGTCCGGCTCTTGTCGCTGTCTACTGAGGGAAGGAAATGGGGGAAATATCTAAATAGCCCCGGGATCAGTAGGAAAGTCACTGTTGGAGCAAGACCAGGAAAGTCCTCCTCCCCTGCCACAAAAAGCTCCTGCAGGAAAAGAATTTGCTTTTATTTATGAACAAAACCATTCAGGCCCATACGATTGCGGCCCCACAAGCTCAAAATTCTCTCGACCGCAACTTTTCTCTTTCTGTTAGCATTGGGTATCTTATATCTTTCTGCTGTCGCTGCTTTTGAGAAGCTTTTTTCTCTCTCCAGCTTCTCTTTTCTCTCTCTCCAGTACATAAGACCGATAAGTCCAACCGGAAGAAGAAACACCAGAAGAAAGCTGCACCTCTGTACTTAAGGGGCGCTTACCCCACGAGCAAAACTAACTTTGTCCCCTCCCTTTTCTGGAAAAGGCCCGAAAAGTTCGACTTTTGGCGTACCGAACGGTTGGGGTGGTGAAACCGGGGCTTAAGAGACTGACCTGAGAAAGGAGCCCATACATGGACCACTAGTGTCGAGCGCACATAACCTAGAGACCAGCATCATCTCAGGAATGCTGCCACGGATGCGTCGGCTCCTCTCCTAGATGCAGGATCAATTATAGGCCTATTATGCGCACATAGGCCTTGAACTGTTGAGCCTCTTGCCCAAGACGTGCCCGACGACACTCACGATGCCTCTCAGATAAAAGTGGCAGTGGTTTTCCTTTACCTCTGTCGGGTACAATTGGGTCGATTTTTGCACTCTCTTCTTCTTGCAGGCACACGCATTGGTCAGGCCTCCGAGTGCTTCGTCTACTGGAAGGACACGGCCACCAACGACACATGGGGTCTCAACTTCACCTCGCCGATCGACGCCAAGCAGTTCAGAGAGTGCTGCGTGAGTGTGAGACCGTGAAGAAAAGGCCAACCAAGCAAGCCGCTGCCCCTAGAGAAAAGGCTCTCTCCTTGTTTAAGATTGTGTGTCGATATCGTTGATAGATCTCTCTTTTCCCTTGCTTGCGCTGGCCTTTTCTTGCCGAAATCTGTTTCCCGATAATTGCATGAGGAAGGGGAGGGAGTCGTGGAAAGGTGGGCAACGCCAAGGCCAAGCAAAGGCCCGACAAAGGCCCGACAAAGGCCCGGCTAAGGCCCGGCAAAGGCCCGATACAGTCAAGGGGACGTAAGGGGGAGGAGGAAAAAGAAGAAATGCAAGAAGTCCTTTCTTTCTGCCTTACGCCCAAATCTTAATTTGTTCGTTTTCAAGAAAGTGATAGGGGGTAGCACAAAAAGTGTCTCTCCTTTATCCTCTCGGTGTCTTCGTCGACGTCGTTCATTTGCATGCATGTTTTGTTGATCGCCTGCACATGAGGGGATTGCGTCACGCACCTACTGGGTGTATCACAATAGGGAGCATCCATTGACTGCTAGCACCAAGAACGTGTCACTTGCATTGTTTGTTCTGCCCAGATGTCTGCGCGAACTTGGACGTCAGCCAAGTTTTGTTATTTCGTTATCCGTGCATAAAAGCCCCAGCTGAGATTCTCTTCCGCGCAGATGTTGAATGCATCCAGCGTTAATGGACTCGTCAGCGTGTAGAGGAGTCCATGGTGCTTCCGCCCACCATTACACGGTGTCAGCACTTCTTTGTTAGTCTGCCAGCATCTCTTTCTATCTCTCGCCAACTGCACTTTCACTGACATGCCAAGGGTCGGAATTTTAGTGGGAGGAAAGAGCAGAAAAGCAGGATTTGCTGGGGAAAAAATGAGTGTAATGCTTTGCTTGTGTCATAATTTGACCACTTCCCCCCTCCATGTGGTAAAAAGGCTTGACTTTCCTTCCTGAACACACATGTGCTGTACTGGGAAACACCCGTACCACATACATACAGTCCATTCAGTAGCACACACACACACAGAGCGCGTGCATGCACTAGCGCACCCTCACACAGAACGACTACAGTAGAAGCCGCTTATAACGTCATTATGAACGACCTGTTCTTGCAAGGGGCCTTCACTTGTTTACAAGAATTGACAACATATGAAGCATAGCTGTTCTTGTTTGCGCATTGTTCTTATATCCGGTGTTCGTACAAATGGCTTCTACCGTACTGCCAACACACACGCACCACGTCTACTGCCAGTCTGCCATGCACATACACTGTACATGCATACACTACTAGCACACCCACACATGCAGTACATCTCCTGAGGTACACCCACACAGAATACGTCCTTGCACTGGCATTCCTACACACAGTGCCAGTACTGGCACACACGGATGCAGTACATATACTGGCACACGCACTCAGTGCATGTTCCAGCGCACAAGCACAGTACGTGCGTGCACCAGCGCACACACGTTCCGCACATGTACTGGCACACGCGCACACATGACCATGAGCGGCTTTCCCTCCCTGCACATGTAGCAGCTGACGGGAAAAAGTGGGGAAAATCGTGCAATCGTCAATTTCATCTCGAGGCTGTTCGCAATTTTCACCTCGTCTTTTGTCATTGTCTTAAGCAAGAAAGTCATCATTAAGCACCTTGAAAGAGAAAAAAAGACAACAGTAAGCAGTAAAAAGATTTCAACCTCGAATACTTGTACTGTTCACAGTGAAATTTGGGGGATTTCGCGCGAATTTTTTTCCTCGTCGCTGAGGCAGACCTTTAACAGTTCACAAACGTGGTTTTTGTGGTCTCTAAGGGACAGAGAACCAATAAAGACTTCTGACGTGACAAAACTTTTTTTTCGCCAATTTTTGTCGAAAATTCCACAAAAAATCTTTAGTTCTTTCCCCTCCCTTTTTTCTCTTAGTTGCCCATTTCCTGGCCTCAATTGATAGTTTCATCTCGAAGGAAAGCTTTCAGAACACAGGGGATGAGCCGTATTTATTTCCCCGAGCATTTACTACCAGACATGAGCAGTAGTTAACGCGGACGATCAATTTTGGGTCGATTTTTTTCTTTCTCCCTTCGAAGGTGTCGCTTTCTTCTCCTCTCCTCACTTTTTTGCTTTCTTCTAGGAAGCACTTTTTTGTATCCACTGACCCAAAAAGTTCTCGTTTCTCCCCCTCTCCCTGTGGAGCGACGGCCTTTAAAGGCCGCTGTCTTTTGGCCTCTTTTGGCAGCCCCAGAGTAATTTGTGAGGTTCTTTTACATATCTGTACCAGGACGTACCTGTTTAAAATTCATCAGGGGAAAGCCCCTGTTAGACGAGTGAGTGGTACTGCAAAACATCCTGGGTGTCTGGTCGAGCCCATCTGCACGCGCACACGTCCTGGCACGCACACACACACACAAGCACAAACACTGGCACAGCAGTTGCATCAATCAACAGTGGTTACCTGATAGTTCTTGCTCATGTTTCCAGCATCTTCATGCCCCAGAAATATGAGTGGTGGGCCCATTGGTCCTTGGGGTGTGCGTGTATGCAGTCCACGCTGTGTCTCCTCGCGCGCATGTGTGTGTGAGGAGAGTTTTATGTGAGTCGAGAGCGCGATCTAGCGGCAGGAAATGGGTAAAATATCAGCAGGATCGCAGTGTCATCGGAATGCAGAGTGCCTCATTTTTTTTTTAGGGGGGGGGGGGATTCGCCTGCCTCTTTGTCTGTCTGTCTGTCTGTCTGTCTGTCTGTCTGTCTACCTGAGAGTACGAGGACACATCTGTTTGATGGACAACAAATACACTGAGTGTAAAGACAGGGACGTAAGGAAAAAACTCCAAGGGTAGATAGCATCAAGTGACGCATGAGTTGCAGCGAGATTTCTCATCTAAGCCTGAGGCTAAACCAAAATTGATTTAGAGAACTTTAGATTCAGACGATGCTGTTGTCGTCATCGGTTCGCCAAGAACAGTTGGGAGTGGCTTCTCCCGCTAAAAGGACCATCGAAGTAATGAGGTACTTGGCTCTAGCGCCCTCTACCGCCGGCCTTTGAAGTTGACCAAGAGCAGGTGCAAGCTGCTGAACAGGGAGAGATCGAGCTCGTCCAAGACGTCCACACACAAGTCTTCTTCTTAATTTTGCATTATTTCTTCTTCTACAGGACTCGTCTCGGCTTCAGGCGCGTCTGGCCCGCAGCAGCGTGCGCAGCACTCGCTCGACTCCGGCGTCTCCGTCACGCGCGCGCGCCTCGTCGGCGCACGCGTCCACGGCGGCGTCGGCGTCGGCGCACGGAGGCGTCGGAGGGTCCGAGGAGCCCAGGTGCACGTGCATGACGTCAGAACAATACGCGAGGCTCAGGGCCCAGAGCGACCCCAGAGTCAGGGGTAAGAGTAACAACAACATAAATACTGCAGAGTCTACACTTAAGCAGGACAGTTTGTGAGTCAGCATTTTATCCCCCTTAAGCGGAGTTCACTGAATTACCCTCTGAATAGCTCTGAAAAGTGTGTGTACGGAGGGTGGGTGGGAGGGCAACATTTGAACTAAAAAAGTTTATTCCTTGACTAAGTACGACGTGACTGCTCATCTCACCTTCACATCACATTCTCCACTGCACTGCATTGGATGCCTAAAAACCTACCTCTCTTCCTTTTAAGCCGTTCAAAGTTGCATATCTGACCAGCGCTCTGTTAAGTCACTCTTGATTGACTTTGAGCAGCATCCTGGCCTTGACTCTTGCGGAATCCTGTTCGTTTCATCGACCTGATCCTCCCCTGCAACTGCATCCAGCAGCTCCGAATTTGAAAGGTCACCAGATCTTGTTCAGCTTGAAAGGGGGTTTCAAGTTCATCCTCTTCCTCTGTTTCGTCGACCTCAATCTCCACATCGTCAGGAGCAAATCCTCTCTTCTTGAAACAATTCTCGGTCGGAGCCACAGTGATGTCTTTCCAGGCAGCTGCTGCGAAATGTTTGTCATCAGAAGGGAGACAGGGGAGTTTGACGAGGCTGTTTTGTCAGGTCCAACGTCCAGAGCGGCAATTGCATGGGCACTGAGCTTCTTCCTCAGTTTAAGCGTTATGAACGTGAGCAATAGATGGCATAAGTTCATGTTTACGCCCTAGACGAGAGGTTGGAGGCAAAAAAGAACAGTCTAATTATGCCGAGATGGACCTCTGTTGAGTGGGAACTGCAACTGACAAGCAAGAGGGATGTCGGGCGCTTCTTTAGCCTCAGGTGTCCGTGCCATGAAGTCTGCCAGGAAAAGAACATCTCAGCCGCCATCCAGACACTTCTGCTGTGCAAGTCGTGAACTGGCAACTTTGAATGGCCCTTTGGGAAGGCTCTAGGAGCCTTACTCTTTCTGGTGATGAAGAGCTTTTCTTTTCTGAACAGAGCAGAGCTGTCATTCTCTCCATCCATATCCATGCTAATTGGACAGTGGCCTCTGTCGTCGGACAACCCTCTGTGGTAGAGCCGGGCCTCGTCACAGTTTAAGATGTATTCAGCTCCAAATTCGTCCATAATCTGAGGCAGCACATGTCTCCTGCAGACAGTCTTAGGCTCCCTCGTTGTTGGCGGCTGCTCCCTTCATGTTCCCTCTTGAATGCAATGCTGTGATGCCTCTTCCATCTCTTCAACCGACGAATCGCTGTCCTTCTCCTTGGCATGGTCATTTACCTTCTGCCTCAGCACTCCTCCAGCCTGTCGAGCTCCCTGACCAACTTTCCCTCAGAATCACAGGAAGAGGGCATTTCTGGTTTCTTTACCCTCTCCTGATTCGTTTCTTTTCCTCTGTGGTCACTCCATGTCTCCTAAAATTGGTCTTGATCTGTTCCTCGTTCTTCAGGACCCTTGACGTCTGTAACTTTGAGATCTGGAACGTCTTCACAAGGTCCACCTTCAGGCCTGACAAGCTTTGATGCTTGAATGAGCTCAAACTTTTGTACCACAGCAAGAGGATCAGGGTTAACTCCTGCCATGATGAACTATTGAGCGATCTGGACTTGATAGCTTCTTGCACACGTGAAACTATAAACAGGACCAGTTTGTGGATATCAGCTGTGTGTGTACTGCTTTACCCCCGCTTTAGTCCCCTCGGAGAGACTCTCCCTTCTGCGGATCTCTTTCTTTGTGTCCTATGTCCTTTGATTATCAAGAGTTTGTCATCCTGAAGCGAGAATTCTGCTCATCCAGAGTACAAGGTCTGAGATCATTTGTGAAACATAAACCAATTGGCACGGTAGCAATTAAACATGCAAAACATCACCCAGGCCACTGGGGGTGGGTGGGGTGGATGGGTGAGGAGAGGGCGCTCATTTGTAAGAGAGAGAAACTTTTGACTGTGACCATGCTGGTCACCTAAGATTTGATTTGCGGACCTGGAGCATCTCTGATGTCATGGCGGGAAAAACGGAGATGATGCAGAGGAAGGGTTTTTTTTTTTAGCAAGATGATGAAATAGCACCTGCAACTACTTTTCCACCTTTGACGCAGACTGACTCGGCAAGGATGAAAAACACCGATGTGACTGAAAGTACAAACTCATAAACTCATTCAAAGTACAGTGATTAGCATCATAAAGCCCGAGATTGGTGTTGCACTCATTATCTTGCACACTTCAGAATGAAAGAATAATAATACTTGTCTGGAGAGACCTAATCCAAAATTGCTCTAAGCAAAGTCACTGTAAAGACTTCAGCCTCACGTACTCAACATCACTGGAGGCACTTTCTTGTTTTGCTTGAGAGAGTCTCTGACCTTTTCAACCTGTCAGTGAGCGGCAGAGCAAGGAATGTTGTTGCACAAACGCAGAAATGAATGCTTAAAAAAGAGGAAAAAATCATTCAAGTCCACATTTTTTGCAGCCTCGACTCCATGTGGCATGCTAAACCACGGAGGCGGTGGAGGTCAGGCTCATTCTGCCTCCTCACATCACACCCGAAGACGCAGGGAGACGCAGAGCACTCCAAGCAGCCCGACCAGAGGTGGTGGAGGCGGCGGCGGCGGCGGGGGTGGAGGCAAGAAGGAGCACAGGCAACAACAGCAGCAACAGCAGTGCACCTGCATGACCCCGGAGCAGTTCGCCATGCTGCAGTACATGAGAGGTAGGGGCAGCTCCTCCACGTCTTTTGAGTTTGTGTCCATAGCATTGCCGTCGAAAGTCCGATAGTACACGGACGAATTACACTAGCTTTGATAGTGCACGGAGATATCTACACTTTCTCATTGCTGTACGTCCAAAGTGAGATCCTAGTATGCATGATCCTCTGATGTCCACAGGTTCCCAGACTCTTCCGCGCCAAATGACCGACGGCGGCGGCTCTCGCGACGACGTCTCCGTCGCCCACTCCTCGTCCTCGGTCTATGACAACGCGCCGCAGCAGCCGCAGCAGAAGCGGCCGGACTCGAGGACAGCCTCAGGGAGCAGCAGAGACCTGCGGCAGTCAGCGCGCGGACGTCGGGATATGCTCACATCTCGCTCAGTTGACTATCAAGGTCGAGTGGTAGCAAGTAGCGGACGCGAACTTCGCGGTAGCGGTGGCCATGGCAGCCGCAGCGGCGGTAGCGGCGGCGGCCATGGCGGCGGCGGCCATGGTGGAGCTCGACTGCGCAGCAAATCTACTGATCAGCTTCACAGCTCTCATCCCGATTGCCGCTTGGACAGCGGTACACTCAAAAAGATGCTGAAGCCCGTGCACACCGCACCAGAGTCACCGGTCACCTCGCCGGAGGGCGGTCGTGGCGGTCGCGGCCATGGCGGTGGTCATAATAGCGGCCATCGCGGTGGTCACGGACAGCACTCAGTCACTACGGCGGCACCCTACGCTGCTCAGAACGGCTTTCGCGGCGGAGGCCGTTACGACAGCGACCAGGGAGGAGGCTTCATGTCCGAACCTGAGACTATGACTCGTGGCCGCCGCCAACAGCCGCCGCACCAGCTGCATCATCGTCCTCGCCACTTACAGCAGCAGCAACAGCCTGTTAGATACCCCGACATCGGCCGCACCTCCTCCGGCAATCACAACTTCAACAGCAGCAAGGGTGTCAATGCGGCAGACAACCTCTACTTGGACTTCCAAAACAAACGCCAGCAGCACCAGCGCATGGCGTCTCCACCATCAGATTCCGGCGGCATCTTTGACGCCCACTGCTTCGCTACCACGCCCAGCTCAAGCAACGGCGGTAACTCCGACCTAGAGGGGGACGGTGGCGGTGGCGGCGGTGGCGGTAGTGGGGGCGGTGGCCGCACCACTGGTGCCTCTCCCACGGCGCAGCTTCTTATGGACTACGAGGAGCACTTGAGGAATACCCTGGAGAAGGGTCTCGATGCAGAGAGCTACAGCTTGCACACATTTGAGGCCTTGCTCACCAGATCCATGGAAAACCTAGGTAGGCCGTCTTTGGACTGCGCAATGTGAAGACTTTGGGGAAGCAGGCAATGGTACATACGTAGGAGACTATGTCCCAGTTTCAGTTATCGATTCACTACATGAGGTTTCTTTTTCCTATTTTTCAAATTTATTTCACATTTTTATTTTACCTTCCACCCGTCGCCAGAGTCAATCCTGTACCCCCCCCAGTCTCGCTCTCGCCCTATCAGCACCCCTTCGTCTGCGCCGTTAAGCAGCCAGAGAATTTACCTCCCGCCCAATGGCGTGAATGCGACCGGTTTGAAAAACCCGGGGCCACCTCCGGTTCCTCTGAGACGCCAGAGCAGCGCAGCCGGTGTCCAGCGACTCCGCGGGGTGAGCTGGGGGGCCGTCGCCAGCGAAGATTCGCGCTCCATTGATGGACCTGCTCAACGAGACACCGGTGGAGGCGAAGGCGGCCGAGGAGAAGGAGGCCCGCTCGTCTCACTGAGGCCTGCGAGCCTGCAGGTGTCTCTCCTCCGGCTCAAGAGATGTCTCGCCGGCTCCGCCAGTTCAGTCTCGACCAGCAGCAGCGGCGCCGCCGCCAATCACAACGGATTTTCCAATCGCCGTCCTAAGTCTTCTTCTTCTTCCTCGGCCGCCACCCAAAGTCAGCTGGTTTCCCACATGAGGATGGCTGCTGGAGAGAATGACCAAGGCCTGGATGGGCCTTTGGTGGCCTTGGCCTCGCCTCATTTGGTGGCTGCCGCTGCTGCCTCCAAGAAAGCGGAAACGGAACAAGTCCTCTGGTGGCCGCCAGAAGACCCCTGGAGAATCCAAAGAGGTTCAAATCTCTCTGTCTCTCTCTGACATCACAACTTTCCTAATTCAGTGACGCAATCTAATACAGACAGGAAATAGTAAAAAGATATTGGCCTCCTTGAAAGCCGGGCTGCATTGGGCGATTTTGCTTTAGTTTTTGCGTGAGAGCTTTGGCTTCACTTTACCTTGTACTCATGACTGAAAGAGTCCCTCGAAGCGAAATTGTGCTCAACCAGACACTTTTTCCAATACCACTCACGTGTTGTTGGAAACGTTTACGCTGGCGGATTTGTAGATGTGTCACTGTGCAGTGGAGTGACACAGAAATCTTCGCCAAAGTGAACGCACCCGCAGAAAATGAAGGGAGAAGGAGACCCTTTACTTTACAAAGCTAATCATCTTGTTGCCCGAGGTGCCACTGAGCTGATTGCTCAGTAATTGGCCCTCCTTTTGGGGTTAGCGTTGATAGAAAGCCTAAGTGAATAATGAACTAATTATACCCACTAATGTTCAGCAAACAAATGAGTGCATGCAATATTGATGCAAAAATTGCCTCATTTTGTCTTTTTTACAGAGCAAGATTTGCATGACTTAGGCTCGGATCTCAACCCGCAGACTTCCTATCTGAGACGCAAGCGTGAGTTTAGCCAAATGCCGTGATGAGGACCCAGTAAAGTCATCAACTTTTTCCTCACGTAGGCGAGGCTGAGCGTTCACGCACAATGCCGAACCGCGGCGGCGGCGGCGGCGGTGTTGTCGTCGCCGAATATGGTCGCGTCGCCGGCGGCGGGGGCAGGGCCTCAGGCCTTGACAGGCCCATGTTGGGAAGACCCAGATCTGTCAATTCCAGGTTAAATGAAAAACGCATGACGGTTTTTGGTTTTTTTTTTTTTACTTTTACCGGAGTTACCTTTCGTGTGTAGTTTTGACTCCCGCAGAGGTCCCGCCTCTGTCGGCACCTCGTCGGCCCAGTCCAGCGTGGACCAAGCGGGATACTTCTCGGACAAGAACGAGTTGGCGGCTGGCTACGGTGGCGGCGGCCAAAGAGTTAGCAGCAACGGGTACATCGCACAAAGAAACTCCAGGTAAGGACGTAATACAGGTCGTAGTGATCACCAGTTATGATTAGCTACGAGGCCTCAGAACTTCAGGTGAAATTTTTTGGCACTTTCGGTAGCAACTGTCTCATTTTAAGTACGTATACTTGACTTTTATGACGGAGTGTTTGAGAATTACTAAAATTTTCACTGCCCTTGCACTTTTTTCATCTTTTCATCTTCTTTACTAAATTTCAGGCTTTCAAGATGTCGTTAGGCTTTCACCAAAAAATCCGAGGTCTAGCTAGATATGAGTTAGTACGAGGATTTTGAATTCGCGAGAAGTGATGGAGACTGCATATTTTTGCAAATGCAGAAAGAGGAGATAGCAAAATGTATGGAGAGTGATGCGGAGTTTTTGCACTTTATAGTGGAGATGCAGAAAAATCTGCACTTTAGCTTTACAAATTTTTTAAGGAATTTAAAAGGTACAAAGCATATTTTTGTGTATTTCTGTTAATCATTTTTAAAATTTTCAATGTCTTGCACGAGCGTAAGTGTAAAGATTGACTTTTCTGAACAGACTCGGCATCATGGGAGGCAGCTCCTCTCGTCAGGACAGCATCAGGTCAGGCTATGTCTCCGACCACGAGGCCTTCTACCGAGGGGCCTCTGGAGGCCTTGCCCAACACCAGAGGCAGCAACAGCAGCAGCAGCAACAGCAACAGCAACAACAACAACAACGGGGACTGAGCCTAGAGGGCGCGCCCGGACAAGACCCACGACTTTGCTATCTCACTTCCTCAGAGGTAAGAGCAGAGACATCTAGCGGACGAGAAAGTATGAGAAGTTTTTTCAGTTGAAGCGATCATTGAGAGTATTTTGAAAGGTCAGTGCTTGGGCACTCGAGAGACAGAGTGGGCGAAAGAGAGAGAACAGGAGACATTGGGCAATAACCTTGGGTCAACAATGGAGAGAAAGATTGGGTTTCTTTACAAGGATTGGGGATCGAATGCTTTTCCCTCCTACTTTCTCCTATCACGAAAGTACTTGGATCGCTTGGGGGGGAGGGGAGGAGGAAAGTAAGTAGAAAGCACTTTTTTAACTTTATCAAGTGCTGCTGCTGCTGCCGCCACCCATCCCCTAAACCGAAATAGAGACAATTCAAACATTGATTTCGTAACACTTCAGTTTTATCACACGTTGGAGTGGGATCTCTTCTCTCCCCTTCACTCCACCCATGCAAAAATGTTTTGCATCAAAGGCTTTGTGTTGCAAAAGGAGGCCTTCAAAGGCCTCTGCCACAGCTTTCAGATGTCTCTCTCCCTCCTCCCTTTCGTGGGTATGCGTGTTCTCGCACAATTTGTAAAAAAAATGAGATATCCTGCTTTTCTATTGTCCATTTGATGGGGAACTATTGAGAGGGAAAAGAGAGGATAATAGAAAAGTCTCAAAATTGCTCTAAATCAGGGCTAATCCGCTGGAGAAGATATTGCAGTCCTTTCTCGTTCTCTCGTCACCAGCTTTATATCCTTTGATTGCCCCTGCATTCTCTTGTAAACTCCCTAAGAGTGAAAGAACAGATTTGGCCTCCATATCTCTGTCTATAGGGTGAGTGGGCGGGTGAAGGGAGAGAGGCAGCCCTCCCCTTTCCCTCGCGTATGGGCGAGCTGTTGCCAAATCGTAGTCCCCCCATTGTTGCCCTACCTTCATTGTTTTCACTACTTGTCTCGCACATCTTTTTTGTCCTGATTTCTGTGCACTGCGGCCTTGGCCTTTGTCAGAATGTATTTTTGCAACCTTCGTACAAATCTGCTAGCCAGCTTCAAGCGCATCTTAAGAACTTTCCCACTCCCCCCCCCCCTGCAAAATGGCCCTGAAATGGAGGGGGAGGGAAGTGAGGACAATCTTAGATGATAGATTTGCACATGATTACTCAGTGTGGCGTTGCTTTCGCTGAAAAGTCAAGAAAAGTGTAAGCGCGGCTTAAGATTGTCAAAGAATATTTAGCGCCAACTTTATGACTTCTGAGCGTCCCTTTGTCTGCTGCAGTTGTTGAAGAGTCAGAAGAAAAGCGTAAATAAATGATTGGGTGAAAAAAGTCATTTGTTTCCTTGTTACTCTGTCGTCAAGGGAGGCATTTGATAGCTCAGACCCTAACTAATTTGAATTCTCCATTGCCATATAAATGAGCCTTTGAGAGCAAAAAAAGGTCTTTGTTAAGCTAGAACGAGAAGGAGAGAAGTGGGAAACCTTATAGAAGATTTATTGCAAAAACAAAGAGATTGGCTTAGATCATTGAAAATCGATGTTGAGGTTCTTCTTCCTGGAGACGTGTCTTGCTTCACTTGTTGCAGTTCACCCCTTCACTTTCTCTGTCGGAATTGTCAAGTGCAGCTGAACCTTCAACGGCTTCACTCAGCACCAGGCGCAACTGCCGCAGCAACAACAGCAGCAGCGATGTTGCTGTCAATCCTCACTGATTACAGAATAGCCAATAATCCTTTGGGCCTTTGAAGGAAGAAGAAAAATTGAGCATGGGGCCAATTATTGGGGGTGGGGAAGAAGAAGAGCAAGAGCAACTTTTCTTGGCGTCCAATGCTGGCTCCTTCTCTTCCCCCTGTCTGAACCCCCTGAGGTGATCAAGTTTGACCAAGCTTTTTTCTGCTATATCCACTAAATTATCCATTGTAAGTGCAGACATCAAGATTGATCAGCTTTCTTAACCCTTTTTTTTCGACACGTGCCAGATGAAGAATAGGTCGTCGCTGAAGAAGAAGAAGAAAATTGAAATACTCCTTTTTCTCGCTCAATTTCTTTCCCCCTCATCTGGATTTACATATTCCGGATTTCCCCCTCCGCGTCTGCCAGTCAGGACCTGACATTTACGCGACAAGGGGGAAGGGGGGGAAATATCCACCTGTGTACGCACACACGTGCTGGAGTCCTCCCTCACACGCACAAACACACACACACACACACCTGCTTGTGCTATCAAGAGGAATAGACTTTCACGTTTTTCATCACCCCCTCGCTCAATGAAGAATGGTTTCACCCAATGAACTGTTGAGGGAAGGGGGGACAGGGGGAGGAAAGGGGAGGGTTCAAGCCTTTTTCTTTTCTTTCCTCCCCCATCTATCTCTGTCTCCTTTGACGAAATTCTATTTGCCCGGCGGGTTCAAATCAGATAAAGTCTCTGAGAACGAAAAACGTTCAGTTAAAAACACCAAAATTTCCCAGACGAGATTGGAAAAGGCAAGAAAGAAAGCGCAAAATTGACAGTGAGAACCAGTAATGAAATGCAGAGAAATCGTTTGCCAATTTTTTTTGTGCCAAGATCTTGTGCAAGTGACCTTTGTTAAAGAGCCTTCGTGCAACCTCAGCAAGTCCTCCTCCTCCTGTTCCTCCTCCTTCTTTTCCCACGTCCTCTTCCTCGTCGTCGTCGTCGTCGTCGTCGTCCTCTTCTTTGCCAATTTCTCCGCAAAATGCAACGAGCGCAAAAACGTAAACTTTTGGCCTTCTCAATGCAGCGCGTGAGTCTTCGTTGGGTCGCTCCTCTCTCGCTCGCTTTGGCTCTCTTGCTTGGCCTTCAAAGGGGCCTTCGGCGCGCCGTCCGCCGTTGGGTAGGCGCGCTTGCCCCCCCCCCCTCGTCCTGCTCCTGCTCCTGCTGCTCCTCTTCCTCCTCCCCCGCCGCCTCCAGCTCGCGCTTGGCCGAGGACGACTAGGGAGTAGGAGCTCCTCTTCTCTGTCCAGTAGCTGGTGAGGGGTGCATACGAGTGTTGGTGCACACGAGCATTGCGCCGTCCCTGCGTTCTTCCTCGTCTTCGCCTTCTTCGAGGCGGAAGGAGAGGAAAAACGTGGGAAGTGTGCAAGAAACAGACACAGCGTTGTGCAAATTTTCCGCAACTCAAGTGCGAAATCGGCCCGAGAAATCGAGCGCGTGCGGGAAGAAAAAAAAGAGTCTGCGTAAACTGGACCCTGACGGCTGGTGCGGCAACAGGAGAAAGACGTGAAGTGAATATCACTGCATGGACAATGAGCGTCTTCAGCTGCGGACGGTGCGACTGCAAGGAGTGTTTTAAGGCGTAGTTACACAGTGCAGCCTGAGAAGAACATTCTGTGTGGCGACAGAATAGGCGGACCTTTAACAGTACTGCTTAAGCACTTCAAGTTGGCACTCGAGGTGTTTCTTTTTTTCTTGTACGTACACGGATACAAATTGAATTGGTGCAAAAGAAAACAGCTAATGAAGAAAAGGAAACGAGAGGTGGAGGAGTGAAAATACCTGAGTGCAGATGCAGGCCTCATT
>JAAUXU010025765.1_pt1 | contig 22689 bp, 22 predicted proteins | sample 7278151 | NCBI WGS metagenome assembly JAAUXU01 (sample SAMN14350113, study PRJNA611818) | marine sediment metagenome | isolation source: surface marine sediment (1.8m) | place: French Polynesia: Moorea | collected 2018-08 | reverse complement strand
GGGACCTTTTCGGTTAGGTTGCCTAAGTAGCCCAGGTAAAGCCTTGGCACCTCAATGAAGACAATGGCCGCCAGGACAGTGACCAAGATGAATTTGTACAGGTAGTTTAGGAAGAGGTACTTGTCCACAGTCGCTGTGACTTCCACCATCAGCCAGCAGGGAAAGTAGCACACATTGAAGAAGAGGCACATTTGCAAGGGCAGGTCCGACACGATCTCATTGCCCAACCGTAGCTCTGGAGACTTTTTGTAGTTATTGCTGTTGGCCAGGCTGGTGCCAATGCCTGGGAACATCGTCTCGGACACCTGCAGCAAGGCATTCTTGGCTTGCTTGCTCATTTTGCACTTATACCTGGATGGGGAATGCAGCGGACCATGACGAAGCTTGCCTTGGTCCATACCTGTCACCTGTGCTTTCTCAACAAAATCACCTGAAATCCATTTAACAACCGACACGCGGGCTCAGTCATGCTTTTAGTGGCTGCCATTGCTATAGAAGTCTATGATCCTATTGCAGTAGACCTTCCCTCCAACTTGGGATTGAGTGTCACAACTTTCAAAGATCGTTTTCATGTATTACATCTACCACTGTTATGTAGTGAAGTTGCACGTGCCCTGCTTGTCTTCCCACGGATCAAAGGCCTGGTGCGCAATTTTGAAATGAATAATCATCTCAAGAAACAGTCTTTTATTCGGGTCAAATCATACTATTTAGCATTAAGCAACTAGTCAACAGTGCTGCAAGTCTCTTCCCCTGCGCAATATAAGTTGGCCAGGGCCATGTGTGTCGTACATGCCAAACTGATGCACGCACTGCATGTGAGACATGGCCTGAAGGTGAAATTGGGCATTTTCTATAATTGATTGATGTCGCAACGCTCTCTCTATATTGAGACCGGCATCGTAACATGCAACACACATTAAAAAGTGCCGTATTAATTGTTGCGCTATTTAGGCAGATATTTAGATGTTGCGATATTCTGCACATTCGACAATATTCAATATTGATGAGAACATTTACTCACCAAAACGTGCAGCAACAAAAGTCTCTGTCTGTGGGTGTAACTTTTTATACAAAGTCACTGAAAAACGCATTGTCAATGCGAGACAATTGGCCCAATTTGTGACATTGTGCGTGTAAGCAAAACCTGGTCAGCGGTAAAAAAAAAATAATGATGCTATGATAAGACTTATTGTCCGTACGCTCCCGCGTGGCTTCAGTATACAAGTGGCAATTTAGTAGCTCTTGTGCATGTTGATACTGTGCATAACACAGTCTGGGCGAAGATGAATCACAGCCCATTTGACGATGGAAAACAAAGTCCATCCTCTCTGTACGTGTACAGCATGGACAACGATGTGTCCAAGTAACCAGATCACTGCCACGCAGTCCACCCTGTGCGACCACAGGCCGGACAGAGACAGGTCTGCCACGCAGTCCACCCTGTGTGACCACAGGCCAGACAGAGACGAGTCTGCCATGCGGTCCACCCTCTGCGACCACAGGCCGGACAGAGACGAGTCTGCCACGCAGTCCACCCTCTGCGACCACAGGCTGGACAGAGACAAGTCTGCCACGCAGTCCACCCTGTGTGACCACAGGCCGGACAGAGACGAGTCTGCCACGCAGTCCACACTGCCTCTTCTGCTTTTGCGCAAACGTGCGCCAGGACACTAACGTTTGGAGGCAGACAAACAACATTTGGAGTCGCAAGAAAAAGAGCGGTCGTCTGTGCATTATGCACCGAGTCAAGATTGATTGCTGCGACCGCTGGTATGACTTATTCTCGAGGTTCTCCCCCCTCCCCCCCCCCCCACACACACACACAACTTTCCGCTCAATTTGTCATGTCCATTCATCCAGGAAATCTTGATTGAGCGCAGGGGGGAGGGGTATCCAAAATGACTCCTTCCCTACGACGACTTCTGCCATTTTTCTCCGGCCCAGAAGCCTCCTAAAACATTTATTTTGAATGCAGCTCGATCAACGTTTGCGATCAAAAATTCAGGGCGTTCTACAGTCTCCGCGGGCGTGTTGAACGCCTGGCTGATGAAAAGAAGACCTTTTTCGCCTGAGGTATTCGACTTGAGGCTTCAATTTCTCTACAATTCCCCAGACAGAAGAGTTGTGGTCAAAACTTTATTCATATGGTGACAGAGGAGGAAGGAAACAAAACACACTTTGCCCTTGTTTCATTTTTATTCAGCCTTTATGAATGCTGCTTTATTTGCACTCTCGTGTACTTTTTTGTCGTAACCGAGTATTATGGAGGTCGAAAAATTTGCATGCGGTTAGGACAGAAAACAGGCTTCAATTTTGTTCAGTGTTACTCAACCCTTGCCAAGTTGCTTCGGAATACCCCGTGCACGATGATATCCTAGGCTGTGTGAGATTACTTTTGAGGCTTGCTGCAGGGAACAAAAAACCCCAGCCTTTTCAGATAGAGGTCAAAATTTTTGACCTCAGCTGTAGGCGGAAATGTCGCTCATGAGGTAGCATCCGCAAAGTGATGAACAAGTCAGATCCCAGTTGACTCATTCTGTGACCTTTTTACACTATGAAGCATAGAAAAAGAGCTGCTCTTCCTACATTTGTTGACTCCTCAGTCTAATTGGGCAGGGAGTTTTGTACGTGTGAGATGAAAGCTCATTGCATACATTCCCAAACTACACAACAGGGGACTACTGAGTCAGAGCTGGAAAAAACCCAAATCAGTGCAGCCATCAGGGTCTATTTCTGGGGGCTCCACATGGAACTGCCAGGAATCTGTACAGAAATCAAAAGTAGCAAACAGAGAAGGTTTCAACTATCACTGGCAACACTTGAAATCATCAAAAGCCTCCTCAAAACCGTACACTGTGGATCGAAAACGACGAAACAATTTGATGTGGACCCCTCAGCGTCATGGGGGGGGGGCGAGGATGTGCGAAGAAAGTGATCTCTGGCAGCGCAGTGAGACCCAAAACACTCAGATTTTGACACTGTTTGTTACCTTGTTTTCGGCTCATATTGCAATGTTTTGAGGAGGCTTTGGATGATTTCAAGAGTTGCCATTGACAGGTGAAGTCTGGGTTGTTTGTTACTTCGGGCGTCAACTTGGTCTTCTTTGTGTCCAGATTCCTGAGTGTACGTTCAATTCGATGGGAAACCCCAAGTAAGTCCTGTTTTAGTCCCATTCTTTTAATCCTGGCTAGATTTTTCCTTTCTCCTGGAGATTCTAGCTCTTCATTGTCAATTTAGAGTAATAATCCTGTAATTGTTCACATGCCGGAATAAAAGCTGAGCAGTTGTCTGGTCGGAAATGAGCCTCTTTGTCTGGTGGAGGAAGTGGCCAGGGGTCTTTGTTTGGAATCACGTTGAGAATCCCAGCCCAGCTTATGACCTACGACCAGGGGTGGAAAGATCTTTCCATCCCTGGGACGTGACCTTCAAGCAGCTTTCTTACCTTTGGCCAACGTCTCCTCAGTGATCGAACTGTGACTTTCCTCGTCCCCCACGCCATTTAGCGGCAATTGACGCTCCTCCGGCCGGACTCGTGACTGGCGTTGTTGATGCTGGGACTCGGAACAAAACAGTCAGACTGACGGAAAACATTTGGGTCCTTAAAGAAGCGCCAGCAAAAACGAGTGAGCGGAGGAGACGTTAAATAACTTTTTTTCTTTCCCCCTGCGCGCTTCTTCTTGTACTTCTTCCACTTCGTCGTCGTCGTCCTCCTCTTTTCTCGCGAGCGAAATCCCGAAAGCCTCGGAAGCAACCGAGGCCGCAGACGCTGTAACGACGGTCGAAGAGAGGCAGAGGAGAGAGGAGAGGAGAGAGAAGAGTCTAAACATGAGAGAACTTCTTCTGCTGCTGCGATGAAAATCTTACCGATGCCCCACTTTTTTTTCTTTAAAAGCGAAGACGACGAGCCTAAAATCAAAGTTTTTCATTCTTCGCGCAAGGTTTAATTCAAGGAGGACCCATTTTGAGCACGTGCTAAGGCTGCTAATTTCGGACTAGAGCAAAAGTAATTTATTGCCGACGTGTTTACGGTTACATATTGAAAAATGTACGTTAGATTGGTTCAAAAAGGTACCTCTGAGGGGAGGTATGAAAGGGGGCCGGGGTTTTGGACTAAAATATTAGGATTTCACTTACATATTCCTCCTCCCGTCCAGGACTTTTTATGGGTAGCATACTGTATTTTCTGTGTATCATGCACACCTTTTTTTTCAGTCATAACTTTTGAGTGGATTGAGCTGCAGAAGTGGTTGAACCCTCTATGGAAAGCTCAGACTTTCCTCGGAAGCCAAACTCACATGCATTTTTGCTCTAGGACCACTCATTTTATGCACAATAGGGATCGGAAGTGACTTACACGAGCAAACTTATATTGAAATATATTTCTGAAGTGGGACTATTTTATGAACAAATGATTGATATTTCTTAGCGTCACTTGTATTAACGAACTCAAGTGCTTGAAAGTCCCTCAGTTACTGCCAAAAAAGATCAATCAATGGCAAAGTCCTGCCAAAAATCGGGGCTTTTGGTCTAGTTGAAGTTGCAGAAAAAACGAATGTTTACTGCGCTTTGCTGCCCCAGCTGGGGCCGTCCTGGCAGGACAGTGTAGTTGGGTTTCCTTCGGAGAAGGTTTTAACCCTTTGACGAACGGGTTAAATCGCGACAACTCGGTAGTCCGGGGTTCAATCCCAGCTGTTCTACCCGGTGTCTCTCGTTTCTCCATTGCGTTCACCGGTGGCGCCATCTGAGGGCCGAGGACAAACGGATGCGCAGTACAGTGAAGATGGGGACGTCGACAGGCGTGAGCAAGAGCAACTACAGCTTCAACCACTTGAGGAGCTCCAGAGCCTGGAAGGCGTCCGGCTTGGCCTCGAGGGAAAAAATCATGTCTCATCCAGAAAGAAGTCCCCATTCATGGAACTGAAAAGTGAGGTTTAGTGAGTGTCCAGCAAAGCCTATGTTTTGGCGGGAAATTTACTGCATAGGAGGAGTTCTCGTATACAGAAAGCTTGAATTTCCCGCCGCGAACACTTTGCTGCCCAACTCTTTATTTCGAGTGCTTTTCATGTCACAAAGCTGTCAATTAATGCCACTTGCCCCTTTGTTGTTTCTTTAATTTTATGAAAAGTTCCAATAAATGAAACTTGATTTCTTACGAATAAGTCCTTCCTTCCTTATAACTTGAGTTAGAAGTGTTGACGTAGAACAAAAGAACATAGGTTACTAAAATAAGTCAAGCTTGGCTATTGTTTCTTGTGGTTTAGCACCAAGACCTCCAAGTCATAGTTTAGGATTAAAATGAGTCACTCAAAACTTAGTTTATAAAATTTTATTCCATTTGACATCACCGAGAGCGGGCGACTTACAGAACTGTAAAATTTTGTGACATGAAAGCCACGGACATTATCTCACTGTTCAGCTGGGTTTCATGAACGGGCACTGTTTTCTTGATGAAACATAAACTTTTGAGCACTGAGTTGGTGGCTGTCAACAGTCGTCTGAACGGCAACCACCAGCAGCGTTATTACGGCGAGCATTTGCACTCGTGGCCACGCATCCAACTCATCTCAAAGCACTGTGATGGAGCAAAGCACGGATGGAGAAAACTGCAAGAAGTTTCACGCCAGAGCAGCTCCTACTTGGCCGTGCAAGTGCCCATGCCGACGCACCAGTGGGCCCTGCTCAAATGTGCTGCTTGCCCAGACGGACGGACCAAGCATGCGGCTGGAGCCCCAAGAACAAGCTTGTAAATTTGGTGCTTTTCTCTTCAAATTGGGTGATTTTTTTCCTGATGGCAGCGGCCTCTTCACAATGGGCAATTGGTGGAAAGACAAGATAACCAATTTCTTTCTCAGGCAGCCTGAACTAGATGGATGGAGGGTCGCCGAAGTATACATATGTGCCACAGTAGTAAGTCTTCTTACCTGAATCCTCTCCCCAAGGCTGCTTGACAACATTGTACTGCATCAAAGCAACAGTCGTGCTGTATCAACAGACCAGAATATATCGGGCAATGCCTTTTAGGCAATTTGCCTTTCAAATATGAGGGTCCTTCGGGTAATCACCCCTCAGCGCTGCGAGTCCTCACAATGGCAACCGTGACCAGCTGCCGCAACGGGTCCTCTCACACCTTAACAGGTGTGACATCTCTCACCTCTTATCAAAGTTATCCATAGACAGTTCATCCTCGGATGAATTCCTTCTCCTTGAGCACCTTCTTGAACTTTTTCTTCGTGTTCTTCCTCTTGTCCTGCTTCCCTTTGTACTCCTCGTGTCCTCCTTCCTCAGCTGGTACTCGTTCTCTTGTCCTCTGGCTTCTCCTCATGCGTCTTTTTTCTTGAGCTTCTCCATCTCCATGTACTCTTTCTGTGCACTCCTTGGCGATGAATTCCCTCATCCAAATCGTGCAAGCCATTCAAGGAATCGGCTGTCACTCCTTCTGACGTCGCCATGCCGGTTGTCCCTGAGTTCAGGAAACTCATCAGCCTGAGGCCAAGCCTTTCTGTTCCAAATCTGATTCCATTGCCGCACCCCCGGTGGATCGGTCAGAAACACCAAAATCTAGCTGTGAAAGCAGCCATCTGGCAACCCCGGCTCCTTGTGTTCTTTGTTGCTCCTCTTTGCCAGACAGTCTGACTAAGCCAGTTATTCGAAGTTGGTGCGAGCAAGAGCCTTTCCAGGTCTAGAGGAATCAATGAGAAATTTGCTCGAGTAGAGATATTCGAGTTGCCGCTGTAGGTCTTGGTCTAGTATGTCGCGCGAAACAGTTTTGACCCTGAGAGACGCCGGAGGGCTGAGGTGACGTGGCCACCGCCATCGGGTGCAATGACGAGAGGGACGCCGAAACAGCTGTCCAAGCAGCTAGCGGGGCCCAAGCGTGTATCTACGGACTCTCCTCTTAACGCGTTCGTTAATACACTTATGCTCTACGGTCGCCCAATTTCTCACCACTTGGTCGAGAAGACAAAGGCCCAAGAAATTGGCCACGATATAAAAGAAAGCTGAGGGTCTCGTCTAAAACAGAACTGATGTACACTTTTGCTCGAGCACCGGTCAAATGTTCACAGTACTGACATTCCCGAAGCGTTTGATTCTTAGTAAGCCACCATTGGGCTTGGACGACTCATATCTCGATGTCTAGGTCTCAAGTGCGACAGATGTGGCATCTCCACCGTCACAAACAAGTCAATAGATCTGTTTGGCAAGGTAGCGGAGTCTCGCCAGCATCGGCGCTTCCTGTTGTGAGTGCCACAACGACGTCCTCCACTCTTACCATGCATATATCGGCGGCTTTGAATTTTCCTTCCTTTCACCTTGACAACTTTCTAATGCACCTCGCTTTCGTACGCCAGCAACGCCAACTTTGACTTATGGTCTATTACTGGGCGCTGTCGTAGTCGTAGCTGGTGGTGTCACCGTCATAGCTGTTGCTGCAGTCGTAGCTGGCGGTGTCACCGTCATAGCTGATTAAGTAGTCCTTTGTACCCTCCTTGCTAGACTCTTCGTAGGCGCCTTCGGTGCTGTGACCTCTTGCGAGCCGGGGACTCGGCCGCCTTGCACGTTTTGTAGAGATTTACAGTACAAACATTTTTATAAGAGGAGCTAACGAAAAGAATGCGACATTAGGCATAGTCAAGGTTAACACAAGATCATTGACCAGAAATAGTTGCAGAAATAGTTGAAAGACATGACAATCATTGCTCAGAAAGCTTCACCAAAACTCAAGGCGGCACCATTTCTCCGCAAAATGGGCCTATGTCTTTCAGGTGAGCAATCACGCTTGCTACAGCTTTGGGCAACGGCTCCCTGAACAGCGTCAGCTCGTCCAAGTCCGGAAAAGTTCAGAGACAACGTCAACGCTACCGACCTACTGACAACTGTCTGATATTACGATGAAGTCCAAACTCCTGGCAGATTCCGTCCCCCGCAGTCCCGGGGTCCACGTCGGCCTCTTGCGGATTGGGTGCCGACGCCGGTCCAAGTCTTGCGTGGCAGATGAGAAGCTCATTCTGAAATAACGAAAGAACTTTGAGGGACTCTCAAGTTCGGCCCCGGCCGCGTCAGCACGGGAGACCCTTTCCAGCTCCCATCAAGGTAACATCACCTAGCTGGACGTTGTCGTCGGGTTCCACACAGAGGCTTTTATACTGTTCCAACCTTAAGAACTTGGTGATGCGGTTGGGCGAAGGCGATGAGCTTCCACGGCCGGTCCGTCCGCCTGCAAGAGTCGTCGCAGTGACCACAGACACCCTGTATCACTCCAGAGGGAAGCCACAGGGTGGCGTTTGCCGAAAGACTCCGAGGCTGTCTTCGGCCATTCGAGGCATGATCTTTGGTCCTCATGCTATACCTTGAGGACGGGGACCACTCCCTTCAAGAGTCCTGTCGAGTGACCTGACATTCTCTCTTGTCAGCCCAGGGACAGCTGCATCTCTCTCATCCTCATTCTCCACCCTCCTCATTGATGTCTGGGGTGACTTTGATGAAACATCTCCTAAGGGGTCAGTCTGAGCGGGTCGCTGATGCTCCAGACCTGGTTCTTCACTGGCCCGGGATCGAACAACTGGCTGCACTTAGACCCCGAGGAAATGGGGTCTGGGTTAGCCACTGATCTTGCCCAGCTCGAGACACCACATCCATTGTGTTAGTTGTGGGACCTTTTTTTAGCATTCAGTTGGATCAATCTTGTGCCTCATTCACAACTTATTTTTGTACCCTGTACGAGATTTTCGCAGTCATCTTTAAGCAGCTAAACTTTTCTAACTCGAAGTATATAAGTAATAGTCCTGACTACCTCTCATCATCCTATCAAGGAGAACTTGAGAAATGTTCCCAACTTCATCAAAGAAGTCCACGATTTTCCTGAGCTTCATGTCACGGAGGACGGAGGACTTTCTTAATCTCAACATGATTCTTTTGAGTCTTCTATCGATTGCTCCTACTGGACTGAGACTTGACTAAAGTCAGGTAAGAAATTTAACTTCAAAGAAGAGAAAAAACGAAAGACCATTCCTGACATCTATGTCATTCTATGGAAAATCGAGGTTGACCCATAATAAAGTTTGCCCCTTTGGCACTGTTTATTTAGCCATCAACTATACTGAGATTCTTGACTGCGGCGAGACTTACAAAACCAGACTTCAGCTGTACATTCTAAATGCAAAGAAGCCTCTGCTTTCATCGAGGACTCAGGAAGGAAGCACAAAGCTCTGGTGTTATCGATCATTGTACGAGGTTGAGGCAGGGAGAGCTCATGCATTGCTTTTTTGATCTCAGCCGAGCCTCGGCAGTCACACTTTCACCAGCAGCTCAGAGATCAAACATTGCAAGGAGGAGTCCTCTTTTTTGCACGAGGCCCTGGCTGCAAAGTCCTCACAGAATTACGCAGATCCTATTTCGTCTTGTGTCATCTCACCCTCATCACTTTGCATAATGAGGCAGAACGCGATGATGAAAGCCCTGTGGATGAGAAAGAGTGGCAAGAACAGGGATGGCAACGAGAGCGGGGGGGGGGGGATGTTTTGCAGTCACTTCTCCAAACCCCACCGGGGGAATCCTAGTTTTGGGGAGTGACATATATTCAGATCTGGAAAAGTTCTGTTCATTACCTCACGCATGAGGAGACGTGGAAAATAGAAGTGAAGCAATTGTTGTACCCACGGCCGGTGTGTGTGAGTGTGTGTGTGTGTGTGTGTGTGTGTGTACTTACGCACACAGCATGAAGAGGGACAGCGTAGTCGAGTACAGGGTGGCTGCGCAGTTCATAATTATGAACTGTTTCTGTTCAGCAGCTCCTCGAATTTGACCTTGATGAGCGTCGTCCACACCGCGTGACTTCAACGTGGTCGCTACAATCTCTGGCTTTGGCATCTGAAAGAAAACTTCAATCATCATCCAAGAAGATAAATGCTGAACATTTTCCCCAACCTGTACGGCCGCAGGAAAGGGAGAGGTGCTACTGGAAGATGAAGAAGATGTGCTTATACATGCAGCCAGCAGCTGCACGCATCTTTTTTTCTCCTTGCCTTCTAAACATATGCTGCCAAAATGTCAAGGGAATCCGCGATAACCGGATGTGCGAATCTGTGTCATTTTGAATGTCATCTTGACGACGGTGACGATGTTGCTGCACGTGTCACAGGCGGCTGCTTTGACCTGCTCATACGCATGTTCTACTTCATGCGTACGTGGAGGCGTATTAACAAAACAACAACTCGTATTAGGGATGTTGTTCTCCCCCTTCTCTCTGATGTCAGTTCGATTTATCCAGTCATACTGGCAGCCGTTCTTGGCGAATCTTCTCACAGACTTGCTCAGGTCCACGTCGTCCGCGTGGTTCTTCTTTGACTTTGGCAAGAGCTCGAACTCACAGAGCTGGCAAATTCGGTACGTGCAACGTGTTCTTGACGCCGTTTTCCTCCATGAACTGTTTTATCTCGTGACGTTCGACCTGGCATTGCCCTGATGCAACAACCACGCCCTGGCAAACTTGGCTGAGTACAGGCAGGTGGCGGGACCCTATGTAGTATCTTGAGATGATGATTTGGACATAAAGTGCCAGTAAGGGGGGTCGTCACACCACATGGTGCTGTTTTTTCGCACTTGTTGTGGTCGTTAACCTGAGGGTTTTCCGCCCTTCAGCAACGACGGCACTGGCCAGGGGTGGGAGGACGTGTACGTGGGCACGGCCACCTACGCCTGCGTGTCGCAGGGAGAGACAGGAGCTCGAGAGAGGCGAGAGACATGGGTGGGGTGACAGCACCCCTTGGGGCATCCAGGTGACAGCAGGAGGGACTTCAACTGGACCAGGTCACGATTTCCGGGACATCTCCCTCAGGTCCACTGTCTTTGTCTCCTGTCTGACAATTGACGGTCGCACGTCCTCAGTTCACCCGCAGGTTTCTGTTGGGGGCGTTGATCTCCTTCGAGGTGGGCGAGGGTTATTTATGGTGGGATCGTTCTGGCTGGGCCTAAAGTAGCCCTACTTGTCCATTGTATCCGATGGCGGTGACCATCACCTTCCTCCACGTGCATTTCATGCAGACAGTGGCGGTTGTTCGAGGGTCGAACTTTACCCTATACAAACACAGAAATGTCAAAGTAACGGGGAAATCGAAACATTTGAAAGGTAAATACGCCGACAACAGGCCAAAATGTGGCTCCGACCCTGAGAGGAGATCCAGACGGAAAGAGGTGCTGAAAATGCAGATGCGTCCACCAAGACTCTAGAAGATATCGACGGACAAGGTGGGACCACAAAAGCCAGATCCATCTTACCGCAAGACTCTGTGCAGTTTGCAGAAAGTGCAGTGCAGCAGCCTTCAGAGGCAAATCTCACGCTACATTTTGATCGAGGAGAAAAGACAAAGGCCTCAAAGGTTCTAACATCTTAAGCTATAACAGACTCTATGGGACACAGCTGCAAAATGCCTCCCCAACACTTACTCTCCTCCCGAGGAGCTAGAGCCAGGACTAAGTGAGAAAAGCTCCCTTCATTCGATCTACCTTTGTCACCTGTTGTTTTGGTGAATTCAGACGTCTAAAATGCCTTTTACAGACAAGGGGTGAGGCACAGCTCACGAATGTCCCGTCCTCACTCATGCCGTTACTTCTGGACAGACTTGGAAGAAGACTACTGCGTCCACGACTGCGGCGAGGCCAACGACGACGACAAAGGAGGCGGCAGCGGCAATGCCCGAGAGGCGACCCCACTGCTCAAGTATTGGACCACCTTGGACGTATTCGCGCTGCTGTTGTGGAGATTCTTCAGAGACTGGATCTGGGCCAGGGAGTGGCAAGTGGAGTCGGAAAGGCTTTGGGGACATGAGTAAAGTTATTGCGGACTGAGCTATATACTGAGGGAGGTTCCACATCAAATTGTCCACTGTAGTGTTATTTTCTGTCCACATTGCACGCCATTAATGGGGAAGACCTTCAACCTCCACTGTTTGTTCTTCCCCCCACATTACAAAAAAGGCGTCACATCAACATCATTACTACAATGTACGATCAAGAAGAATCGAGTTGCACATGACAATTGGATCACATGTGATGACTGTCGGCAGTTCCCCTCGGCTGCGCAGCTTGTCCGTGGACACCTTACGCGTGCTGTCCCCCTCGGCCACCACGGTGCTCTCCATGACCCTCTGCAGGGAGACAGAGACATCAGTCAGACCACAATCACTTGACTTTGGTGAAGCCACTGTGGCAGATGACATTTGGAGTGGCAACAAAATCCCACATTTATAGGGGGGGGTAGTTTATTGACAGCTGACAATTTGAAGGCAGGTAACTCAGGTAACTCCTTGACAGCCTTTTGAACATTTATCAGTGCAAACTTGTCATCTACGTACTACTTACACCGACTCCTTCCACGTAATAATGTATTGTAATGAGTGTATGGCATTGGACCCCAAACACGAACACTTTCTGTTACTGGCTTAAGTTATCTATTTAACTACATACATACTCACGTATGCGTTTGCCTGCCTGAGTCCAAAGTGCTACAGGGCTGTCCAGAAAAGGGAGTAGCTTGACTTACGTCATAAACTTTGCTTAAGGAGGTTGTTGACCTGAGAGATAATAAAAGATAGACAAGACTAAGCTCGGCCTTGGGGTCTGCCAGCTTGTACATGCATGACTATGAGTAGAGACGCACAGCACTTGCAAAAAAAAGCACCCTCAGTTGGCGTTGCAGCTGCTGTTGTGAAGCTTAACGGTGACGAAGATGGAAAACGTTGACCCCAGTTCGAGATTCTGACCGGTCACGGCCGCGATATTTCAGGTGAGACCCACCCAACGAGCCAGACCCTGTGTCCCCCCCTACACCTTGGAACCGGAGAAGGTGAGGGTACAACTGACGACCATGTGGCTGTTGGCGCTGGCGATTCTTCTCCTGCTGTTGAGGACGTATCTGCCTTTGCTGCTTTGGAGGAAGAGACCTCCAGGTACAGCAGTAGCCACAGAATTCAAAAGATGTTGTCATTCACACAGGGGACTTTGTTCCTTTGTAACCAGTTGCCACATTTTTAATCTTCGCAAGTTTACCTTTTTTAGTAGGGCTCTGTTACTTTTACCAACAAATATACTGTATCATTTATTAGGAGTAACCATCTAAAGTTATGTTTCTTCTGAAGATGAAACTGTTGGCAAGACTAGACTCTGTAGTTCTGAGATATTGTTCATGAGAGTGCTACTTTGAGGGTCACTCTGATCAAGTAAGAGATGGCGTTGGATTTTTGGGGGGTGGAAGCTGAGGAAAAATTAGGTCAATGGCAACACTTAAAATCAATCAAAGCCTTCTCAAAACAGTGCAATGTGCGTCGAATATACCGCTGCATTGTGGTAACTGCCCGTAACCATCAGCCAGTAGAATATTTGACCTATTTCTGGTAATTCAAACTGCAAAAGTCAAATTCCTTTTTCATTGCGAAATTGTCGCAGATATGGGGAAAAAAGGTTTTTCTTTAACCTTGAGAGTCTTGTTGACCTAATTCTCGAGGATAAAAATGAGGGGGAAAATGGAGAAGTGACATTCATTGAAAATGAACGAACCCAACGAATCAGATCAGTCACAGAACTCCCTCAATTAAGGGAGAACCTTTATTGATCAGAATGAATCGTACGGCAGTAGGTACAGTCACAGTAGGTAGTACTGATTCTTGTTGTCATTCCTGTTCCATATACTTGTTTTATGGAATTATGTCACTCTGTTGGCATATGTTTTATGACTTATATTTCGCGCGAGTGTCGCATTTTCAACTGTGAGTCCGTCTGAGAGGTCCGTTTGTGCGTCTGTCTCTCTGTGCGCAAGCTCCTGGACTGCAAAATGAAATGTAGCAATAATTGAATTCCTAAAATTCTAGTACATAAAGCGAGCATCATCATCATACACATGTGTTGCAGAGTTGGACTCCTTGCAATGATGGAACTCACAAAAAGCCAGAGTTGGCTGCATTATAGTGCTTAAATGAAGTCCATGGAAACGGAAGATGGCCATCGTAAGCTGATGGGGAATGATGCTGTTTTTGCACAATTTTACAATGCATCAATGATGAGAATGAAAAGGAAGAGAAAGAGACAGGAGAGGAGACTGAACAGAATGTCAGGGAAGGCAGAACAAGAAACTGTCATGCGTCACTTCCAGAGTGGGTTTTGGGGGCAAGAAATGTTGGCTCCAAACCAATGGGCTGGAATAAATTTCCCAATTACATGACACACCCAGAGAGAAAGTGGTTGCAAGATGAGAATGGCTGCAAAGGAACGATGCGCCAAATGTAATGGAAATATTGAGGGGAATGACAACCATCTAAAGAAATATTACCCACACCTGAGGAATACTAACATTTACAATGGGTGTTGAAAAGGTAACATAAGAATTGGTGCCTTTACACCAAAAGAAAAATGATGAAGTGTGTTCAGCTCTGTGTATAATCTGATAGTAACTGGCACCATACGACTTGTAATGGTTGAACACGTCCCCATGACAGAAGTAATCTGCTATGATACTTTCACTTTCCGTTGAGATTGCATGCAAATTTAGCACTTTTACTCCACCCCCCTCTGAGCAATGGCTTCCTCCATGCAGCTCAACTGAATGGACCTGCCAAGGCTGTCAAGGTTTGGGAATGGCTGCAGCTCTAGAACTGATTCCGTGCACTCCCCGTTAAGAGCACGCCAGATGTTTGAGTTCCCCATCTTCATCCCCACAAAGGTGGCAGTGCTGTCGTCTAGCGGCTCTACCTACTTTGTGATACTTCAGGCAGTTGTGACCTCTCAGGGCTGTAGCAACCCTGTCCAGTAGTTCACGTGTTAGATTCATGACCCAGTCTCTACACAGTTCTTTGAGCCAGAATTTACTATGACATCAAATGGGGAGTTCTTTTACTGCTGTTGCCATTGGCTGTGAAAAAGCCCCTGGATTTGCCTTTTCAGGCATTCAGTGGCAGCTGGATTTTGGAAATGTGACTTTCCCCTTTTTTGCCTGTCCATCAGCCTCCTGGTTGGGTGCACGGCCCAATTGGGCTTGGACAAGAGCACCTTCCATGTGCAGAGTCTGACTGTCCGAGCCTTGACATGTGCAACTCCTCAAAGAAGCTTTTTTCATAAAGTGAAGACTTAGGGATTTTTCTGCTTACGCCACTTCTCATCAAACCGTTAACTAAAAAAATGGTTAAGCCTTGACAAAAACTAATATTGCGGATCTGAATTCTCGTGGGATGACGATACTTCACATGGTCCGGGAAAATAGTCGACTATTAAAAGGAAAATTTTTTTTTTCTTTAAAGATACAATGAGAAAATCATTGAATTTGTTGTTTAACTATATATTGCATGGCCGTGTAGTAGCGCTTTATTTTCCGAGTTATCTCCGATGTGTTTTTTGACCTGTTTGAGGCCTTTTCTTGTCTGAGGGCAGGTGGACGGGGTTGGGGGTGGAAGGGGTTGGAGACCCGAGGACAATAGGCCAAGGACAGGTCAAATCAATGTTCTTGGAATTAAACATTAGCAGACACTAAAGTGAATTTGCAGGCAATAAAGTACTTTCACACAATCTGTAAATCAGTTGGTGAGGTTGGATTAAGTTCAATGTTGTGCATTGTCTTGTAATGACAATGATAGGTGGTTCATTCCTTGAGGCATTCAAATCATAATTTAGGACAGGAGTAAATTCATTGTCTACTGATGGAAGTCTTGTAAGAAATGCTTTAAAATTCTTTGTGATTGGGTAAGACAAAAGACGTATCCCCTGATCTCTTAACTGACCAACCGTCTAAATCTAATGTTATAGTTCAATGATGCTTCCTACACAAACATACGCATAAATACTACAACACAGAGTACTGAGGTTTGAGTTTGAGATGCATAGCAGCAGGAGAAGGACCAGACGGACTCTCTAAAGAAAATGGACAAAAGGACAGTTAAAGAAAATTGGCAGACAATCTCTACGCAGTGGACCTTTTTTTAGCCGCACACTTCTTAGTATTGCTGCTACACAGACCCTCTCCACGTCCGTGGAAAGCTTAAATAGCCTTAAAAAATTACCCTATTTACTTCACTCCTAACTGAAATTGCATATTTACGACGATGTCATCAATTTCTTAATTTTCTTCTTTAGCAGTCTTTTCTCTAAATGATCAGTTCTACCTACTTGACAAAACTGCTTGATCTTCATCCTGTTGGTGGCATTTCTGATGGACAGATTGTCTCTCCAGAGTTCTCATCAACTACTCCAAAAATCTCCAACTGTTGTTGGGACGCATTGGCTGATGAATGCACCAAGACAGTCGTGACCGACACAAGAACGATGACGATTAAGCGCAAACTTTTTCACTTGTCAAGGGATTCTGCTCATTTCTGCCCCTCTTGCTACGTTTCTCTCCGCACTTTTCCTGCTGGATTTTTCCTCATCTTGCCATCACCTCCATATGAGAGCAATCAACTTTTCGTCACCTCAAATAGTCCCAGTTCCATCAGCAGCTTTGGTCTTGTTTTCACTTCTCCCATGATCCGAAATGACAAAGGCCAAAATCTGAGAGGTTCCATCCCAAAATATGGTCGTTCGAGGATACTTGCAACTGTTCCCAAGGGGACCCAGGGATTCTGGAACAAAAATTGGCACAATTCGACTGAATATCCACAGAAAGTGGGATTTCTCCTAGCTTGTTGGAGGTGGATAAGACAACGTCTGTGGTTATGGTTAAGTCACTACGATGAAAGGTTTCGAGAACTTGAAAAATTACTTGCGGAATTTCAATTTGGTCCTTATGGTTACTTGTATGACTGTACAAGAGTGCTCAAGTAAGATATGTGTGGAAATGGCCAAAGGTGCGTGTGATTGTTTCAGTACATGTGAGAAATGAGTCCCAGAAAAATTTAAAGAGTTAACGAAATCCATTTTGGCTTTATTGAACAGTGTTCGTACACCTAGCTGAGTTCGTTCTAATTCTTGTTCGTCTTATGAAGCAAGCAAAGAATATTGACCTTTTGCTAATAAAATTCGCGCGGTCTTTGCTGAATTTCGGCATAGAAACGTCCAAATTCTACCGTCAATGTCTGGCGAGACCTCCGAGCAACTGTGAAGCCATGAAGAATAACAGAATTGGAATGTATACGATTCCAGAGAATACCAATTTACGTAGTCATGTAAAGGTACTAATATTATATTTTTTACCCATTTCGGTCGAGTGGTAGATGGAAACAGTCAGAGGGAATCAGAGCCTCGGGCAAGGCTATATTTCATTTTATATACTATCTGTACTACATTTTATTTGTGAGAAACCAAGTCACACTTTTAAAAGCTCCTTGACGTGCAAGAGAAATTCGAGGAGATGTCGACGCTGGTGATGTTGGAAGACCATTTTTGACCGAAATGCCAACCTCTTCTTCGTGATCGTGCCCATTCAAACAACTTGTCGTTGTTCCATTCTGCATTGAGCGTAGATTCTTCAGTTCTTTGACAATATTGCCTGGAATCTGCAGGTCCCCCCATTCTTCCTGTAGTGGGCAGCGGCATCTCCCTGAAGCTGATCGACTCCGAAGCCATGAGCTTTCCCTTCAGGGCCATGCACAGGCTGGCGGAAAGGGCACGGTGACAAGCGTTTCTTCCACCGAGACCCACTTCAAGATGCCCTCTTACATCTAGTATGGTCCGGTGATGAGCGTGGCTCTGGGCGAGGACGTGTGGGTGGTGCTGTCGGGGGCGGAGGAGATACGGATGTTCTCCATGCTGGAAGAGGCCGTCGACAGACCGGACATGAAAACTCTGACCGAGATTTATTCCTTTGACAAACCCTTAGGTATATTTTCACTGTTCATAATACGTATGCAGTGTACTACGCACAACAATGGATGTACCTGCTACTCATGCCGTGTACGTACGCTTGGAGAATTTGCAATTTGCTCTAAACTTTATATGCTAGGCGTCATCTTTCCCGACGGCCCCTTGTGGCGCGAGCAGCGCAAGTTCATGACTAAGACCCTGCGTGAGCTGGGCGCCGGCAATGTCACCGAGCAACACATCTGGGACGAGTTTGCCTCCTGTGAAGAGCATCTCCGGGATCAGCTTGCAGTAAGAAATGCATATGTGACAAAATCAGACATTTTCAGCAGTCTTGCTCACTCCAACTCGATCCTGGAGATGTCGTCCTCGACAGTGGTTCCAGACTTTCACACGTTTTTCGCCCGTCCGTGCCTCAACATTGTCTGGCGCTTGGTTTGCGGCCGCACGTTCGCCTATGATGACCCTGGGCTGCTCGCACTCATCAGGAGTCTCGAGGCCTTCACCATGGACCAAGCGTTGGGGCCAATGGCAGGAACAGCTTACCTGAAGTTCCTGCCCCCATTTAGAGAAACTTACAGGAAGATGAAGGGTACGACCAAGTGACTTCCAAAGTCCAGTTCGACGTTCTCTCTTCCAGAACACATGTGTGTGTTCAAGTCCTTCCTGTCTGCGTTCGTGGATCAAGAACGCAGCACCAGGATGCCACATGGCTCACGTGGATATGTGAACGCGTTCTTGGCGGCACAGGAGAGGAAAGTGGGCACTTTCTTCACAGATCAACAACTCATCATTTCAGTTCAGGTTGTCTGACTCTCGTCATCAATGGTGATGAGGGACTACGAGGCATGTACGTTGCACAGCTTCATCACGATGCTCATTGCATGTAGGACTTCTTCACCGGGGGTTCCGGGACGATGTCCAAGACACTGTCTTTTGCCATGCTGTACCTCGTGAAGAATCAGGACATCCAGCGAAGAATTCAGGATGAGCTTGATCACCTTTACTCCCGAGGTCAGGAAAAATGATATGCAATTGATGGACGAGCGAGCTGTGACCATTTTCTGATGCATTCCAGGTGCTAGAGACAAGAATTCCCTTGTGGGTCTTGATGACCGCTCCTCCTTGCCCTTGACGGAGGCGACGGTAATGGAGGCACAGAGGCTGGGGTCGGTGTTGCCCATCTCGCCTCCCAGAGTCACCACCAAAGACATTGAATTTGGTACGGACCTGCGATAGTACACTCATGTGGTCTACACCAGCTTGACCCTGGCACATGACTGTCCTTTCTCAAGAGTCTTACAACCTCCCAAGGGGCACACGTGTACAGATGAATCTGTACTCCGTGCATCGGAATGCAGGACACTGGGGCCCCGAGCCAGAAGCTTTCAGGCCAGACAGGTTCCTGGACGCCCGGGGGCAGCTCAAGCCACGTGACAACTGGCTCATGCCCTTTGGCTACGGTAGCTTTCGCCATAATCCACAATCCTTTCAGCATTCATGTATCGCACTACATCTTAGGGAAGCGGAAGTGTCTCGGTGAGAACGTGGCGCTCTCTACCGTGTTCCTCTTCCTGGCCAACCTACTCAGGAAGTTCTCTTTTACACCTGCCTCCGACCAGGAGCATACCGATGATCCTGAGGGTGGACTCACCATTGGCCCTAAGCCTTTTGCTGTCAAAGTCATCTGCAGGCATTGAAAGCATCAATGCTTAACTCGGCATGAGACATTCAAATGTATTTGTCATGAGCAACTGACTAAATACAGACCTCTTTGTAAGTAATTTCCCCTGGAAGAAATAGAGTGAAATGGAGGTGATGCACATTTTTGGGTGGAATTCTTGCATGGAATGAGTCCTCCAGACAGTGACACACAACTATGACAACACGAGATAACGGTTGTGACGGCCAATTGTGATACCAGAGTGCTCAAACTGTGGTGACCCACAGATTAGCCCACATTGGCACTGGCTGTGTCTCGCCACCATTTGGACCACCAAAGTGGAGAAATTTTTGTGGGGTACCTCCCTCTCAGTTCACTTGAATATCGTGTTGGGAACGTGTGACAACAACTGTAGATTCGTTACGTTCCCAACCATAAGATTCGATTAGAAGGACCTTTTAGGGCCAAACACAAACACTAATAAAATGTCATTCCACAAACTTTTCATTCCCAGCAGATTAGTCCAATACTTTCCATCCCACAAGGTTGGCTTTCGCAATCCGATGCCGTGTTAGTGTATGGTATCCTGCTGGAATGACAACCTCATGGTTGGGGCTGGATCCGGCCAGGAGGGCGCCCCACATGCCAAAGGTGCCATAAGTATAGATAGTGTGGTTGCAGGCAGCCAGGGTGGCCAAGTCTTTGCCAGTCTCTTCACTGCCACCATGATGAAATGTTGTGTCCTTGGTGACACCATGTCGTCGGGTGCCAAAGAAAGTGCACTCACTTTGAGAGCACAATTTGGGAGATCTCGAGAAGTTCTCCTCAACCCATTTAATGTTGTCACTTAGGAATACAAACAAAGGCATCTGCAAGTGGAACAAGTACTTTCAAGCAAATGTGCTTGCTTGACAGGATGTCCCACACTTTTCTCACATGATGCTTCTTTTTGAACCAGGTGACTGCCTTTTCGATGTATGTAGTATCCACCAGTGTCAGATTGTACAAGACATCCAAGTAGCGTGCATAATCAGTCAAACGTATGTGGACACCCACAAATGTTCCATTCCCTAAACAAAAAAATGACAAAGTACAGGTTGTAACAAGAAAAGCAGCAATGTCATTTTCTGTCTTGAGCACAAGTTACAATGCTTTTGCTCTAGCCTGTTCTACAACCATTGGAAAGCCTCTTGGGCACTCACACTCTGCTATATCCACCCTGTCCTTGTATTTCTTGACAGCTCCATGGAGCCTCTCCTGCGCAGTGTGGATAAAGCGTTGCTTGAATGTGAAGATTTGCTGTATGTCCTCATAATACTTGATGAAGGAAGATATATCATTTGGGTATGGACCCGCATCAATTGCGTGTCCAAACCTCAGAGAAGGGTCATCAAAGAGGACTGAATAGTTGTATGTTCGTGATGATGGTCTGTAAAAGAAACTTGCATACAGCACAACCTTGGTGCTTTAAACAATTTTGGTGTTCTACTTTGATAAAATTTACTCATGACACCACAAAAACTGTGTGAGTTTTTTTTAACTCATACAATCACAATTACATGTGAAATATGATGACTCCTTCTTCAGCATGGTCATTTTAAGTCACCCAGGAAAAGTGTAGTGTTGGGCTCCAATGTGGTGTGAGAGTGCTGCAGAGCCATGTACACTCCAGGATCTGCACTGGGCCTTGGCCCACCATTATGTCAGACTGGCACCATTGTCAACATTGTATTTCCAAAAGTTGCAAGTCAAGTGCATAAAAGTTGCTTAATTCTGCCAAAACATTGTGTCACAACAGTGAAAAAAGTATTTTTAATGCAATTGCAGCTCATATAAAAGCAACCATGAAGTCAACAAGATTTCAAGAGCTGAAAATTCTGTCCCCAAGCTTGTTCTTCTAAGCAGCTGTCACTGTTTTGGTGACCACTCAAATGACATCTGGGATACCTGTGGAGATCCAGTCTTTGCCTTATCTTACCTGTACATTTTCATCCAGTGATATTTATGGTAGTGACTTTGCAGGTAACTTTCCATTGAGTGAAAGATTGTGAAGTTGGATTGGCCAAAGTCAAAGTAATACTGGAGCAGCTTTGCTTGCTTTTGCTGAAGCAGCACAGTGATGCCCAGCTTCTTGTGGAAGCTGTAGAGGGTGGCCAGGGAAGACATCTGCAATGAAGAGCTTGGCATGTCAGCTGCTCATTCTCCCATGCATCATGAAACCCTGCCTGATTTCCTAGTCTGCCCTTTCCAAAGCTGGCAATGACACTTGGCTCAGAAGGGTCCAATTGCTGGAAGGGTCAATCAAACCAAAACCTTTTTGACAACACTGGATTGAGAAGCCAGTTGTACTCACAACAAAGGAGATCTGATTGCTGTCCATGAGATATCGTAGTCCTAATAGGACTGCAGCACAGATCACCAAAAGAACCCAGGTTTTTTTGAGTCCTATGTTCAGGCTGATTCCAAACATCTGTTCCTTCTTCACCCTGGCCAACTGAAGTGGGGCTAGGAACATCATGTAGAATATACATAGCAGGAGCAGTATAGTACGATATTGTTGGGAACGATCATAGAGCTTCTGTAAATTCATCTCGTTCCCAACCGTAAGATTCGATTATACAGGACCTTTTAGCATCACACGCTAACACCGAAATAGAATCTTTTGCGATCCCAATTACAGATGTAGTGTACCTGAGATTCATCCCAAGGGTTGACAACCACGGATGAATCACACGAGTTTGTACAGTGTATGAAATTGTAAAGTGATCAGAGTGTAAGAGTTGTTTCAGTTTCATGTACATGTTAACAGATGGCGTTGTATAAAAAGAAGAGAAAGCTAAGAGCAGAGCATACAACAGAGAAGAGAAAGGGAAGAGAGAACGAGCAGAGAAAAGAGAGCGGAGCAAAACATCAGTGAAGAGAGCAAAAAGAAAAGACAGAGAGCAGAGAAAATGGGCAAGACAGAAGGCATCTGGGCCTTAATGCCCCTGCTGCTGTATCAGCATCTTCTGGCGGCACATTTGAATTCCTATCAAATGTTAAAAGCGAATTCATGCGAAACTATCGTGCCTGCATCTGACTCAGCACCTCTGGAGAGCCCGGCTGCGACACAAAATATTCAGAAACATCCACAACTGGAAAAATCCAGTAACATCAAGGGCCCGCGAAGGAGCGCTGAGAATGATGAATCAGCAGTGACCAGATAGTATAAAAGGGTCAGCAGTGACCAGATAGTATAAAAGGGTCAG
>JAAUXU010021497.1_pt1 | contig 22689 bp, 34 predicted proteins | sample 7278151 | NCBI WGS metagenome assembly JAAUXU01 (sample SAMN14350113, study PRJNA611818) | marine sediment metagenome | isolation source: surface marine sediment (1.8m) | place: French Polynesia: Moorea | collected 2018-08 | reverse complement strand
TCTGAAATCCACCTGCAGTACCTGAATTTGACCTGCACTGTTCTGAAATTCATTTGCAGTATCTGAAATTGAACTGCACTATTCTGAAATTGATCGTGAAATGGTGTAGAGTACGAAATTCACTGACAGCTAGAAGACAAACCATGGATCACGTTCGAATTGATGTCCTTTCGAAGCCCACAGACAAATTCTCCGCCGATGCTCGACCAGACGAGCCAGTGCAGCAACATCTGGGCTTGACCATTGAAAATGAGTTTGAAGATGAGCAATATTCTGAAAATTGGACTAAGGAGGGTCTCAGAACACTTGTGAAGATGTGCACTGAACTCGCCGGATCCTCTGATCCACGGACCAAGTCCGCATGGGGATGAGTGAAATACATGCAGCGTTGGAGCAGCTCTCCAAGTGTCTCAAGGCTGTCCCCTGAACATTGGAAGAAGATTCTTAAAGTTTCTTGTCTAAGACTTGGACAATGTGTCCAATATTTGGCCTGTTTTGACAGCGTCACTGTGCAAAAATTCCAAAATGCAATAGTACTGAGCACTATAACGATATACTAGCAGAGGTGTCCGGCGTTGCTCGGGTTATTATAAGTGTCGCCGCAATCCCGCCCTCCAGCAGACTCGACCATAGCTCAACCCGCGCTTCGACTTCAACACGAAGCTGGTCTTGCCTCGACTCGGACCTGATCTCGCACTTCACACTCACCACGCTCTCCGTGCTATCCACATGATAACAAAACCAGCTATTCCCAAGAGGCTGACCTACACCCATTGTATGGCCATCAATGGTCTGTGTAATGTGGTAAAGGGAACTTTGGACCTTGATTTCGGCCTCAAAACGGCCTCAAATGTAAGGTGTGGCGGGATCAGTTTGAAGCTTGTAATGTTTAGCTTCTGCAGACCGAGTTCGGTGACGATCGGTGCGGCGGTTGGGGCGGCCATAGCCTGACAGGCAGACCTGCACACACAGACGTAACTCGGGGACTTTGCTTTGTAGATATAGATTTGAGCGCTGGCGGAACGTTTATGCTGAAAGTTTGAAAGTCACGTGCTTTCTACCCCAATGTCGAATGCATCCTGTTTTTCACTTATACGTACGTACGCTTATTTGGCATTCGTAGTCGTAGCGGTGGGCGTCGCTGGCCAAGCTCATCCCGGTTCATCGCAGCCGGGGACAATAAAATTAGCAGACATCCGGACAAATGATCGCTGATTGACTCCTCCTCCCTCTCCCTGATGCCACAATTTATAAGACGACTTATTGCTGTGGACGACTCCACCCTGATCAGCCGAGGGGCGCCCAGCGCGTGCATGAGTGCGTGAACCTCACCTCTGTGGCGAACTTGGGCCTCCTGGCCGACTCCGCTGCATAAGGAACAACAACTTCCACACTTGCTGATGGCAATGTCAACAGCAGAATGAGAGAGTTGGTTTGAATGGACGAATGAGATGGTTTTTCCCATGATAAAATGCCATTCAGCGGGCAGGTCTTCAAAGGAGCCGCCACTGGCACTCCAGGGATGTACTGTGGGAAGAGGAGCTGACCGGCAGTGAGCAGAACAGATTGTTTTCTCAGTCCACTTTAGTCAGCCGAGCAATAGAAATGTCTCCTCACAGTCACAGGATCACCGACTTCTCTATTGAAAGTATCCTCGGGAGCAAAGGTACAAGAGCATTGGCAGTCACTGTCATAGTCCACGGAGTAACTTTCTTGTACACGCAGGTCCCAAAGACGTCCCTTCACAGAACTGTTCCCAGAAGAAAGGTTCTTGGGCAGTGCACGACTCCTCTCCGCCGTAAGTACCTACATGAGTACAACAACAGACGCAATGTTAAGACAGTTGGATGAGAAGAAGGTCCTTTTTCAGTGCTTCGGCTCAAGGCTATCACCGTCCCTGTAGGCTTGTGAATGCGGCCGACCTAAAGATGCCTCCGCCTGATTGGGTTTTTCGCCAGCATCACGCTGTCAAGAGCGTTGGACATCGGCGCTACACGCGCGAGCAGACGCAGGCGTTGCAGCAGATGCTGAATCAGTCGCTGTATGTGACGCAGGAGCAGATGGAGACGTTGGCTGAGACAACCGGGCTGAGCAGACAGCAGGTCAAGATCTGGTTCCAGAACCAAAGGCTGAAACTGAGGAAAGCTGTGGCAAAGTCTGCAAAAGGGAAAAAGTCACAAAGCATCTAGATATTGTCACAAAGCATCTAGATATATTAAGTGTGTCGTTACATGAAATAAATTCTATGATGTTACTGTTAAACGGGGATTTGGCCCTTTCTCTTCTCAGTTACGAACTTCAAGTCCTAAATACCTCTGGAGTCCTGGTTTTCGTCACCTTTATTCCCCCCAAGCTGAGGGAGCAACATCTTATGAGATGTTGCCATCCTGAAGCAAAATTCTACTCTCTCATCAGAATAGGTTTACTGATCCTTGCTGGTCTGTGCTTGAGCCTTTGCCAGGACTCTACTCTCATGTTGTTGCACACACACTACAATCAGTCCTGCCAGAACGATGAGAACATAGACCCGGAAAGCCCGACATAATCCGGACCAAAAACCCACCCGGGGCATCCGGACTCGGCTCCAGTCTATACTGGTTGAGGTTTCGGGCCCTTCTGTTTCCCGCCAGGCTACCGGCTAATCTAGACTTCTATTCGGAAAAAGCCCGAAAATCAAGGAGAGAACTAAAACATCAGCTGGTTACGTCGGGATTTTTTTTAACAAAGGTTGTGGCTGTTCTTCTGTTTTCGACTGTCTCCACGCCATGGACAAGAGCGGCACCGAGACTGTCACGTCCGTGAAAGACCTCGCAGAGCTCCTGATCCAGAAGTTAGTGCAGGCCCAGGACGCGGATGAGGCGATAAAGGCCTTCGAGAAAGTCGCCAAATCCAGGTAAGGTGCGATACGGTCCGGTGTCCCGGCTAGAGCCCCTTGTTTTCGCTCCATCAGTTCCTCCGGGTCATTCGATCTGGCGCTGACCCAATGCTTGGAAAAGTTAGACCCTCTGGCGGCTTGCAGCACCAAGTGGTCGCTCTACTGCCGCGTGTTGGCGCAGTCCTTGCGCCGTTGGGGAAACCGGAACAAAAGCCTGTTGCAACTTGTCGTCTTCACACTCCTACCCGGATGGACCGGGGGAGAGAGGGGGAGCTCGGATGAAGGTAACGTCCTATTGAGATTTTTATCACCAGCTCTCATCGTCAGTTTCTTGTCCCTCAGAAGAGGAAGCCGTGACATCTCTGTTGGTCCGGTCTTGTTGTACCCGCGTCATCATCTCAGGCTTGTCAAACCAGTTGCGTCTGCTCGCCCCAGAGGAAGTCCTCTTTCTCCGAGACTTGCTAAGGAACGCGGTTCTCTCGGACGGAGTCCCAAGGTAAGGCTCAAGCATGGATGGACTCAGACGTCGGTCTTGTTTCCAGGACTGAAGAGACCGACAAGTTGTCTGATAGGACCGACGCATTTACAAGATTGACCGACCCATTTGCATGATTGACCTCATGCACAACTTGATTCGTTCCGTTTATTGGATGTTTACTCCCATCCTCCAGGCTCGCAAGGTCTAATTTTCTGGATGCGTACTCGACCATCTTGAATGGCCCTAGTGGTGGCCCTAGTAGTGTGGTGTTCTTTCAAGCGCAAGAACATAGACAGCCTCTGCAGCCTGAGGAGGGCCAATGCGGAGAACCTGAGGAGGGCCAATGTGGAGAACCTGAGGTATTATCTGTCATTGGCCCAAACCAAACTGCTTCACTGAACACTAATGTTGAAATGTGGGTCTTTAACTTTTAGCCGTTACGATGGGATAAGAACTTCAACACTTTGTTGAGCGCCTTAGACAGCCCGAGCTCGAACGAAATGTACGGAGGTAAGAAGCGTTTGAAGGCACTTCGGAAGCCTCTTTTTCTTTTCACCTTATTATCAATCCAGAGGAAAGGTCCACGTCCACGTCCTCTGAAAATGAGAAGACTTCCGATCAGTGGTCAAGAGGTACTGTGTGTTCAAGCACGACGACATTGTGACAATTGCGTTGCTCTTGCAACCCACTTACTCGGAGGATATCCTAAGATTTGCTCTCCTCGGTAGGTGCGGAGGTCTGTCCTGCAACAGATTCCAGCTGCCAAGACGAAGATGGCGAAGACGCACAAGTTATTGCCGAGCTCTTTTCACTCGACAGAAACAGGATGTCTATGGTGAAACAAATGCATTTCTAGAATGTTTCCCCCCTCTAGAAATTTAGTTCCGTATCGGTATTTTAGTTAAAATGTCGCGTTTTCAGCCCGAGGTTTCATCTTTTCGCATCTTGTCTAATGAGACCCCCCTGCTTTTGGGTCGGTCAAGGCATCTGTGTCAGGTACAGGCTTTTTCTCATAAGGTCGGCCTTTCCCCCCATATCTGTGTTATGCTGTACTCGGTGCAGGTGGTCATCAGCAACCCCAGGGTGTCGAGAACGCACGCGATGATATTGGCCAAGGACGGAGTAGCTTATTTGGCAAGTATTTTGACTCCATCAGCATGAATTGGCGAGCTCACTTGGTGAGTTCTTTCTCAAACCGAGCAGACAGTACTGAGTCATTCGAACTCGGTGATGGTGGATGGCAAGAGGGTCACCAACGCCGGGTCCGCCAAGGAGAAGAAGACCGTGCCCCTTACCCATAATTGCTTCATTGTTGTCGGAACTCGGAACTTTAGGATCGCGTACGTGGACCAGAAGGAACCCGAGCCAGAGGTGCGGCCCTGAGTTCTGCCTCTCCCACATTACTTCAATGAATGGATATCTTGTGTTCTTTTCTCTAGGTCCTCCCACACCCGGACGTGGATGACGGGATAGTCCGCTTCGGTGTCCCTCCTGTGGACCATTTGCCAAAGCCCCGAGCGTTGCGGCCAGAACAGCTTGGGAAGGGTGAAGGCGTCCACAGTTCTGGATGTGAAAATTACGGTGCCAGCAGCGGAGCTGAGGGTCCTCAGGTAAGCTGTGCAATGATGTTGGAGACTGCAGTGTTCCTCACATTTGTACTTGCATGCAGGGCGGTGAACTCCCCCCGGATTTTGGGAACAACTTCGTGTTGGTCAAGAGGTGGGGCCGACGTAGTGCCTGGGTCCGTCGCCAAAAGGCATCTCCAAACGCCGAATGTGGCCAAAAAAACCGTAGCCCATCGTTCTCGGGTACCAAGTTCAGGAGAGGAAGCATCCTGGGGTGGGAGACCAGGTGGGACATACCACAGCAACCCATTGACTGTACCTATGTATGTAAAGCGCTTGGAGCTGGGGCACTTTTCCCACCCGGCGAAGCGGGTGCCACGTGCTAGTGTCTCTATTGTAGGGCATTCAATGCTGATGATGCATGTTGCAGGGCGACTCACTCACCGCTGACTCTCGACCTCAATCGGGAGGAAACGCCGCTGCTGGACAACTTCGACAGGAACATGAGGGACTCCCTTGCGAAGGGCTCACAAGGAGAAGCGCCTCCTGCCAACAAGAGTGTGGTAGGAATGGGAAGCATTACTTCAGTTGGAGTCTTTGTCTTGGCATCTTCATCTTGCAGGGTTGCATCCAAGACGATGACTTCGATGTCGTCGTTGAGAATATTGAAGAGGTTTGATGGCGGAAATAACCCAAGGATTTATTGTGAAGGAGAAAGTGAAAGTTGGATCATGCAGTTCAGTGCGTACATGAGCTGTGCGAGAGTAAGGATAAAAGAAGACCCATTTTTGTTTTTAAGTGGATATGGACTAACTGTTAGTTATGAAGAAGACACCTCGACTATAGCCAGAGGCTGAGGATTGCAACAAGAAGAACAGTGCGTGTTTCTTTTATACCTTCAAGCCGCAGCTCGACTTATTCGTGTTTTTATGTACATTGTTATTAATGCCGAAGGTATCGGCCGAGGACGGAGTAGCGTATCTGACAAAGCATTTGCGTAACCCGTCCGCGGCCGAAACCATCGCGTGCGTGATCGACGTCTTCGCGTCGCTAATGACCTGCATTGAGTTCAACACAACCAGTCTGACTCTGAAATGGACAGGAGAAGTCCTGACCTTTGAGAAAGATTCATCTAGAAGCTGCGGTTGAATAGCATTACTTTTCACGTTGAGTGGGAATGTCACTCTTTTCTTTAAAGAAGACGAGGAAAATACAGTTTACATTATGGCCATGTAATTTCCTATGCTAGATGGGTCATTATTGATGCTGCAACCAATCACGTGATCATCATAATCATTAGGCCTTGGCTTATTTACTTCACTTTTAGGTCGGGTTAGCTTAAATCGACTGATGTTATGAGTGGTAAAACCAGTCTGACAATCCTTGCCAAGGATTGCACTGCAAGAGGTTACCACTGCTTTCCCTATGACAATGTGCAAAGAACAGTGGTCGGAAGCCCTCGAGCTGATGTCACGTTTAGACATCAATGGGACTCACTTGGCGAATTAAGCTCCTACCGGTACTTCGACACGAGACTACGCAGGTGTCAAGCTCAGCTGGAGCAGTCAGTGAGTACTTAACGTCTCAGTACTTTGAGTCTCTGAAGGCATGTTCAAGTCATGTTCTCTCTTTTGTACTTGATCATTGATAACTGCCATGCCAAAAAGGAAGCTGAACGCACAAGACATCGGCATGAGGAGTTGTACGTTGATCGCACGTCCTGTCCTCGGTAGCGTTGGTCACATCCGGAGATCGTTTCTACTGGGCCGGACAGCAGGGACGGAACTTATGCCTCACCCTGGACCGTCACACAAGGATGGGTCAGTTGCATTGAAGACCACAGATTGACACAGGATCTTGTGTCCATGAGCTTCCCGTTCTGCTGCACGACCAGGAACGGCGGCGGCGCCGGCAGCGGCTATACAGGTACGATACGACACTTGGGCGTAGTCGTCGTGGTGACGCTAGGGGTTGATGATATTGATCGAGTGGGAAACAAGGAGGGTGGACGACGCATGCACGTGGAATGCATATCGACAAAACATTCCAAACATATATATCACCATACTCATAAGATGACGGCATGGAAATAGGTGTCACATCTTCCAAGGTAATAACTGTTCTGGTCTTTATGATCTCGCCATCTATGTGGTCTCTTCCTATACCGGCAGGTTGCCTTGTGCTCTCGACCGCGCTCAGCAGTGGCCAAGAGGTCAAGAAAAGGCTCGACAACGACGGAAGCAACGCCGACTCCCAGCGACAGATGTCGACGTCGACCTCACTCTGCCAACTCGACCAAGTCGAGGAAGAAGCAGGAGAGAGATGCGAGAAATCACCAAGCAAGGCTGGAACTCCAGGTTGTCTTGCCGAAACCTCTTTGCCAGGAGGACGTGAGGACCTTCAGTCCTGGAGGGCGAGACTTCCATGGCGAAGATTCGGTTGACAGCGCAATTACGGACGCCAGTGATAGCAGTCACGAGAAGGATGAGGAAAAGAGCAAGATCAAGTCTGCGGAGGAGTCACCCTTGTCTGTGTGTTCCTTGGGAAACTCGGAGAGCTGCTCGATCCCGCGCTCCTCAGTGCCTCAGTTGAACGAGACGTTGGGGAAAGTCATCATTCCTGTCAGTACAGATCTGGAACAAAATGGTCTGGACGACGATGGTCCTGAGGAAAAAACGTTGTCCCTGACCAAGGAAATAGACAAGGACGACGGGAAAGAGAGGTGAGGATGTGCGAACTGCTCAACAGACGAAGTTCTTGCATTCTCGTTCTAGATCGTTGGATCACACCAACGTGAGCAGCGGCTGCAGTAGCGACGATGCCGGGAGCCCGTCCAAGGCGGTGGCGTCGTCCTCCTGCTCAATCGCGTCGTTCACGCCAGACTCGCTGCTGCAGCAGCAGGGATCCTATGGAGACATCTTGCTCGTCCTGGACAAGATTGAGGAGAATGAGAAAAACGGAACCCGAGACAAAGACGAGTGTAAAAAGAAGGACGGCGATGCCAAGTTAAGGTGAGGAAGCCACGATTTAGCTCTGTCTAGGTCCTCTATCAGTCCACCACCTTTACGGCAGCGAGCTCTACGACTTCCTGGACTCCGTGGACGAGGAGAGCAGGGCCGTGTCCACTCCAGCTAAACCTTGCTATCTTCCCGAGGCCGATGCTCAAGGAAAACATGCCTCGAGGTGAAAATGCTGAGATCGACTTTAGACTTGATCAGCTTCAGCTGAGTCTTATTTCAGCATCTTGGCATTGTCCAAGGAGCCCCCGTTGCGTCTGGCGGAGAAACTGGTCCGGCTCCGCTTCTCCCTAGAGGAGGAGGAGCGCTCAGTCAACGTCTTGAAGAAGGCTTTGGAGCAGCAGAAGAGGATCGGCGCGGCTAGGAATGGCCAATTCCAGCAGGAACTCGACCAGAGGCTGGCGCAGCAGAAGGACGAGTACGAAGCAACTATCAAGAGACACCAGAACTTCATTGATCAGGCAAGCAAGTCTGCATGACTGGCAAAGACAGCTTTGGATCTCACGTTGTCCATCTTGCAGCTGCTTGAAGACAAGCGCAGCTTGAGCGAGCGCTGCGACGTCTTGCACCAGGAGCTGCAGAAGAACGCTCGGAAACACGAGGAAAGCGTTCGCAACTTGGAGCACAGGCACGGAGCGGAGGTGAGGAGACTCAAGAGCCTTCAGGAGACCAGCACGAAGCTCCGGCAGGAGAAGTGGGTCGATGAAAAGACGAGAAGAATCAAGGAACAAACAGGTGGATGTCTTAATGTCACGTCATTGTCACTGTTAAGCTCATATGTTCGCAATCGTCCAGTTCGGGGACTGGAGCCGGAGATCCAGCGCCTCATGTCCCGTCACGCAGGAGAACTTAGCGATCTGCAGGCTGAGAAAGACCGAGCCCTACTAGCCCAAGAGCGAGAGCTGCACCAGCGACATGTGCAACACATAAGAGAAATCAGGGCTCTGTGGGAGGAGGAGCAGCACGACGAGTGGCAGAAGGAGCGAAAGAGCATTGCTCAGAGGTACTGTGTGGCTGGTGGTTCTTGCTGAACCATATGCTGTATCTTAACCTTGCCACAGGCACCAGGTACAGCTGGAAGATCTTGCTCGCGATCACCAGTCGGAGATTGAGCGTCTGCAAGATCAGCTCCGCCGTGAGCGTGAGCGTGCAACTGAAGAACGCAAGCATCTGGAGTGGGAGGCTGAACAAGTCAGGAGACTCTCCAAGGAGAAGGCAGAGGCCGAAGTTAATAGAGTTGCCGAAGAGGAGGAGGGCAAGAGGAGAACCTTGGAGAAGAGGCACGCGGTGAGACGCAAGACATGGAACGTTAATCCATACGCTTCTTCCTACATGCACAAGCACTTTCAGGCGGAGTTGACCAGGCTGAAGGAGAACGAGTGGGCCGACCGCGCTGAGTGGGAGCGCGAATGCAAGGAGCGACTGGCCAAGGACTGGGAAGAACGCGAGAAGAAGTTGACAGCAAATGTTAGGGCCGAGAGAGACAGCGAAGTAGAACAACTGATGCAGAGGCTGGAGGCGGAGGGGAACAGACTCAAGGCGGACTTGGAGAGGGAGGCACAGGAGAGAGCCAAGTACTGTTGACAGTAGCAGTGTAGTAGAAGTAGTGCATGTGCTTCTTGCTCTTTATTACAGCCGATTGAGGACCAAGCTGGACTGTGAGAAGCGCGAGGTTGAGTGCGAGAACGAGGCCCTGCGTGGCAAGATCAACGACTTCCGCCAGAAGTGCACCCTTCTCGAAGAAGAGGCAATCGTCTGCAAGGCCAGCATGAGACAGAAGGATATGGACTTGGCAGAGATCAAGGACGTGCGTAAAAGAGCAGAAACCCATAATACCCATGGATCATTACAAGTCCTGAATTGTATAGAAAACTTCTCGTCTGGAGGCTGAACGTGACTGTGTCCGCGAGGCTGTACGAGGGGAGTTCACGACTGCGCTGGAGTCCCTTTCGCAGGAGAAGTCGCAGCTGCTGAAGGAGGCTGCAGAACTCAGACTGGAGCTGACGGAGGCAAGATCACAGGGTAATGCTCAGAAAATAGAAGCTCAGGGGAAGATGGAGCAAGAGATGGAGAGAATTCATAGCAGGTGTGTTCATCGTCTTTGCCGTGAACACAACCGACTGGATCTGCTAACACCATGTTCAATTCCCCAGGGTCAAGTCAGTCATCATGAAGAAGGATGCGACAATTGGAGAGCTTCGATTGCAACACCAGCAGGTGGTGCAACAAGTGCAGCACCTGGAGGAGACCCTTGAACGGTTGACAGAGGAGCGAGTGCTGGCAAAGATTTGATCAAGGAAGGCGGAGAAAACCTTTTCATCGTAGTAGGACAGTAAAACTTTGCTTCACTTGTCTATCCGGACTGTAGATAGCAGACCTAATAAGTACAAGTAAACAGTGGTGAAGTTAATACATGGTAACGATCAAAAGCACACATACATTGGGTAATGATCTACAACTCTTAAGAGGTTCAGACACTTTGAATTATACTAAAAAAGGTGTGACTTTTTATTCGCACACAATTTGAAGCAGCCAACAAAACATTTTCATAATTTTCGAAAATAGTGAAATTTTGTGCGGTTTTGGAAGCAAATTTCCAAAATTTTCTTACCGACCATCGCGGCTGAGGAGGCAGGACTGGTGTTTGTGGCATGAGATGACTTTGACTGTGCGGATGTCTCGAGTTGTGCACGACCTGACTTTGATCAAGCACGATTTCGACCTGGGTGCACAACTCTGTACACTGTCGTACATGGGGGGGGGGGGGGGAATGCCAGGAAAAGTGGAAATGACTGCTCAGTTTCTCCAGTTCTTCAAGCACTGGAGATGTTATAGGCTAAACTCACCAGCAGAATCCGTCACCTATAGAATATAGCGTATATGCAATGTGTAGAATCGACTGAATGGTCTGGGGCCGAATAAATCTATTTCGTCACCATTTTCATTGTTTTGAGCCCTAAATCCAATTTCTGCCACTAAATTCAACCCTGTAACGTCTATTTCAACGTTTTCGCACTAGTTGTAAGTGAAGCACTTCGCTACTCTTCCTTCCATGAAGGATGAAATAGTCGCTCAAACATTGGGAATGGTTCCCAAACTATTTTATTCAGTAATGCTTCCATTATTCTCCCCAAACTTGTAACTTGGGAAACCGTGTACGGACTGAACTCTGGACTTGTTTCTTCTCTCTTTCTCATTGATTGGGCGACAGTGACACCTCAACATCGGTCGCACAGGTAGCGACGACAAATTGCGTGATTCTTGATACAGGGTGACCTAGAAAGAAAGAGAAGAGCTGGCATGAATGAGTGCGGACGTTGCAAAAGTGCGACGCACATTCAGTCGAGTGGTGTTGGCTGCTTTGGCCTCACAGGTGAGTGGAGACGCGATCGACTCGGGAAATCCCCATGTTGGGGGCAGTGGGAATGTCCCGAAGCAGCAGGCACGGCTCATATTGGCCGCAGGGGCCTCAGTTCAGGGTGCCAGAATAACATCTGCGAGCATTCTGCTCATCGATGGCACAAACAGCAGGAACCGCAACAACGCGTAAGCGGCCTCGAACAATGCTCGGACTCCCTCCCATTGGCCAGGGCCGGTAATCAGGCTGACGGCGGAGATGTACACAGATACATGTATATTCATCTGACATGCGCACAGTCTTTAGGTGTGTTATTACTGTGTTAAGGGTATAGAATCTCGAGGCTTCATCGCAGTGAGCAGAAAGAACCCCTTCTGCTAGAGAAAAAACCTGCCAAAGAAACTAGTCCTGTGTCATTCGTACTATTTCTTTGGCAGTCGCCACTTTCCAAGATGTCGACGCGCCGAGATCGAGAGATCTTGAACAGCGTCGTGAATCCTCTGCTGCCTCTCGGCGAGGCCGCCTTCGACGATCAACGACCTCTCCCAGATGACCTCAAGGACGAGGAGGAGGACACCGAGGCCGTCAGGTGAAGAGTTGATCAAGCCCTCGTGGGAGGACAAAAGTTATCTTTCATGCTTTGTCTTTGCGTTTCCACTTACTTCCTTTAACCACTCATAACACTTTTAGAGAACTCATAACAGGGGCAAAGAGAGCTGCGATCTGAGGTCAATGTGCGATTGCTCGTACTGTTTAGCTACTACATGCTAAAAAGGGTCGATCATGCTTTGACAGAAAGTCCATCGAGCTGGAGCGCCGCGCCATCGCCGCGTGCGACGACGGCCGCCTCTCCGAGGCCTTGGCACTGGTGACAGAGGCCGTGGACATGGCCCCCAACAGACCAGCGCCCTACAACAACCGGGCCCAGGTGTACCGGCTGCTGGGCGACTCGGATAGCGCCATCGCAGACCTCGAGGCCGCCATCAGACTCAGTGGCGGCCGGGGCAGATCGGCCTGCCAGGCCTTCTGTCAAAGGGGTAACCAGACATTCAAATGATATCGAATATGGTGAGCACAATGTTTCTCGGGGTCTGGCAGGCCTGATTCACAAGCGCGACGGACGCGACGACGACGCCATGGAGGACTTCAAGCGGTCGGCCCGCCTGGGCTCCAACTTTGCCACGATGCTGCTGGCGCAGTTCAACCCCTACGCCGCAATGTGCAACAAGATGCTGAAGAACGTGTTTGAAGTAAGAACATTGCGTGCACACTTTGTCGCTGTAGAGAATGAGTGTTCGCAAAATGTCATGTTCGATGTTAGCCTTAAAACATTCATTTCATCCAAAGAGAAGTAAATAAGTTTGACTGTCAGGGCTTCGAGCTCTTCCAGGACGTCAATAGATTGATGAAGTTATGATGTTGCTGACTTTTGTACGTGTCTCTTTGCCTTCACTCCAGGCGCTGGAAGCCGGCAACGAGAGCGTGGTCAATCCCTTCGAGAACGCGGACCCGACGCAGAAGAAAGGCTGACAGACTCGAGATGAACGTGTGTGTAGAGAATAAAATGAGATGTGGTGCACTAACAACTGTCTCCAAGCTTCGTCTGTGCAGAAGGAAGGTTTTAACAGTGCCTTTGTACTTGTGTTGGGTATCTTTCAGTACTATGTATGCAGTGCATGGGTGCTCACACACATGAGTGCTCAGCAGAGTCCGATGTTACAGACAGCACCATACTCCAGGAACCTCCTGGCCTGTGGCTGCATCAGTGCAGAAAGCGTCCAGGTCCGGTGGCAGCCGGGAGAGTCGTGATGACCGGCAGCGGCCACACAGATGATGACTGTTGCCGGGGGGGGGGATTCAGCGTCCTCGAGAAGACCCACAAAGAATGTGACACCTAAGAGGAGGACCTGGGAGTCATCCTGATGGTGATCAATTGTGCAGACACGGAACTGTGTGTGGACAAGTTCAAATTGTTTCTAGCCATGTGGGTGAAGCTTACTAAATTGTGGTAATCTACAGTACCAGAGCTTCATTTGCCAGGGCACAACTTCACCGGGACACAATCAATAGAGAGATTGTGGAGAGAAGCATCAGCAACAACATGACTTTGGCCATCCTTAAGGGCAACAAATGCAGTTCCACTCTTCCACGTACTGATGACTCAGTGGAGTGTTGAGCGAGGCAAGAAGTGGGACAGCTCCTGGCCGAGCTCGTGGGGAGACCCTCCTCGTGTCCAAGGAAAATTTTGAAATTCGCTCATTCAAAATTTAATTATTTTCGCCCTTCTGATGGGTGTTCCAAATGCTTTTGGACGAAATTGTGTTAGGCCTGAGACAGGTCAAAACATATGAAAAATACATATGCAGAACATGGACATGCATCACTGATCCAGGTGGTCACTTCGAACTTTCCATGAAAAATCACATCAGCATTGCTTCCCACGCCATCAAGAAAAGTATTAAGTAAGTTTGTGGTAACATAATATGACAATCGATATAAACCGTGGACATGGAAGGTACGCAGTACTGTCCATCATGCAAATTTGCAGGATATTCTCATGTCCCACAGCCCCAAACCGTTGAGAAGCCGTTGCTTTGTCCGCGGACCGACTCAGGAAGTCCCAGTAACTTCATTCTATCAGACCATCTGCCTTGACCAGGGCCGAATGCACCCACGATCTTATCTGCTGCTCTGGTCTGATCGTGGGGATTTGCCTGAAACTGTACGGGGTGGACTGAGCAGATTCGCTCCCTGCGTTTCGGTCTTTTTCCCCTTCAAGACCTCCTTTGTACACCCTGTATCGTGAGTTGGAAGTTGCCGGAACAATCTCCTCTGTGCCTCGTTTATCAACGCTTGATACGTGGTCAGCAGCAAAGTCTGGCACTACTGGAGGTCATCGTTCCAAGAATCAGTATCTCTTGTACGTGGAGGAGTCTGTGATATCCACCAAACGGTAAAAGTGGGTTATTTATGAAGCCAAACTCGAGTGTTTTATTTCAGTCTGGATGCACTCGCCAAATGTTGAACTTACAGCTTGACTAAGGCTTGACTCACATTGCATTTTAGATGGGTTCTGAGGCTTCAAAGCTGTATCCAAGATTAGGTTTATGAGGGACAAAAACAAGGAGTGTTTTGCAGTGAAACCTGTTTATTGGTGGCCTTACTTTATTGGTAAGTGTTCGTGTAGAGTAACCAACAAAACTGTCTTATACAGAGTCCACTCACCAACACATCTAGAGGCAAAAGTTTGACATCTACCAACATTCCAATTTTGTTATTATTATCTACCCGGCGAGAGTGATGACTGGTGAGTGACGGTGGAATAATCTAACACTAACTTTTGTCACCAATAACATAATAGAGCATAGATACATAGTGACGATAGCAGAAGAAACGTCGCACATAACCCAAAGCTTCATGCACCGGAACGCGCTTCTCCAGCCTTGCGAAATAGCCGAACACGCAGTCATGCCCGTTCTGCTGTACAAATAGCTGTTCTCAATCTGCAGCCGGAGAAACCGGCGCCAAAAGCCAGATGCCGGCCTATCCGGACGCCAGAACCCGGTTCTGCTTTTAGGGCGTGACTGCGCTATTGGGTGGTTCACCTGCAGTCAAAATCCACTCCAAACTACTCGAGTCATGACTATTCTCTCCTAATGGCGGGTCAATAACACTCGAATTCACTTTGTTCACTACTTGGGGGCAGCAGTGTCTTAGGGGAGTCATTTCTTCTCAGACTGGAAGACCAGAGCACATTGCAATGTATCATTGCAGAGCTCGTTTTCATTTTTGGTTGCGCTCTCATAGCTCACACAAGCAGTTTTACAGCCTCAGCAAGTTCGAAAGATTCGAGTAAGATAGGCTGGCACACTGGACTTGGGGATCTTTGGAGTCACCTCTTGGTAGAGGTGACTCAAAGTCAATCTACATTCCAGACCCTATCCACATGTGCACAATCAGAAATCTGGAGACATCTTTATTTCCAACAAGCAAGCGCTGAACTTCGCTCAGATGACTTTCAGTCTGCATGAGAATGTGGCAAAGGTGAGATAACAAAATGACAACGATCACAATTCTCCGCTAACCAATGTTGTGTCCATTGTCTGCCCGATCCACGATCCACTCGGACGTGGTCGAGATCCCGTGACAAATGCCTGCCTCTCCAGGCGTGCCACGCCAGAAGAAACAAGCAGACTCAAGACTGATAAGCACCTCATCTCCGTCAGACTGCCTGAACAAGACGCTATTCACTTTGAGCTAGTTTGTTGCTACAATCAAGTACACTGTACTGTCCAAAGGCACATCATGGAAATTTGCAGGAGATTCTCATGTCCCATAGCCCCAAACACTAAGAAGCCGTTGCTTTGTCCGCGGACTGACTCAGCTTAGGAAGTCCGAGTAACTTCAGCCTCATTCTATCAGACCATCTGTCAGGCATGTTGCACAGCAGACCAAAGAAGGAAATGGTTGCCACGTCGGAGTTGGTATACTCTGTCTTAGGATGTTCTGCCGTCACGATGTCCTTGAACGTCTTGTACAGACCAGCATCGGGAAGCATCTTGAGCTTCTCCGGCGCCCGGAAGAGTCCACAAAAAGTAGACCTGCACTTCTTGTAATATTCTCTGAATGTGTGGAAATCCTGGATGCGCTCAACCTCTTGGTCAATATGAGATTGATAAAACTGCTCTTGATTGGCACACAGCGGCGTTTCCTTGGGATGATCTCCAGGATTGAACAAAATCACATCCACACCAGAATGCAGGAGCTCCATGCGCATGCAAACAAATAAGCTCCTCATGGCAGCCTGGAAGAGAAGATTGAAACAAGTCACCCTCACAAGACGCACACAGTCAAAAGACATCTCCCCACCTTGGAGGCCGTGTAGACCGAAAGCATAGGCAGTGGACAGTAGGTGCAGAAGCTGATCATGTTGATGATCCTTCCACGGCTTTCCCTGAGCATGGGCAAATAAGCCTTGGTGACCGACAAGGCACCAATCACATTGACATCGAACTGTCTTCTGGCCAGCTCCAGCGGTTGCCACTCGGCTTGGGCAAAGACAAGTGTGGCAGCATTGTTCACCACATAGAATAGCTTCCGTTGGCTGAGTCCAAGCAGGCGCTGAGTGGCTTTAACCGAGGCAGACACGCTCTCCTCAGAGGTCACGTCCAAGTCAAGGATGTGAATAGCTCCTGGGAAGAGACAGCTCATATGTGGAATGCATCAAAGAGTTATGAGCACATTTTACTAACCTCCGGAGAGTTGGGTGAGTGAGTCTGCCCCCTGCGTGTCTCCTCCCGGCTTGTAGCATCCAGCCATCACCTCCAGTCCAAGTTCTCTGTGACAGAAGAGTGCGAGGGAGTAGCCAAAGCCAGAGTCACAGCCTGTGATCAAGATGGCCTTTTTGGTCAGGTCCTGTTGTGTCGTCTTCCGTTTCCGAAGCCACCAAAGAAGGCTCAAAGACACTCCGGAGATAGCCAGGAGGCAGCTGCTCCATGACAGTCGTTGGTGGACGTCCGACCAGGACAAAGTCATCCTGACGAGTGAGGTTGTTTTGACTGGTCCGCACTAACCAGATGTCTGCTTTAGGGATGTCGTTGAATCCGGCTCGACTCGAAACGAAGCCGAACGAGGTCGAACTCAAGCTCGTCAATGGAAGGTGATTCGAAGACATCCCTCGTTGTCAGGGCCAATTGCAGCTGGCGTCACTCCAGTGCTGTAAACAAAACAAGTCGTTAAGAGGAAGAGGCCAGAGAGACCAAAGACAAGTCGTTCCCTTGTGCCAACCAGAGGTTTCCTGCCAAGCAGCAAGAGAAAGCCCGTGACAGCGAACTTGGAGCTGCGAGGCTCAACCTCGCGTGGCAGTAGAAAGCGATCGAGACTCCGAACGAGCGGTGAGTGGTCAACGACAGAGTTTTCCTCCTTCTCTCCGTGCCGCCTTATCGAGTAGCCATTGCGCGCTGAATGATAGAGTCTCAAGAAGACTTGGCCATGTTGTCCATCCTGCCCTCCGCCACGGCGTTCTCCTGTCGTCGACACTGCCAGATTCTCGTCGTGCGACTGGGCTCCTCGCACAAGAAGAAGAAGAGTCCTTCGTCCCTTCCGCCTCCGGCAGACAAGTGGGGCAACCACCAGTACCAGAAGTGGCCTCCAGTCGGTACTCGGTTATCCTCAGCCAAGGACGCCAAAAAGTTTTTGTCCCGCCTCGAGCCAGAGGAAAGAGAGTTTCTTCGGTCGGCCTTTCTGCAAGAACGGGGCGAACAGCACCAGAAAGCAGACGGCGAAGAACCACAAGGTTCATCTGCCCCCAGCGGCGACCAAGCCGAGGGCGGCGTAGAGCTTCCAACGGCCACCCATCTGGGTCACCTGGCCTTTTTCCAGGCCCTTCCCTTCGTTGGCTTTGGCTTTCTTGACAACCTCATCATGATTCTGGCCGGCGAGTACATCGATCACACGATCGGGGTGACTTTGGGCATCAGCACGATGGCGGCTGCTGCTCTGGGCAACGCCGTGTCGGATGTATTCGGGGTCGGTTCGGCGTGGTACGTGGAGCACTTGACGTCTAGGGTGTTCGGGGCGCGGCCTCCGCCACTCACCCTGGAGCAGTTAGACCTGCCCATATCGAGGCTAACTGCAAACGCTGGGCGTGCGACTGGTGTGGCCGTGGGGTGCGTCCTCGGCATGGCGCCCCTGCTGTTCTAGCAGTCAAGAATGCTAAATGGATAAAACGTGTAGACGGACAGTTAACAAACCATTGAAAGTCCTGCCTTTATGAAGTGTGCTCATTTGAAGAAAAACGTGAATCCCTTCAGTGCCCTTGATTCAGTACAAAATGCTACTGAACCAACGTCTCCTGTCGTCGATGATCATGACCAAATTGACCCTGTGCTCCCCTTTTTTACAGGCGTCATGCCCTCGCAACTGTGCTTCCAGCCCTGTCGCCTGGAGGGCCTTTGCGTGGACGTCTACTTACGCTACCTGTACGACGAGGTCCGCTTCATCTCGCACCTCCGACGCTTTGAGTCGCGGTCAGTGCTGCTTCAGCGTTATGGCCTGGACCCGGAGAGGTTGCAGGACGTGCTGCAGAGACAGGTAATGCGGAGATAATATGCCTAGCTCGAGCGAAGATCCATCTGCTTGTGCGAGTTCAAAGGAGGAATTCTTCTGTCGCTTTAGATGTCTTCGACGCTCACAGGCATTCTGCACGACATTGTGCGCCAGAAAATGGTGGACAAGATCATCAGTAGGTTGGACTCCGTCGTTACTGAGTTGAGGGAATTAGCGGCCCATAGCAACAGAGGCTACGTTAGCACTTCCTCCACCAGCCACGACCATGTCGAATTCTCCAAGAACATTTTCCAGTCAGCTACAGTTCAGCTACCACACCAAGCCCATCACTCTGTCGTCCAACTGAGCCATCAGGTCTGTTCTGTCGAGGTCCGCGAACTTCTGACCAATTCCCTTGGCGATGACGAATGACGTTCTTCCTATTTCATTCTAGTTTTTCGCGACCCAATGCAGACAACTGCCGATCATACGTCTATTGGAGTTGGTGCTTCATCGGGAGTTAAAGACGCTGGACTTCGGACAGAACAAATGCTGGCGTGAGGAGGCCTCTGGAGACGGGACAGCGACAGAAAGGCTGGCCGACGTAGCCAGAGTCCTGTGGAAAATGGTTGGCGAGCGCTGTGATTCGCTTGAAAAGCTCGTGGTGCCCAAAGAGCTGTCGTATAGCTCAACGCTAAATGCCGCCATAAGGAACAACGGTGCCAGCCTGACGTTCCTCACGCTCAAGAGAAACGTGCCCAACAACATGTTCCTGTCCGTGGTGGGCCGGTCCTGTCCCAACCTGAAGGAGCTAGACATTGCCGGAGCTGAGGTGGTGACCGACTTCGGGGTCGTGTGTCTACTCTTCGCCGATCCAGAACAGGTAGAACAAGTTGGCAGCGGTACCATAACCACAGCAACCAACGTACCTTTCTACCTGTAGATCTTCTTGGAATGCTGGAATCGTGAGAAGACTGTGGGATCTTTCAGACGAAGTCTTCGCGCCTTTCCACACCCGCACTTTGATAAGCCCATCCCTGACCCCGCCGAAAATTCCACTGGCGTCACCCATCAACAACCGCAAAGATGCTCTCAGTTTCTACACCTGCGCAAGAACTTCCACGACGTGATCCGAGAACCAGCCTATGAGTGGGAGCGCCTGCCCATCTGCTCGTCGTTAGAAAAGTTGAGGCTGGAGAACACGAGGGTCAAAGGTGACGGCGCTTCCGTGGTGCTCGAGGTCTGTCCGAGGCTCTACTCGCTCGGGTATCTCGTGTTCGCAGCCGCTGGCTTGAAGCAGGTCTTTGGTTACGAGCGCCCCCACGACACCGCCTTCACAGAGATCTTTTACCGCGGGCCCTCGGACCAGAAGCTTCTCACCATAGCAAACTGCTGCAGCCGCCTCAAGACCATGTACGTGCACCAGAACGACAGTGAAGTCATTTCCTTCTACGATTCTTGTGCTCTGTCAGGTTTCTGGGCTCGAATAGCGTCCGTCGGATGAACGCGACTGTCTTCTCCAGCTGGCCCCACTTGCAGTTTCTCACGCTAGAGAACATTGTGGCTGAAGACGTCTCCTCCTGCCTGGAGTTGATCGGCAGGCAGCTGAAGGGTCTTAAGGTGCAGTGCTCGGGCCTGGATCTTGCAGAGCTGGCCTCTTGTTGTCCAGGTAACGTTGAACAAATGTTTTGTCAACTCCGTCTGATCAGCAATGATGAGCTGAGTCTTCTTACAGGACTGCAGTCACTCATCATCCAGAAGGAGGCTCCTCTATCCCAACCTGACCAGGACAGGTTACTACAAAGACGAGGAAACCTGAAAAATGGTGTCTTCAAGCAGCTGAAAGATTTAGAAGTAACGTGTTGCCTTCCTAAGGCATGCTTCAACTTCATCATGACCCACGCCGTCGAACTGAGATCCGTCAAGGTAACGCATCCCCAACTTGGCCATCTCAACAAATGTCGTTCGAGTGCCAAATAGTTTAAATTCTGTTACTGCTCCAGGTGCTTCAGATTTCCGGTCTTCAGCGCGACGACGTCGAGAGGTGGGCTCCTAACCTCATCAAGCTGAAGACGCTCCTGATCTTCCGCGGGCCTCAGCTTGACAGAGAAGCTGTTGACGTCCTTCTGGATTCGCTACCTAGTCTTAGAGTGCTCGGGGACTTTAGGTGCGTACAAGACTAGAGAATACCCGAACACTGCCATCACGAGATTCTCATTGTCCCTCAGCTCCTTCGACATTCGCCATCCGGCAGACATCAAGAGAATAGTCCAGAGAGCGCGGGACGAGCGTTGGGACCTCACCATCGTCGAGACGGGTAGCAACGAACACGCCGCGGCCGGTATCACAGGTGTGGGGTCAGCGTCAAACGCGGAAGAGAGGTTCTTCAGCAAGATGCTCTCCCTCCATTGGTTCTACCTGACGGACAACCCCTTATCTGCGACATCATCGTCGACGACGACGACGAGAACGATATCAGCGTCAGGAAGCGGCGGGTTTTAATTGTTGCTCTTGTTCCACAAGGTACATTGTATCATTGATAGATATATTCTTTACCGTCCCATGACCTTTGCAGTATGACTGTAACGGTCGTCTCAGTCACCGCAGGACACTGACAGACCTCGTAACGTGATGCCGTAGCGATCACGACGTTATTACCAGTCTCGTAGAACTGGAAACAGATGCAGAAAATAAATATCAAGTGAACAGTGTCGAATCAAGGCCAGTTTTACCAATTTGGGCATGATTGTCCGTCATCTTCCTCATTCTGATCTGCATCCCCATGGTGTGTTGGCTAATGGAGGCCAGTGAGGTAGCTGGGACAGGAGCAGTTGTCATCTGTGGTTGTGTTCCCGACGGAGTTCCTTCTTTGCATGAAATCAGGGAAACTTGTCCATGATCAGCTGCTGTCTGTCAGAGTTCGTATGCTTCAATGATGACTTCAAGACTTGCCGGATTCTCAGCTGGGTTTGATGACGTCTCAAGGGGAGGACATCCGCATCCTTTACAGATTGAACCTTGGATGAGGCCCACGGGTAGGCTTCAGTTCAGGCCTTGGGACTGCAAGCCTTTAGGGCCAGGTTGAACCAGCTTTGTGTTGCTCGACGATAGATCCTTCTCAATATGTAGATCACTGATGGACAATGTCATTGTCAGCAATGCCTTAAATTGAGGAAGTGGGAGACATTCTCGAAAAGTACAGTTAATAGTTTGATATACAGCTTCAAGGTCATTGTTGGTGGAAGGCAACCCCAAAGCATAACCTTCGTATCATGTACTGTTGTTGTCCCGTCGCTAAGTACCATGTACTGTTGCTCAAAATGATCTGAAGTACTGGATGTCTGTTTTTCTACTCTCGTCCCCGATGGAGTACTAGTCAAAGCAATGAGCACTTCAAACTGTGGTTTAATCTTTTAACGTTTAAGCGACTTTAAAATGCCAAGTCTCGATAGTGTGACCAGTCTGGTCACGACGCGGTTGTAGGCAGAGGTGTTCCGCCTACCCCCAACGGTCGCAGTCTCGCCCACGATCGCCCACTTTTCGGTAATGGGCACTTTTACATAGTGCTCCAGCTCACCCGAAGCAGAATGTCCTGATGCAGTCAAATATACAGGGTCTTCGAGTATTGTAATACAAGTATTGCAATACTGTATTGTTGGCTGAAGTATTGATATTGTATTGAAAAAAGGCTCAAAATGTTGTATTGCATTGAAAAAGATTTCAATACATTTTCAATACTTTTTTAAGTTTCCCGCCAGAAAGAAACATTGTGTAGCAATGCAAAACAAAACGCCTTAGGGGGGAATGCGGGCAAATTCATTGGCTGCACAACATTCACTTGTAGCACGCAAAGAAAGTGAGCTGCCATTGTTCAGTGGCTTCTGATTTATCCACAGAAGTTAGGTCAAGTTAGGTTTTCTCACTATATTGTACATATTCTGCAATACTTAAAAAGTATAGAAATTGCATTAAACACTTTTTTGGGAAAGTATTGAATATTGTATTGCAATCAGACATGAGCACAGGGGGGTACAAAATGCTTATTTTTTTTGGGGGGGGGGGGGGTACAGCTTTCCCTGTCCACTGCACAGAGATGTTTATTACACAACAGGGTCATATTTTTTAAGATGAGGAAGTTCTCTGGGGTCCACCTTTAAATATCACTAATATTTAAAAAGTTTTATAACATAATCAAAAATATAATTAAAAATTTTTTTATTGGGGGCTCCGGCCTGTGAAAGTTTTTTTAGACCAAAGTTGTAGTCCTTCAGATGCTGAACACAGATATGTGTGTGGCTTTGTGAAATGACTATTATTAAGTGAGTTATTAACATTTGAATATTGAAGGT
>JAAUXU010173505.1_pt1 | contig 22702 bp, 22 predicted proteins | sample 7278151 | NCBI WGS metagenome assembly JAAUXU01 (sample SAMN14350113, study PRJNA611818) | marine sediment metagenome | isolation source: surface marine sediment (1.8m) | place: French Polynesia: Moorea | collected 2018-08 | reverse complement strand
TCAGAAATACCCAAATAAGTGAAACCAAGTTCTTTCCCTCATTCTTTAGGACGTTGTACATGTTTTAGACACAAAAAAGTCATTATCCACACTTACGGGGCCCCCTGTACATGCTGGGTGTGGTGAACAAATCGATCACTTCAAACTTTGTACCTTGTGCGCATGCGCTTGAGATTTTTAGGCACAATAATTTGAATCAAGAGAAAAAATTCATCGACATCAGCGACATTCAGTGTAGGCCGAATACTCTCATTGCACCAGGAGAGCAACTGTCCGAACTCCAGGGTTGGAGCTCCAGGTGCTCCAAAGAGTTGGTGAAAATTTGCAAATAGCATGTGATTTGGGCGCGTCTAATCATACAATTTGGTGCTCTGCAAGAGACTATGCTTTTATGCCAGGCAATTGATCCATGCAGTCGCATCAGGAACAAAAGTGCGTCGACTGGAACGTGCCAAGAAGCTGGTCAATCAATTGAAGCACCAGGATGCAGCGAAGAAAATAGTTTCCAGTCATGAAAAGTAAGTTTTTTCACCTTGGCACCAAACTTTAATCGGAGCATATAGCGCCAAGGTGAGATTTCGTTCCAGAAACTCATCGAGAGAGAAGCTGGTGTGATCGTTTTAGGCTTGGTCGCCTCAGATAGTAGTGTTGGACCCTAATTTTTGTTCCCCGAGGTATCAATGTCAACGCATTGACATATCCACAGCTACTGTGACACGAAGTCTTCCAATGTTGATGCCAAAACTCTTGGATTGTATGTCTTTAAGCAGGATGGAGCACCTGCTCACACAGCTGCTGATACTCAATAACTTTTGCACCGAGAAATCTCAAGTTTCTAGGAACAAACACGTGGCGACCTTCCAGACCAGATCTTAACACTTTTGATTACTCAATCTGGTAGCAGATTGCCGGCAAAGCATGTTGAGATCATGCACCAACAATACTAGAACTTAAGCGTCGTGTCACAACTGCCTGGAGTAACCTGGACATTGATTACGTGAAGCAAGTCTGCTCGAGGTTGCGTGAGCGATTGGTTGCAATTATCGAGGCTGGAGGGGGTCACATGGAGCTATAACCATAAAGCAACCGAAAGTGTTTGGTTGCTTTATGCTATAACTTCTTCCATGTCAAGGTGACACTTAACCTTTGCGTGCCAACGATGCTCATCGCATCAAAAGGCCTTGTTGCGCCACTTTCTTCTCCGGTTTGCCCTGCTCTCTGGCGTATTTTTAAACACCTTCAGATTTGTTGCTGGTGTTCCTCAATTGATTCTGAACATACGCAGATGTCATTTAAGTATGTTTTCATGTATTTTTGTGTTTGCAAACAATTTTCTCATGGTCCAACAAGAGGAAGCTGGGGCTGAGGCTAGTTGAAAAGGCATTTATTTAGCTCGGGAAGTTTATCTCATAACCGGACTGCTGGTTCTTTTCATCCTTTGGCGCCATGAAATTGGTAGTATCCCTGACAGTAGTGCAGGACTGAGTAAACTCCTTTCAATGCTTCATCTATACTAGGCATTGGCAATGTGTCCATTCGTTCAACTTTGTTAATCTTCCTACAATCAATTATATCACTTTTTCTTGACCATTATGACTGGACTACATCACCTTGTTCTTCCGAATTGATTCTGCTGCTTGTCCATTACATGAATTGTCATCCAGAGAGGGGGGGAGACTTATTGTTTCCATTTCACCTGTCTTTATTTCATGATGCATTACAGTAGTAAATTTCAGTCCTTCAACGACATTTTGAAACTCCTGTTTAAGTTCCCTTGGTGTTTCAGGTAGTTCCGACTTTTCTCCCCATATTCTTTTTCCTTCCACATGTCCCCATTCAGAAGATCTGCTGCACATAATATCTCAAACCTCCATATATCTTCTCATCTATCAGTCATCATGGATGCCAAATGTTCACTGAGTATTCTTTACACTCCCCTTCGACTGAGAATTGAATAGTCTTAATATTAAAATTGTTCAGTTTCTCAATTCCTGATATAGGCAGTACTAATGTAAGGTTCTGTCAATCAGTATATCTCCATCAGTTGCTTTCTGCTATCCTACTGTTGCTACAAGTTGATGATTAGGTAAGACACTTACTGATGCTCCAGTAGCAAGCAATGCTTGCATTCTGCACATATTAACAATTGTTTCAACTAGGGGACTTGGATTTGGAGCAATGCTTCACTCTTTCCTTTCAAAGCTGGTTGTCTCCTCTTGGGTGCACCACTTTCCCATGCGTCCTACCTTTCTGCACCTAAAACATTGTAGATCTGTCTTTGCATCCATAGTCTTGTTGATATTCTTCCACCTCTCCCCCCTTCCTGGCTGGTTTTATCCCCACTTTCTTAGGGAAGTGCATTCTTGACTTGTGCCATCAGTGCTGCTGGTGCTGGTGTTTCCAGGTCTCAGACTGATGAGGACGACTTGCTTCACTGCGATCCCACGGACAAATCTATCCCTTATTTATTGTTCCCGGCTATTTTTAGCAAACTTTGGGTAACATTGTTGGACAACCACACAAAATATTTCTGCCTTTCTTTCAAATTTTTTCGCTGACTTCTTCGGTTTTATCATGACACTCCAAAAAACTTTTGTAATAGTGCTTCCCTACGAGTCTCCTCTGCTGGCAGTGGAGCTGTCTTCATTAGCGTAAAATTAGTCTGTGATTATCGTGGAGATCGTAGAAGTAGGAAAAAACTAACTTCCACGAGTTCCGGAAATATCTTTGCCGCTTGTTCGTCGGTACCACCATTTGCACCCACCATCCGTTCAAAGTCTCCCACCTAGTTCTACTTGGGAACCGATGTAGTTTCCAGCTCTTCTAACTCGCTATCAACTTCTGGTCATTCACGATCCTCCAGTCAGTCCCATTTGTCTGGTCGGCAACGCCCATCTGGTCGTGCCACGATGTTGCGGTCGGCCACGCTCCGCCGAGTTCGTCTTACGGACGCTCCACTGTCGTTTCGGAGCCGGAGCCCTGACTTGCTCTCCAACGACCCATTGTTGTCGTCATGTAGTGGGTGGTTCGCCGGAGTCTCTGTAGGTGATTCGAGCAAATCCAAAAATGGAAGTGTATTCCAACAAAACGACAACAATGGAACACCAGCAAACGAGCTCCCAGTGTCATGTCCTCTACAGGGAGCAATAGAAAAAAGTAAAAAGATGAAAGTAGTCGGACAGGGTTATGAGGAACGACCCTGCATTCAAAGGGGCATATTTATTAAAGTAGTCTGAGAACTGGGCTTTGAACATTACCTCTGAAAAGTGAAAAATTGCCCTCGCCATTGTCACTTCTTCAAAATTGTGATAAATTACTTAGTAGCACTTAATTGTTTGCAAGTAAAGGGTCCATGTCTACTGTCGTGATAGTATAATTCACATACGACACATGCAGAGGTAACTGGCATTACTTGGGTCTATGAACTATGTCTGTGCGTTCCTGCTTTGATGCCAAAATCGAGGTCGATCCTATCTGTTTTGTCCTAGTGCACATTCCGCGCCCCTGTGTGCTCCGTGCGGTCCACACACTCCATGTTGCCCATGCGCTCCATGCCCCTATCCTCTCCTCGCCCCGATCATCTTTGTCCAAGTTGAGACCTTTTTTTTAACTTTTAAAACTGAGTGACTCGGGAGCTCACGCCCTCTCGCCATCACTCCTCCTTTGGTGCTATACGTAAAAGCCTTTCCCTCACGGCGGGGATCGCTGTTGGCCCCGTTGATTTCTTACACAGCTTCACTGGCTTGTCGAGGTTGGATAAAAAGGAACAGGCTGTTTATACCACCATACTGAATGAAATCTACTTACTAAGTTGCGGATGCATAAACAGTGTTTTTATGCATTTTTATGCATAAACAGTGTTTAATTGAATGACCCTTTTTCTGATTTGTATCAGGATTGGCGAAATTAGTAGTTCTAGAACATAAGTCAAAATGTGCATGTGAGTATGGCCGTTCCATTTCTCAGAGGACTTGGCATGGCTGTCTTTGCCCATCACTCTGGTGACCCTCTCACAGGCCACCTTCACGTGGATCATAGTCCCAAACAAGTCCAAAGTGAGGAGCTTCTTGGCCTTTGAAAAAAGCCAGAAGTGTATGGCTGTGAGGTTGGGTGAATAAAGGTGGGTGTGTGAGAGAACCAAGGTTGACGTCCATAGCCTTGATGAAGTCGATGTTAAGCTTGGCTGCATGCGGTCGTGCATGGTCCATGTGCAAAATTCACCCAGTGTTCCACTTGTAAGGCCTCTGAGTCTTGATAACCTTAAGAATGGACTTCAAGGCTTCCATGAAGTGGCCTGCACTGACAGTGTTGTTCTGCGGGATATAGTGCACATAGATGATACCCTTGGAGAACAAGGAGGGGGAGATCATCACCTTCTTTGTGCTGCCTCCCCTCTAGGCCTGTATGGGAGGCCTTTTTTGAGTGACTATTTTGACTGCTCTTTGGTCTTGGGTGAAGAGAGGGATATCAAGGTCTTCTCTGTGGTCTTTATTGTGTCCGGGTAGGCAAAGGATTCTTTTTGGAGGGTCTTCAAGAACATGTCAGCACGCATGATTGCTCTAATTGCGATGGTGTTCAGTCAAGAGGTGGGGTACCCATCTCGGACTGTTCTTACTGAGGTACCGCATTTTGACTTGAACACCCCGCGTACCATATGTCTAATGAGGAGGTCTCATTTGTACTTCAAACGTGTTGTTGTATAGATGGCACTACCTGCTTCGGCAAATAGAAAAGCCATTGAAGCAGATGCAGGCCGTAAGAAGAACAAAACAAAAGAGCTCAAGGCGAGGTGTCCATTTACTTTCCAATGACAGTGTTAACAGATTGGTATCATATGTGCACGCTACAACACCAAATAAAATACCAGTGTCATGTTACCAAATGCTGCATCTGCGACTCCGTAAGTGAGGCAACATAAGACCATAAAAAGTAGCGAAGTGCTGCAAAAGTTCAGTGGTCTACAGCCATACATTGTCTCTGCTCCATAACCTCTCTGGTAAAAACCTGAAGACTGGTGGTGCAATTGATGCAACGTAGCTTTGTAAGCACTCCTCATTTAGATGTGTATACATTTTTGCCAAAAGGACGGGGTTGTGCACAACGGCGAATGATCTCTACATGTTAGAGGCATGAATGTCGAAGTTGGTGACGCCACAGGCCTCAGGTCCATGGACCCGGTGATGAAGTTCGACATCGTACCTGGCCAAGAACAGCGGTGCCTGGGGTGTGCCCATAGCCTTCTGAATGGCATGCCGATGCCAGGAGCATGAACAAGACTGTTTTTTTCGTGATGAGAAGTTGCTTCGCATCTGGACTCACGTCAACACGAAGAAAAAGAGGTTCCTTGTGCCCATCGGCTGCCACAACCCCACTTCCAAAGAAGGAAGAAGAATCCAATTTCGTGTTGTCGTTGTTCGAGATTGGATCTGACGGCCAAGTTATCCCCCCCCCCCCCTATTTTGTCCCATGGCCTATTCATCAACAGAATCATGTCTTCTCCAAGGTTACGGTTTGGATGGATGAAAGGCGTGGTCCTCATGTAGATTAGTACCCCAGTTGACTCCTCCAAGCCCATTTAGATGCGGCTGGAGAACCACCTGGGGTCAGCCAATTACTAGTCGAAGTCGTCTATCGCCACTGTCAAGGTATAACTTGTCCTATGTCATTAAGATCAATGTCATGTTTGTTTCTTTTAGCCCTGATTGGAAACCTCATGAATTTTTCATCCGGGCGAAGTTGGTCGGTATGGACCTCCCTAAAATTTGCGTGGCCACAGCTCAGCAACAGCTGCCAAACGTAGCAGACAAAACAGACGAATGAAAACAAGTGATCTCGTGTAGTAGCGCATGTGCCTCAGGCTGAAGCAAAGAATTTTGCCACGACCTCATCTGCGGGAGGAGCACTCATCTTAACAGTAAGGAAATCAGTAAATCAGCAAACACAGTGCCTGCTTCATGCAATATTCTTCCCGGCATAAGATTGTGCTGTGGTTTTCTGCCTGTTCAAGAGAACTGCCTGTGTGAGGAGACAAGTAGAAAAAAGATTGTGAGCTGGCAAAAGAGAATGTCTGCTTTTGTATGTGGAAGAAATTCAGAACCCAAGTGGGGATGTACGATTTTCACTTTAAGGTTGGAAAATTTTGCACGGAGTCACCTTATGGCAGATCACCCTCCAAGGAAAATGCATACGCTCTATGTCCATAAGGGAAAGTCCATATGTCGCTGATTTGAGCGTGGACATCAACCGCAACGTCGTGACTGGCAGTTGCTCTTGCATTGCAAGTATGCTGCTGCTGTGCTGCATTTCATCAACAATGAATGTACCCTATTTCTCTTTTATCAGATCTGGCTATGTGTTGCATGCAGCAGCAATTATCATAATGATCTGATCGATTTTTATCAAGGTATGTTGCCGTGCATTTTCCAGTACTTGAAATGTTTTCATTCTCCCCAGAGCTCTTTCAACGTGGACTCACACACTGGCACATTGGTAGGTCAGCTTGTTCTGTTCCCTAAAAAATTGCATATTTCCTGATCGAAAAGGAGGCATAACCAGAAACCCTCCAGCGCTATTAATGTCTGATTCAGCGGTAGGAAATCCTTTGTCAGACAAGATTGCATCTCCTTGCTCAAGGTAATCAGTCAACCCACGTTGAGTTGTCATTTCAGTGTCAGTTGCTTGCCCTCCAAAAGCCCTAGAAAGAAACATTATTTCCCCAGCACTGATATGACGAACTTTATAGTATACTAGCAGAGGTGCCCAACATTGCTCGGGTTATTACAGGGTTGGGGAAGGTCAAATGCAACCCTTTCTAATTGCATTTTTCTACCCTAAAAAAATAGCTTCATATCACAAGCAAGGATTGTGAGCCTTAAAATAATGTGTTTTATGTCTCAATTGAGTTCCTGCTCTCAGAGATGGAGGCCAACTGCCAAAGATTTGCCAACCTCATCCGTGGGGGTGTCTCGGTTATGAGGGCTGCAAACATCAGTGTCAACAAGAGCACTGTGTACTGGATCATGGCCAGGTTTGACACCACCAACAGCATCAAGAAGGCCCCCAGTGGCCCCCTAGGCAACAAGAAGAGGTCACCTGAGTTCCTGGCCACTGTCAAGGCTGACATGGAGGAGAACCCGACAACCCCCATCACTGTGCTTGCCACATAACATAAGGTGGACAGGAAAACCATGGGAAAGGCCATCAGGAACCTGGGGATGAAGAGCAGGGCATGTCCACCATGCCAGCTCCTGACAGACAAAAACAGGGAGAACAGGTTGGCCAGGGGGAAGAAGATCGTGAACTGGCTCAAGTTGCACCCAGGGACTGTCAAGATCTTCTCTGACAAGAAGCTCTTCACAGTTGACCAGGCCTACAACAGGAGAAATGACAGGCACATCAGCAAGACAGCAGCTGAGACCAAGCCTGTTTCACACTTCAAGCACCCCCAGAGTGTCATGTTGCTCAGTGTTGTAGCCAGCAATGGCAAGAAGATGCCAGCATTCTTCAGGGCCTCAAGAACAACCAGGAGGTCTTTGGGGGGCAAAGATTTGCTTTTTGGGACTGTACCAGCACAGCAGGTGTGACCATGGGCACGCATAAGACCAGGGGGGACAAAATTTTCCTTACTGCTATGGTACGTTGACAGTAGCTACTGTACTACAGGCACCAGGGCTGCACTACCACACTAATATGATGGAGTGGCCAGAGCGAGTCACTGCGAGGTTGCGTGAGTAGTAAGATGCGACTTCCAAGACAGACAAGTACAAGATGCAATGAAAGAATGACCAAGACAGCACTTAATGTTACGTATATTTACACATACATATTTACAAAAGCTGTTGGAGATGGTGCAGAAACAGGTAGAGGGGTGATGAGTGTCTGAAACAAAGAAAATGAATGAAAGAAAAAAGGCCCAAAGAGGGAACTCTTCAGTCACACACAAAAGGAAAGCTGAAAAGATGTCTGGCGCATTTTGATGCCTCATTCTCCACAAAAATTCATGGAGGTTAGAGGAGAATTGCACATGGTTAGTGCCATACATGTACTTCAGCTTTCTTTTTGCCTCAGTCTACAGACTTTCAACAGTTTGGATGTCTACTTCAGGGTCATCAGGGTCTACAAAATTCTCCTCATGAATTACTACATCATGAGTGTAAATTCCCCCTTGCAAAAAAGGGATGTCTCCATAAGAAGCCCATCCATCTGAAACAATGTGAGACCCTGGGAGGATGTGCTGAACAATTTCCTTTTCCAAAGTTGGTTTAGTTCTCTTAGGAACTTCTTTCATGAAGCATTTCCATGTATCCTCTCCACACCCCAAAAAACTCACAATTGCCTTCAATTCCTCCCCCTGTGATACTTCCTAGATTTGAAACAGCTCTCATCAATTTCCACAACTTTTTGAACCCAATTACCAGCAGCATCCTCAAATTGCCCCCCAACTGGTTCCCCCATTCCTTGACCCTCACCCCTATGATTTAGCCACTCCTCACACACAGTCCTACACCTCACTCCCCACTCAACTTTGCTTGAAGCAGATGTTATTTCAGTGTGGAAGGCTGCCTCCTGGATAGTGTGATTCCTTGACCAGAAATACACAAGAGAATGAGAGTAACTCAGTCAAAGTGACCCAGAGTAACTCAGTCAAAGTGACCCAGAGTAACTCAGTCAAAGTGACCCAGAGTAATTCAGTCAAAGTGACCCAGAATAACTCGGCTCAGCGTGATGACGATCAAAGCAGCAGAGCAGTGGGTGAGGAGACAAGTATATCAATGTAGCAAAGTCTGAGTTCAGACTGGGGATAGGTTGTATTTTGCACATATGGTTTATATACAGTTGGAAGGGGAACTGTAACTTGAGTGTGACCTGGTCTATGCAACAGCAACAAGGAAACCATTACATAGTCTAGACACCATAACATTGTCTACTTCCTTGTGCTAAGACCTTCACCTTTCATGAAACTGTACAGTAATGTTTTGCATCATACTGCTGTACTGGGTGACACAGTTTTGTTCCACTTCATATGTTTCATGTATAGAATACGAATACAATTAAGCGTCACTTTAGGACATTTCAGCCTCCAGATCTTGGTCAAGGTCCGCACATTCATCTCAAGCCCAGTGGCTGTACTCGACTTGATCACATAAAAGAGAACTAGCACTACTGTGAGTTTCAGATCATCTCGCTCAAGTAGTCACATCCATATTTCACACGCAAATGCGCAGACATAAGTTCCCTTTCCAACTTACATGCTGCTATTGGTGACCAGATGTATTTTGGTGCAGTAGTCCACACACGCCTCGGGGGTGGTGGTAGCCATCACCAGGTTGATAACAGTGGTGACCTCCTCCTGAAGTTGAGCAGTGGTGAACACATCATTAGGATCCGCGATGTTCAAGCACTTGGTGAAAATGTAATTAGTCACAAAACTCTCCAAAAATTGGATGACTTGCAACTTACTGCAACCAAGGCCGACAAATGAATGAATGAGCTTCAGGAAATTGAATTTGAATCTGTCGTGCTGGTCTGTCGATGAATGTTCTGGAACCTATCATATTGATATATTTAACTGTTTCTTTGGCGTGCGCTCCATTTCCACAACAGTAGACATCCATTTGTTTTGGTATTGTCTGCTGTGCTTGCTGTGTGCTGCCTGTAGTACAGTAGCGACTGTCAACGTACTGTAGCAGTAAGGAAAATCTTGTCCCCCCTGGTCTTACGCATGCATGTGGTCACACCTGCCGTGCTGGTACAGTCCCAAAAAGCAAATTTTTGCCCTTTGGGGATGTTCTGGCCAAAATGGTCAAGCCCTGGATTGACTCCAACTTCCCCAACACCCCCTGCATACAGCAGCAGGATTCTGCACCACAACACAAGGTCAGGAAGACACAGCGCTGGTGCCTTGTGAATCTCAAGGACTTCTGGTCAGCACAGTTCTGGCACACAGAGTCCCCAGATGCCAACCCTCTTGACTACAGCATATGGAGCGAAATGCAGAGGAAGGCATGGAGGACCAGCCACAGGAATGTGGAGAAGCTCAAGCCCCCCATCTGCACAGAGTGGGACAACCTTGAGGAGGCCTTCATCATCAAGGTCTGCAAGAGGTTTAGGGGCAGGGTGGAGAAGAAAGTCAACGCCGAGGGTGGCTACGTTACATAAAAAATCTTGGCAGCACTTAATCTCATGTTGCTAGTCAACAAAATTCAGACTTCAAGCACTCCTTGTTGTTCTGGGTGCTGTTTCACATTTTTACACTAAAGGTTGCATTTCACCTCCCCAACCCTGTATAAGACTCGCCACAATCCCACCCACCAGTGGACTCAACCATTGCTCAACACAAGCTCAACAAGAAGCTGATCTCGCCCTCGAAGCTGATCTCGCACTTCACACTCACCATCACCGATATAGAAAGAGTGGATCTGGGTTGAGTGAGCTGGTCCCACCTGCCCAGGCAAAGTCTGCTACATCACGCACAACAAGTGATTGTCAGCTGTGCTGTTGGTGCATCCACAGAATATTAAGACTGGCATCAGAACTGGCGGGTGGTGCAAATTGGAGGCATAGAGGCACGGATGACTTTCAGTCCACCGAAGTCTAGTGATCGTGACTACAAGGGACGTGAACAAGGGAGGTCATGCGCCTCTGCGTTGCCATTGGATTCAGCAGCCACTCAGGCTGTGACAAAGTCTCTTTTTTCAAGCTTCCCAAGAATGTGGTGCTGATGTCATTACACACCTTATTTCAACTGGTTCATTGCTTATGCACACTGTACTACAGGTGCATCGTGATCACTGGAAGCCAACAGAGACATTGTACTTCAGCAGCCAACACTTTTTGTCAGACCACATGGAGAAGAGGGGCTCTTACATCCGCCTCAAGCACGGTGCCACCCCAACATTGTCCCTGGCACATCCTGTACAACTGCAACTTCAGGGATGCCCTCACCTGACACGTTCAGCGAAAGCAGGAGAGTCATCTTACCATGTCAATGAAGTCAAAGATGAAGTTTTAATCTCAAAAATGAAGTTTAAACCTCCAATACTATTCCAGCAAAGCCCATGACTGTGTGCGTAGCACTTTCCTCAAGGCTTTACCACATCCCTCTACAATCTGCAAGTTGCATTCTCCCATAGATGGTGGTCGAGGTTCCTCCAATGTAGCTTTTTCAATGCTGAAGTGCAAAGTCACAGGCTACTTCTGAGTTCATCTGCTTGTTCAATGCTGTCTTTGACGTATTCAATTCAAAAAATGTTCTTGGGCGACAGTACAAAGCACCAATTAAGCCAGCTAATGAATATCAATGGATGTCGTTCCTTACAGAAGCCAAGTCATATATTGAGCAACTCACCAATGCTGATGGCACCCACTATTGCTGTCACAATTGAAGATGGGCTTTCTGGCATTCTATTGTGCCATTAATAGCCTTCACAACATCTATGAGGACCTCGTTCTCACTGGACGCATGAAGTATATATGACATACAAGTCTTCCCAAGACCATTTGGAACTTTTCTTTGGTGCTCTCAGATCACATTTTGGCTCCAACAACAATCCAACTGCCACACAGCTTGAAGCAGCTTTCAAATGTCTATTAGTTCCACGGGATATTAAGGGACATTGCTCCAGCTCAGATCCTCAAGACAACACCAAGCTGTTGATTTCTTTGTCATGCTGCAAGGAGATGAGGCAGTCATATGATGTGACTGATAATAATGACATGACAGAAGAAGTGAATTTAGATCTGTACTGCAATGGCATCGGCAAATTCAAGAAAGCTGTAGTCGGATACATAGCTGCATATGTGGTCAAAATGGCTGAGCAAAATATCACTTGTGAAGAGTGCCTTTCTTCCTTACATAATCAACTTGAACACCTGATCAAACACCTGAAAGCCACAGCAAATTCTTCACATGCTCAATAGAAAAAAGGGAGGCTCATTGGTTGCAGCATCCATTGATGTCATCAAAGTGTGCCTCACTGTTGAGAAGGTCTTCTCTCTCATCTCCCCAGCAAGAAACAGGAATTGCTGCTCTTGAACAGCGTAACGGCCAAGATTGTAAATAGTGTTTTAAAAGCTGTGTTTCAAAAAAGCAGTTAGTTATTTCTAGGGCATTGTTCTCACATGATGGACACATGTGGAACAGGCAACCACATTCTCAATCTGGTCAAAGTAATTGCACAGTGCTATTGCAAAATCAGATTTCACCATATAGCTAAACTAAAAACAACACAGGACAGATCAGATTTTGTGAGGAAAAAATACTCTAAGCTTCTTCTGTTTCAGGATCAATGAACATGTGCTTAAAGTGATAAAATGTCAATTTTGTTTATCTTTTGAAAAAAAGTTATGTTCTGAAAGAACTTGTATGACCTGGCACGGCGGTCTGTGACATCATGAAGTGTGACCAGCAGAAAGCAGGAGCGGGCGCACAGTGTGACTTAGGGATGGATGACATTCAATAAAATATCAAGCCTAGAAGCTGTCCAAAATAACAATGGGCCAAGTACGGCCTGGGCCGAGCCACGAATTGATCATCTTTATTTCGTGCCTTTCGTTCAATCTTCCATCATCATCATGAGGGTCAACATCATGGACCCTGCCACCACCCAGGGCCGGGAAGAGGTGACTTGTTGTCACCTCTGTTCTCTCACTGCCACCAAAGAGACCACTCTGGAGTTCTGTGCTCGCAGGGGCCTGGTGGCAAACTGCTCCAACTGCAGTTGTGGGGCCCAGCAAGCACTCATCTGGGAAGCCCAGTCGCTGGATGGTTGGTTTTGGAGGTGCCCCAATTGCAGATCCTAAAGATGATAAGGCAAAATTCATTCTTTGAGGGGAGTCACTTGGATCTACCCTCAATTCTTTCCTTTATTTATTTATGGGCAAAAAACTCAACTTTAGGGGATTGTGCAGCAGAGGCAGAAATTTCCTCTTCAAACACACACACTCAATGGGGTATTAGGTGTAGATCTGTTCGTGAAACCTGGCTAAATCATCAAGGGTGGGGTGAAACAATTGGGGCACCAATTGGGGGTTTCAAATTGAGGGCAGATGGCAACCTTATTCCCAAAGTAGTTGAAATTGATGAATCAAATTTTGTAACATGCAAATATGACAGGGCATGAGTTCGCCCCAAATATGGAAAGAGAAACTGGCAACTGCTTTTTGGTAGAAGTTCCAAATAGAACCAGAGGAACTTTGCAAGAGGCAATTTAAAATACTTTTTACCAGGGACTAGGATTCTTTCAGATGGGTGGGCAGCCTATGGGGACATTCCAAACTTTAGACAGAGGATTTAGTCACATGGCACTGTCAATCATTCAGAAAATTTTGGTGATCTGAATGACCCCTCTGTCCATACTCAAGGTGTGGAGAGTTTCTCGTCACATGCCAAATGAAAGCTGAAGTTCATGTATGGCACAAGCAAAACTCAGTTCATGTCTCACCTCCATGAATTCTTGTGGGGATGTCAGCTCAGAGACAGCACATTTTCAACTTTCCTTTCATGTGTGACCAAACTCTATCCAGTCTAAGCTTCAAAACTGACCCATTTTTCTTTCTTTCCATGTTGGCATCGTCTCCAAATTTTATTTCTTCCCTTCCCTTCCCTTCCCATCTACTGACTTCGGGGTTCCTCAACCAACCAAACGGCCCTTTCCAGGGCCAACGACCTTTTTCAGGGTCAATCTGTCCCAGATCGCATAATCTAGCAGCGCATAACCTAGCAGCGCATAATCTAGCAGCGCACAATCGGGCAAAGAGGGAGGCCAGCCATCATATTCCCAGAAGTCCCACCCTTCATGGCACAGCATCTCTTGGGTCTGGCACGCCATATGCGCCGGCATGCCAGCCTACTGAAAGACCCAGGTGCCTGGCACATAGTTCTGATCGATCCACAGGTGCAGCTGCTGGCATTTTATGTGCACTGGGGTTTGTCCTGCATGCAACAGCATCAGGATCTGCAGCCTTTGGCTCACCTCCATCATGTCCAAGATGTCCAACTTTGGCCTTGTTTTGGTGGGGAGAGTCTCAGCTCCAAACTTTGTTCATAAACTTAGGCTTTGAAATTGCGCATGCACCAGCTAGAGGCATAGGAAGTTTAAATTTGTGCCAAGTGCCATCGATTTTCCATCGATTTGGATTCACCATGGTGTATTTAGATCTATTCTATCTATGAGTGGTGTCCACAAATGGCTTGTTGCACACCATTTTGACAATAATAAACCATGTAGAGGAATGTTGGTAGAATAATTTGCGCCAGTTTATACAAGAAAATGAATAACAAAAAACATTAAATAACATTTGTTCTTGTTGACATTGGCCAAGGGGGTGTAGGTGCTGAGGTGCTTTTGACTCACCAGCCAAAATCCACTTGTTTGCCTGTTGCTGACTTGTTTGGGGCTATATTTCTTGCTTGCTTGTGCATGTAGGAAGGTGGCAAAGGTCGCAAATTAAAGCTAAGAGTTCACGCTACCTCTCATTAAAAAATGGTCGTTGTCCTCCTACTAGATCTGGCCGAAGTCGGACATGGGAAAATTGCACACCGAATTCAGCCGCACCTGGTACTAGTCCCTTAAGCTCTTCAAAGAGGACATCAAGCACTTTGTAATATATAACACTCGCTGCGCGGTCTGAAATGCCAAACATTGCTGCAAGGCGTACAAAGGACAAATTCAGCTTAATACGATGAAGAACAGCACCATTTGCTGAGGCTGTGAAAGCTTACTGTAAGATCAAGATAACTTCGCATTTGCACGAGCGACCAGCAGTTGCAAAAAAGGCTTTGAAGTACCAGTGAGGGCCTTAGACTGATAATCAGGAAGGTTGTCAAAGCCTTCCCGATGTCTATCAGTGTTGGAGTCTACTGACTTTTGTGCTGTAGTGGCTTGTACAGATTTATTAACAGACATGAATTTTTCTGGGGTGACAACTTCTGTAGCACCATCAACATTGACCGTCTCTCTTTCTGTTGTTTCTGCTTCTACTCTTGGTTCTGCTTGCTCTATTTGTTCTAGGATTTTGTGCTGCGCAGCATTCTTTCTTCTCTATGCTGTGCACTCATACCTGGCGAAGCCTCTCTCAGTTTGTGCTTTTTTGTGGCCAGTGGGGCAAAATGGTTGGTGCAAAAGATGGGCTAGTCTCTTCATCATTTTTTCCCCGCCACAGAAAAGAGCACTGCAGATGACAGACGTGGCAGTTGGCCGCCAAAGAGAGCCATTCTTCGTTGTTCTCTTCACAGCACGGACCCAAGCATCACATTGCCTCCTGTTGGCCCTGGGAACTAGCAGAATTGCAGATCAGGATGTCGGTAGCGACTGTCGGTGCACTGGACAGCACAGCATGATATACTTTAATAGATTGGTTCCTCTCACACGTGCCAGAGCTAAAACAATCATACTCAGTGTCACACAAATCTCATCATGTCTGTGATGTCTTGTTCTTACTGTGAGCTTTATTTGCACTCATGACATCATCAGAGGCGTCCATAATGGGTGATGGACTCGATCAGAGGTGTGCGTCACCGTCTTTTCTGCGATCAAGAAGGGCCCTCATACACATGCGCTACTACACGAGATCACTAGTCTTCATTCGTCTGCTTTGTTTACTACATTTGGCAGCTTTTGCTGGGCTGTGACCAGGCAAATTTTTGTCCAGGCCCAGTTGGGAAGGGGGAGCAGAGGCCCCTTCTATAACAGGGCGTTGGCCCCTGCTTACTGAGAGTAATAGTGTTTTGTCGTCAAATGTTATTGTTTTAGGCATGCACCTTCAATTTGCAGATCAGTTAGGGCCAAGTCTATGCACAGAATGAGTAAATTGTATCCTGCTGATTTGTGACAGCTCAAGCGTGATCACAAATGGGAGAAGCGGCAACATTGCTTACTCTAAAAAGTCAGTGCTGCGCAAAGGAGGGTGCAGTGAGACACTTTTTCACCAAGGCGGCACGGACGCCCAAGTTGGGTGCCTAAAGTTGCAAAAATATGCTGTTATGGAGTCCGATAGTTGCAACAAAGTAGCAAGGGACGTGTCACCCAAGTAGTGCATTGCAGAAATTGAACTTGCTCATGTAGAGATTTAACTGCGCGTGCAATACTGTAGAGTCGACCAGTTTTTTATCTCTTTCTGCTAGCTGTATTTGTCGTGATATATTCTAGTCAAATGGAATGAAGAAATAATCAGCAATAGCTGATTACTTCTTCATTCATTCAAAGTTTTATGGACACAGTACATCAAAAGATGATCGGTCAAAATTTGAAGTGGATCTACGTAGTTACTTTTCCGATGCTAAATTGCTATGCTGTAGTGAAATGAAATTGAAAGCAGCGCAGGGTTAGCGTTGCCTTTCAAAATCTAAACACCTCATCACATTCTGAACTTGTGTACATCCTGAATTTATGTAGTAAAATTTTATGGCAAAAGAGAGGGGGGTCAAAAATGTTTTCTGAAAACCGTTTGTCTCTATCTTCACCATTTGGCTTTGGGCAATAAACTTAAGATGGCCTCATTAAAATTAAAAAAATTCTACCCTACAGTGCATGGGGTGCGTACAAAGTAGCTTTAGAAGATATTATTGAGTTACAGCTCTACTGTTGGTGCATGAGATATAGATTTACAACAGCTGAAAGGAACGCGCAGTCGATGACTCAGAATTGGCCAAAAGCAGTACTTGGTCACGGCAAAGATGGACAAAACAAAGCAAGTCAGCAATTGGTTTGCCACACTGGTGTCTCGAGCGCGAAGGAAGTGCTGTATACAAGAAATTTAATATAAATATACGTATCATTCGGCGAGGAATGCTAAAATTGCTCAAACCCTCGATGAGTTATGACTGTTTAGTGAGCCTGTATATCTTTAGGAGCGAGTTAGGTGGCGAAGAGGAGGCCCAAACAACCCGAAGGACAACTTGAAGAGGAACAGTAGTTTCCCTCTACTGTGAGAACTCTGGACTTATCTGATCGAATGTCGAATAAATCCGTGCGAATCGTTTCCCTCCCCCACCTGGAGGCCTCGCCGATCCCCGTCGGTGTTGGCTTCACATCATCACATCTGGTTTTCATCAATATCATTGTTCTTGTGCCGCAGAACAGCGGTACTTTGCTACTGCGTATCCCCGCAACCTTGTATTTTAAGGTGCCGTGGCGGAAGATCACGGACATCGTCACGCAACCTCCATTTGGCAATATGGTTCCTTTTTTTCCTTTTCTTTTCTTTTTTCCCCTTCCTTTTTCCTCGAATACTGTGCAACGACTGCACACACGAGTACTTGTCCAAGCCGGCTGCTTGAGTGTGCGTAGTGCAGACGTCGGAACGCCTGAATGCTTCGGAGATACGAGTTTAGATCAATTCTCTCTGCATGATGACTTTCCTGGCACTGCGAGTGTTGTTGTGTTGACTCATGGACCTGGGCCACTTTTGGGCATCCCCCCCCCCCCCCAAACACTCGGCCTTTACGAGGAACACGCGAGCGAGCAGCAATCATTTGGGTTATCTCTACTGCTCTGGTAATTTATTTACCGACCTGTCCTCTACGTGAGTCTGCAGCAGCAAGAGAGTGAAGAAGATTGGTAGAGAAGACTCACCAGGTATTTACGACCGACGAAATTGTCCTTCAAAGAGAAGTGAAGAGGAGAGAGAAACCATTCATGTCCGTCTTTAGGAGATGTAGTGTATACGTGGCACTACTGTGCTGACTTATCTGACGCTGTTTACATTGATGTGACGCTCCCTGCCATTGAATTCATTGTCATCAATTGGCGAGGCCATTGCTCCTCTAGTGGACTGTAGCTGGCGCAACAAAGGCTGGAAAAGAGCTCCATTCACGGGCGAGACCACCCAACCGAGCGAGGAGGCATTCAAGTGCCCCGAGAGCTGCTCGCTTGGTTAACTATGGTCGCCTTTGTTGGTCGCGAAGATTTGTCAAAACAGGCCACACCGACCGACCGCTTCACGCTGCTGCTGGTGGCGCTCAAAGCAAGAATTGTCTCTTGCTCTGGGCGCAACAGCCGCCAGGTACACGCCACTGGACGACGGTGGCAGTGGGGATATGACAGGATAAAGTGCATCCACTCCCAATGGTGGAAGAGACGTGCAATAACAGGAAGTCGACGCCAAATATGCGGGTCTCTCTGTACATGCGTGCACGTTGGCGGCAAGTGCGAGCGCGCTTACAGATGTTTGCAGCTATATTTCTGTCATTAATGTCCGTATGAGCAATTTGTCTCCCGGCGGCTGACTGCTCAGGGGACCCGGCGGCGAAGAAAGAGGAATACCGCCGGCTGTTTTCCAGACAAACGTTTTTATTAGCAGCCAGAGACCCTTAGTCTTCCGGAGTAATGGAGCCCTGGGGACCGAATGGGGGAGGCGGCGAGTTTCTTGAGTACAACAACAACAACACAAAAGAGGCTCTTTCTTCATGCCCCTGATGGAATTAATCGGCCGATTTTACGGTCCCTTTTAGACTCTTTGCATGCGCGGATGAGTGGCTAATTGCCGTTGAAAGCGACCACGCGGCAGCTTTGATTTACAGGACGGTTGTTTTTTGCGCCACCTCAAAATATATTCGGGCACGTGAGCCTATTTTCTTGACAAATTCTTCTCCTCCCCCCTTCTTTTGGGGAACAAAATGGGCAGGCAGCTCAAGGTGGTGCTTACTATAGTAGTCGGACAGCATCCTGTGAGGTCTTGCTTCTTGGCCTCAAAAGAGAGCGAGATGCATCCCGTTTACTGGGAGGTGAACACGGTTCTTGGGTTCCCAATTTGACTGTTTTAAGGTGCTCATAAATATCGAGTAGAGGAGAGAGGGGGAACCTTGCGTCATCTGTCTGGTCGGACTCAAATATATGGGCGAGTCGAAACCGCCGGGAGTGTTTATTACTTGCCGCTGACTAGCAAAAGTTACCGAGAGAACTTCAAGAGCAGCACAAAAGAGGAATCATTGGAGGCAAAGCTTCCCACTTGGACAGCTGGACTCTGGTGTCGGACGGCACGCACGCGTACGCGGACTTCTGGTCCTTGGTCTTCACCCTGGGGATCTGCAGAAAGTTACGAGGCAAAAGCCACCCAAATTTCTCGGTCTCTAGATAATAATCACTGCTGACTGTGTGAGGAGGCAGCAGCGTCGGTCGATTTTCTCTTTGCCAGCGTTACTCACTCTCAGCAGATTATGCGGAGATTAGAGCTATAACGAGGACGAATCTATTGGTGGCCTTTTCTGTGCTGCCCCCCAACAGAGCAGCGACGCGGGCACCAGAAGTCAGGCCACCCACCATATTCATTCCATTTCCCTATTCTGCTGTACTATCTGTCTCTGTGGTGCACAGCAGCAGCGACGGCGGTGGCTGACAGCGCTGAAGAGGTGATGGAAATCATCAGTAAAATTTGCACCACAAAGCCCTCCTCGTCAAATGATTCTTGTCTGCCACAGCAAGAGGCGACTACGGTGGCGGCGGGACCGGCGGGACCGGCGGGACCGGCGACAACAGCGCCTCCTCTTTTCTCTGTCCCACACACGGCGTTCTGGAGCCGCGCGGCGGTGGCGAGATTCCCGCTGTTCGACGCCGCCGCCGCCGCCGCCACCGCCGCCGTCCTCGCCAGCGCGCACACGAAGCTCCGCCCCGACCGCGCGTACGCCAGCTTCGCGCTGGGGGCGGAGCTTGCAGAGTTGCTACTGCCGTCACCGTCGTCGCCGCCGCTGCTGTGGCTGTAGCCGCTGGCGTCGCTGCCGTCGCTGCCGTCGCTGCCGTCGCCGCCGTCGCTGCTGCCGTCGCCGCTTTCGCATTCCTGTCTCTGCGGTTTCGTCTCCCCCTCACCGCTGAGTCGCGCAAGTCATCACCTTTTTCTTCCTCTCTCTCACTCACACGCTCTAAGTACTAATACGCTCGCAGTCTGACACTGGCGCACGAAGCAGCAAGAGCACAGAGGCTGCTGCATGAGCTGAACCACCAAGAAAAACTCCTCTTCCAATTAGCGGAATGATCTCTCCGCCGAGTCTGTCGACGGGAGCGACTTTGCGGCCGCCGCTGCCGCCACCGGTGTTGACCATGGCGCACTCGCCGCACGCTGCAGCCACGGCCGCGGCCGCCGCCGCCGCCGCCGCGGCTGCGGCCACTGCAGCCACGGCTGATTCGCCAATAGGAATAGCTGCCCCTGGAGCGCCGAAACCCACGAAAGTGACAAACTTCTCCATCGCGGCCATCATGAACAGCAAGGAGAACACCAACAATAGCAGAAGAAATAGCCTACTCGAGCGACCTGTACCTTTCAAGCTGAATCACTTCTCAGCCATAGGTAAGTAAGACTGCAATTAACGCTCTTAAAGCTCTATACACAGCATGAATGACATGAAAAAACCCTCAAAATTAGCCCGCTCCGCTAAGGACATCGAGCGTCTTTGCCGCGATCCTCCTTACTCAGTAGCCTCTTCGTCTACAAAATCCCGTCGCCAGCACCAGAATAGCGGCGGAACCGATGATGCCGATAGTGGCGGAAGCAGCGCCGGCGCCGGTGCTGGCGTTGGTACTGCAGAGGAGGATGTGGACGTGGAGCAGTGCAGCGACGGCGAAGACAACGGCAGCAAGGAGAAGAAAAACGCGTCCGACTCCCAAGCTCCGGAGAAGAAAAAGAAAAAGAAAGACGAGAAGCCCAGAGTGATGAAGCCTAAGTGCAATTGCGAGGAGCTGCTCTCCGTCGACTGCTTCCTGGAGACCAAGGAGCTGTGGGACAAGTTCAACGAGCTGGGCACAGAAATGATCATCACGAAGACTGGAAGGTAAGGGACTTTCTCAACTTTCTAACCAAGCATGCCGATCGCGAGTCTCCTGGTCAGCCAGAGGGCAGTAGCAGTGGTAAATCAATAGGACTCCGGAGGTCCGGTAGCGTCTTGCATGGCTCGTCCTGCAACGGTTGCAACCACCACCCATAACCACTTATGCATAAGGAACGACACACATAGAGGGCTAAATCATGCACCCCGAGTCTGCAATTATCCGGTGCTGGCGCCGCTGTCCTCCTGCTTTTCACAAATCCTTTCCCTCACAAGTAATACGTATCCAACACACCTTGATGAATGGTTTCCGACTCAGCCCTCACTTTGCATGTCAGACCTAAGAACAAAAGTGGCGGCTTTGTCATCATCAGCCGTCATTAAGAAAGAGGTCTGTTGGCATTCCGGCTGCCTGCAGACAATCGGTTTTTTACTCGCGGTTTCCTCAAACCTGGGAAGAATCGAGCGGGTGAAGCGAGCTCTGGTGGGTAAAAAGGTGAGAAGACATATAAAGTGAGATATTTGGCGGGGCGGCGATGGCGGCAGAGGCGGCCGACGCCACAAATGCTTTTTGCACAATGGTACGGCCTAGTGGACGTTGTTAGTTGGTGGTAGATGTAGGTGAGCGCTGTGCAGCAAACGCGCAGACAGCTCGCACTGACACACCCACACCGTGCATGTCCTGTGCGTTATGACACCCTTAACTGCCGGCAACGACTTCCTCTTCTCGGCGATTCTCGGCGATTCTCGGCGATTCTCGGCGACTCACTGCGCAGTGCAGCACGTCGGGCACAGCCCGTATGAAGACACCTTGGAGGCTGTGGGCGTAAGTCATCGTAGGCAGTCATAGGTCGTACGGCGCCTGATGCGACCACGATGAGCTGAGGCAATTATCAGCGATCACGCGATTCGCGACTGGTGTCGTAGCAGTACATGTTATTGTGGAGGGGAGGGGAGGGGAGGGGAGGGAGGCTCACTTCCCATCACACGGCATGAGATTTGAATGTTTCGGATGGGACAGGAAGGATTATCATCATCCGCACGCCACAAAGAGAGTCACGCACCTAACACCGCCACCGCAGACTCTCTTGTAACCGTAATGAGAAGAGGCATTTTTATGCGAACGTGACGCGAATTCCTCTGGAATTTCATACTAACCCTTGTACAGTGCGGCCCCCGAGGCCTGAGGGATCTGGCATTGATTGCCGCCTGCGTCAAAGCTGAGAGGTTCATTACCTTGGACATCGTCTTCGGGAGTCTCTTTGCCCAGATCCCCTCGGGTGGGTTACAGTTTCGCCCTCCCCCTGGCCACAAATGTGTCTTTCTCCGTTCCGTGCACGCGCGCACACGTTGTACAGTAATAGCAAGAAACTTGATCTGACCTCTGACTTTGCTCTTTGTTACTGAGTCCCCCCTCCTCCTCCTCCTCCTCTTTCTTGCCACGAGCGGTGATCGCAGCCGCTGTCACATCAACCACTTGAATCCGGGGGGTCAGCAGCAGTGACACCTCCTCCGGGCCTCTCAATTTTTCAAACTTGAGCCGAGGAAGGAAAAAAGAAAAGAAACGCTCTTGGTCGAGACAGGTGAAGAGGACGTCGGATTGATTTCTGCGCCCCCGCTGGGATGACCCCAACCAGGAACGTTTGCTCAAGCTTTTGAGCAGCTGGTTGCTGTTGCTGCTCGTACGGTAGTACATCAATCGCTCGTTAGTCCCTTTGAGCAGCCTTGTTTATGCGCTTTCTCATGGACTCCACACGTCCGAGGGAGCGAGCGACCGAGTAGAGATGGCGGGGAGCGATATAATTGATTTTGCACTCCAGCATGTGGTATAAATATTTTTTCACGTCGCTGGTGGCGGCATGACGACGAGTGCGTCCGCGCGCGCGAGCACATATATATATACCACACGTACTACTACTCGAACATACGGCATACGTAGAGAAGAGG
>JAAUXU010131528.1_pt1 | contig 22710 bp, 19 predicted proteins | sample 7278151 | NCBI WGS metagenome assembly JAAUXU01 (sample SAMN14350113, study PRJNA611818) | marine sediment metagenome | isolation source: surface marine sediment (1.8m) | place: French Polynesia: Moorea | collected 2018-08 | reverse complement strand
CTCATCGATGGGTCGACGGACTATATTTGTCTTGAAGCCATGGTCGTTGCCTGCCTCGCTGTCCGCCTTCCTGTCCGCCTTCCTGGCCGCCTTCCTGGCCGCCGTCCTGGCCGCCGTCCCGGGACGGTTCTCAGGCTCGTCTTCCACCCTCGTCAAATAACTCATTGTTGGACGGCTGCTTCACTTTGGTCGCCACCTCTGGCCTTGTTTTGTGGTCGCGCGTGATCAAAATCAATTTACTCCTGGCCTTCTTGTCCACGTTGATGAAAAATGAGCCTCTAATGATGGCCTCGCTCGTAGGAAGTGGCTCGATGGATTAGCGATCAATCCTGCCTCTTGTCCGTAATTAAAAAAGATAAATCGAAGGATGGCGTTACAGAATTCGGCAAGGAGGGGGGATAATCAATCTCTCATGATACCACGGCGAGGTCATTATTCACTTACGCACGGTCGGCCGCCTCGCAAATTGTCGGCCCCTCGGGTCTGGGCGTGCGTGGAAGAGTTTTCACCCAGTGATTCGTGCCTGCCCAAGGAGGCATTCAGCCAGAGCAGCAGTTATGACCTCAACGATACTCGAGTTTCAGCCTCAGGTCGGGCCGCCCACCTCCAAGGCTTGGAGACTCAGTCTCAAGTCTCTTCGTGGGGATTCCGCCTCATCGTGGACACAGTAGAGTTCGAGTCTGAATGAAAAACAAAAAGTGAGGTGGGGTTCGAACTGACGTGAGCACGACAAATGGAAACATCACACATATGAACTGTTGTCTCAGTTCATATGTGTGATGTTTCATTCCACCCGAGATATATATGTCGTATCTTCCACATATGTCATTCCACCCGAGTTGCGCCGCGATTCGCTCGCCTTATTCATACACTCTGAACGTAGCAGAGTTTCTTCTTTTAACTTAAGCGTCATGAACTCGTGATGTTCCAAATTCAATTTCTTCTCTCTGGGAGCGCCACACACACATTCTGCAGCTCTGCTGAAGCCATTTTCCTACCACAAAGGGAGCTCTCGCCTCTTCAATGAACAGAGATCAGCTGGAAGCCTCAGACCTCTCATAATTACTTCATCTTGAGTTCAATCTGAGCCAGTAGCTCAGCTGGCGGGATTCTTCTCACCTAAGCCAGCGACCATATTTCAGAAGAGATATTGTTTGACTTTAATTTAGGCCCCATCCTCGTGAGGGAGCGAAGAAGAAAGAAGAGATATGACGCCCATTAATCTAGCAGAGCAGTAGTAGATAGACTGAGTCTGCACGCCCGCCCGCCCGCCCGCCCCTGCTGGTGAGGACAGCGAGGTCACTCCGGCCTCGAGGCCGCCGTGTCGTCAGCCAGCATCGTCCCAAAGAGCCTTGACATCTTAAGCTGTTAGTCAAGAAGACGAACCTGTCGTCGAGGGAAAATCCTTCTCAAGTCTTTTATGGTCCACCTTTTTTTCATTCCGTATACCAAAAGCGAACCTCTGATGGCCGATAAACGGTCGCTCCCTAAATAACGAAAGCTCAATAAAGATAGAGAGATTTCAGCTCTGTCTGAGAGAGTTTTATTGATGTCTAGCCGGGCACGCGCCGGCAGCCAGCACGATCCTGCCAGGAATACTGCTTACCTGATACCTCTCTCTACTTTGTCCTGTGTCACGTTCATGAGGGGGATAACAAGACTTTTAATGCCTGGCAAACTGTGTCATCAACAGTTGACGCCCATCTTGTCCTTGGCTGGATCATCGCTCCAGAGTCACTCTGGCTCTGGCTGGGATGCCAACTGTCCTCTGGACAGTTTGTTTTCATAGCGTATGCGGCGTTAATATGCTATTAACCTCATTCCTGCTTGCTTGCTTGCTTGCTTGCTTGCTTGGCCGGGTCAGTGCAGCACTCGTCATTGTACTTTTACTATATGTCGTCACGTCGTTAAGAACACGTTCGCGCAGCTGGGGACTGACCTACATTATCGAGGGATTTTTCCACTTTTTTTTTCATCGTCCGACGCTTTAATCGTCACCTAATGACTCCAAATAGTTTCGCGTCGACCAGTTCTCGTTGTCGTCGCTCTTGGGCTCAGTGGTAAAACTCTCGCATCATGCCTTCAGCGCTGCTACATGGCCGAGTTGGCTGGCCAGGCTGTGCAGTAGCTAGTGATACCAATACAGAGCAGTTTGTCTGTCCGTCCGTCTGTACCAGGCGTCACCCACTACGCCATGTACACTCGTATGGACCGAGAAATACTTTACTGAGACAGTAAAAGTGATCAGGTTTTCACGTTTAATATGCGTGCAAATGTGCTCCGAAGCAGCTAAGGTCAACCGTCTTCGTCTTTCTGAAACCCAGACAGGTCTGTCTAGGATTTTCCGCCCCTTTGTAAAATATTCAGGGCTTTATTGGCCTTTTGCTTCACTACGTCTCTCACTCTAAAACAGGAGCTCAATATAAAACGATCCTACGGTCATTACTTGTGAGATGTGTCACCAAAGCATTGACTGGCCATTCTTCTCCCCTCAGCCATCGAGCCATATTCGTATAGGTATTTTTATGGATCACAAATACTAAACAGAGCCTAGATCTAGCTACGTGTTGCGCGTTTATAGTGTTTATGCAGGCGCCCTCCGCCCGTCTGTCGGCCGCCGGGGCCAAGACGCTCCTCTTCTCCGCCCATGAATGGACGTCAAAATTCTGAATTTTATTTATGGGGCCAACAAAAAATGAATGGGCAGAGCGGGGAAATATATGGTTGCAGAAGTCGAGATAAGGAGAAAAAGGGGCCAAGCCGACAAAACGTCGACTCCAGTTGTCATGCGCCTCCATTGACATGACTATTAAGCCGGGAAGAAGAAGCTGCTCAAGCTCTGGAGAGTCAGTCCAAGGTCTGGAGAGAGAGAGAGAGAGAGAGAGAGAGCAATGATTGCTTCTCGACAAATTAATTTGCCGGCCAATTTTTCATCAATTAGAGGTGGCGCCTCCCTCTCATCTGCTCTGTTGTTGTTGCCTTTACCCCTTCATTCATTTTGCCGCCAAACTCTGCCAGACAAGATCCTGCGAACTTGGGAGACTTTGAATAAAAGAAGTTTGTCCACTGCTTCTCGAAGGCTCAAAGCTCACAGCCTCCACATGCATCATGCGAAGGACGCATTGAGGCTTCGAGGCACTAGAAATGGCGTTGTAGCATCAAAGTGGCGTCGTCCTCCACCTTGATCTCGCCTTTTTTCTGTCTGGTGGAGAAAGTCTCCGTCCGTCCGTCCGTCTGTCTGTCTGTCTGTCTGTCTGTCTGTCTGTCTGTCTGTCTGTCTGTCTGTCTGTCCGTCTGTCTGTCTGTCCGTCTGTCAGTCCCTCTATCGGTCTGTCGTGTGCACTACCAACATAAATGGTGGTTTCTCTCTCTTCTCGAAGGCATCCAACGGGTAAATGACTTTTTCACGGCGAGTAGGCAAAGCACCCTCATAAGTAATAACAAGGAAATGAACGGTGGAGCAACACAGGGTCTTGCAGATGAAGCCAGCGCTGGCTGGTCTGTAAGAGGCGTCGCCTTACATCATCACGCTGTGTTTTGCCACGTCGCAGAAGGAAACTTCAGTCAAGCTTCGATAAAATTCGCCTAGGAATGAAAGTTCTTTACTTTATCCAAGGCTCTTAAGTAATATATGGTGGCAGAAAAGCGTCTCCACAGTGTGAGACACAAGCTCGAATCTTCGCTGACTCGAGTGCACTCAATCGGATACTGAATAATCGGACTTTTTGCCTTATTGGGCCCATTTTTTTCAGTCCCAATCTTTGTATGCAGCTGACGATGTTGGCTATAAGCGGACCAATGGTAGAAATCTTGCCAAACTGCTACAAAAACACCATTGTTGCAGCTTCTTTTTGCCAACACTGAACCAGTTGACGATATCGAAGTTCAACTGCAGCTGTGGAGTGATGTTAGATGATCGGACCCGTCGATTACTCTGATCCAACGTACTTGGTCTTATTCAGCGTGTTCGACTGCACATCACAGGTTGAGTGGTTTTTCTCCATACTTGATGGACTTTTCTGGCCGCTGTGGGGAGAGAATTCACTTCTGCCCCACCCCGTCCAAAGCACAAACATCAGCGTGTTGTGTGCATCAACATCTGCAAATTCTGCAACACCCTGTACTCCAGTTGAACGATCCCCCAGTGGGCGTACAAAAAAGAAGAAGACTTTACAAATCCCTCGTGCAGAGAGAGAGAAAAGGTTTTTTCTAAGGCTGAAGAATTAACCAACTGGAGCGTTTAGCGCACGTATTATGATCGCATCATGCCTATTACAAGGGGAAGGCGGCGGTGGCGGCGGCGGCGGCGGGGGCGGAGGAGGGGGAGACCAACCTGAGGGGGGAGAACCTCACTGGAGAGTTTTACCGTTCTCTCATTAAGGAGAGGGCGCATCTTTGTCACGCACGAGACTTCAGGTGCTCCAATTAAACCCGACCAGGTTGAAGCAGGTGAAGCACACGCGCTCTTAAAGTGAGACAGAGATAGAGAGACTTTCCTGGAAGAAGAAGAAAAAGAGAGATTTGGACGGTGTCAGCGGACAAGAGTGACAAAAGACCGTTTTCACTGTGAAGTCCAGAAGTTATCGTCGTCAGAAAAGCTCGTTGAAAATTGGCCGGATCTCGGGATTTGCGGGTGCGATCGCGCCACGTGGGAACGACGAGGAGGAGAAGTGGGAGACGCCGCCCGCCGTGAGAAGGCGGAGGAGGAACTGCTCGTTGGCAGTCATTAAAAAGTCGCCCGTGTGAAGAAGTGGCCGTCGACACAGTTCTCAGCTCATCTTAGCCGAGAAGGAGGCTTCGGACGAGTTGCCAATTGACTCTGGGCCGCCATGGGAAGGAGGAAGCTGCTGTTCGGGGGGGGCAAGAGCTCCTCCAAGCAGGCAGCGGCCATGGTGACGACGGTGGCGGCCGGCAACAAGGAGAAGAGCAAGGAGGTGTCGTCCATGAATCTGCAGCCCATGGTCGTACTTCGAAAGCAGCATCCTTTGGACGAGAGGCTCAACAATGATAGCAGGCGTAGTCAGACTCGCTCCAAGCAGAAGAGTGAGAACAACCGGAGTCTGCGGCGCATCAAGAAGCGCGACGTCGTGAGACAAGTTCTCAGCAGTGGCGACAACAAAAACAACAACAGCAATAACAACGACGACGACAAGGAGGAGGGGAACGGGAATGACGGAGAGCAAGAAGAGAGCAACTATGCTTCGCGCAAGCTGCTCATCAGGCAGATGCAAGAACTCATAGCCAAGGGTGTGAACAGCAGCACCAACCACAAGAACACTTGTCACTCCGAGTACGACTCTTGGACTGACCTCGAGGAGAACTTCGCCCTAGCCTACGAGCCGATCCCGCTGGAGATTGAGCTGTCCACCTGGCGTCAAATGTCTAAGGGTGATATCCTGAGGACTGTGCGATCGGGTAAGATGCGCAAGGATTTCGAAGGTCTCTCCAGGTCGGAGATCCTAGAGAGGATCGAGAAGATGCAGCAGAGCGCCAGGTATCTCAGTGAAAAGTTCGGCTTGCCCAAGAAGAACGTGGTTGCCGCCCAGGTACACAGATCGGAAGAGGACGATTATAGTGAAGACGTGAACGACGGGTCTGACTTTTCTGCAGACGTTCCCGAATATCTCTCTCGTTCAGAGATCCTTAAAGTTTACCACATGGAAAGCCCTAATTCCAAGAAGAAGTCCCATCCGAAAGGATCACTTCTTGGCTTGGAACCGAGCTACGGAGATCTGAAGAAGGTTGCTACTCATGACTCCTGGTCAAGCAGAGCCAGTAGCATCTTGAACAATCCAGAGATCGTCTACATGTCCAGAGATGTGATGCTCAAGAAGCTGGGCGAGAATCGCAGTCCTGCCAAAAAGCACCAGCAGCACCAGCAGCACCAGCAGCATCAGCAGCATCAGCAGCATCAGCAGCACCAGCAGCACCAGCAGCATCAGCAGCATCAGCAGCATCAGCAGCATCAGCAGCATCAGCAGCACCAGCACCACCAGCACCACCAGCATCAGCGCAAACACCACGATTCTTGGTCGAGCCACGCCAGCAGCATCTTGGCCAACCGAAACAACGCTGATCCCCCTTACGTGTCTCGCGCCGAGTTGCTGGGGAAGCTGGCGGACCTGGCTTATGACACTTTGTCGTCGAGCAAGCAGAAAGACGGCACTTCTGAAGATTCCTTCGATGACTCCTCCGAGGCAAGCACAGTCAAGAACGTGGTGCTGACGTCCGTGCACCCGCGAAACGAGGAAGCACCTAAACCTGCGCATGTGCCAAACGCCAAATTTGTAAAGTCATCTCCTCTTTTGGGAGGAAACTTCTTACGAAGGCTTGCGCAGTTCGGCAGTAGCAACAACAGCAAGCATCAAAATGATGTTAGCCAATGCGACACCAACAATACCGTAAGCAACAGCAGCGGCAAAAAAGGCAGCAGAGTCAGCCAGCGGCTTTTGAACGAGCGAAACCCCGTTGGCGAGGTACGACTAGAACCCTCTGTGCGCGCTGAAGAGTCGGGCAGTATGACCCTGGCGATTTCCGACGAGGAGGACGTGGACAGTGACAGTTGCTCGTGCTCCAGCTGCTGCGGTTCCTACACGGATACCTGCAGTTGCTGCGAGGAGTTCAGCAGCTCTATTGAAGAGCAGAAGTCAGGTCGAGACAAGGGCAATAACAATAGCAACGACGTTAGCAACGACGTTAGCAGCAACGGCTACGGCAAAAACACCAAGAAGTGTAAGGACTTTCCTGATGTGAACAGTAATGAAAGTGATGCTGACCAGGACGTTGCTAAGAGGACAAACGTCAAGGAGATTCAGAAGATGCTGGAGCAACAGCAAGAAAGGAAGGATGACCATAGACCTAAGCAGTTTAGGAAGACGCTGGAACTGCAACAGCTGAAGAAGGATGACCAGAGACCTAGTCCCATCCAGATGCTGAAGCAACTGCAGCAAGGCGAATCCTCGCAGATTCAGAAAGTACAGGAGCAGCAACAGCTTGACCAAAGACCAAGTCAGGTCCAGATGATGCTGGAGCAGGAGAATCGGTTTGACCAAGCACCTGCGACTTCGGGCAGAAGAGGAGCACGGGACCGGATCAAGAAATGGGAGTTGTTGCGATCTTCCTTGTACGAGCCGGTGAGCGCCCGGGAACTTCAACGTCAGAAGAACGCTCGCGCCCTCAAGCGTCACTTGCGCGAGATCGCCTGGGACGATCGCATCAACGACCTCAACACGCTGAGGAGAGGAAAAGTTCTGAAGGAGTTGAAGCGATTTTTGAGGGACAAAGTAGCCGACATCGAGAGCGTGAGGCCGGAGGAGCTCGAAGTGCTCCTGAGGCGCGCCCTCGATTCGAATTACGAGGCGCTGAGCGGCAGAAACGTGGGCCAAATGTACATCCCCATCGAAGAGGACGACGGAGACAACAGGAGAAAGTTATCTGCTTCGTTGTCTTCTAAGTTGAGTCGCGATAACACCGATTACGACACGTTCGGCAGCATCGACTCCCTCATCTTCGAGCCTCGAGTCGGGACACGACGAGACATCCGCGAGGCGCAAGAGGCCATCGACAGACAGTTTCAGTACTTGGACGCTGAGGACGGTGCAGATGATAGCCAGGACGACGACGAAGAGAAAAAGAAACAGGTGACCGGACCGGGCAAGACTACTTTTGCGGAAAGAGTCAAGCTGTTCCAGAACTTGGGAAGAAAGAACTCCCAAGAAAAGAGGCTCTTGCCCCCGCCGCCGCCACCACCTGTCAAAAAGATAACCTTCTTGGATATTTCTGGCCAGGAGACGAGCTGGAGACAATTGGCCACGGCCGAGAACAAGACGTCCTCCCTTCTCTGTCCCGACTGCCACAACTCCGTGGACGTGAGCATGCAGAGCGCCGCTTGCAGCGTGTGTGATACTTGCGCCCAATGCAACAAAGCCCCTTCCTCCAACAACCTGGGCAGCCCGACCACGAGCTGGAACTATATGAACAAGAACACCAAAAGTGAAGACGTCGACGATAAGGAAGACGATTGTAGTAACTCCGGCAGCCTCTCTTGTGATAGCGTCATCGACAACTTTGTGTCGGACACGGCAGCCAGAAGGAAGCCAGTCATGAACCTGGAGAGGCAACTCAAGGAAGCATTCGGCAAGTCTGAGACGGAAGACAAGTCCATGCAGGTGCCTACGGACTCTTTCCTCGCGGAGTACGCAACGAGGAAGAGCCTTTTTGAACTCGAGGAGGAGGAAGCCGAGGTGAGCGAAGCTGTACTTGTCAGGAAGGGCGAGACGGTGCAGTTGACCGAGGAGATGTTCCGCGGAGATCTCAAGGGCACGCTCAAGAAGTTGGAGGCTAAGAGCAACGAGAGGAAGGTGAAGCAGGGCTCCGAGATGGGCGACAGCGGTATCTCTTCGCCTCCAGCCGCGCCAAGCCTGGGTCAAGTGAAGCCGCCGCCGCCGCCGCCGCCTCAAGAGATCGTGGAGGAAGAGGAACAAGAACAAGACGACTCCGGTGTGGAAGAGACGAATCACGCAGATAAGAAATTGGCCCTTCCCGGCGGCATGAAGAAGCGAGACACGATGATCCGCGAGCTGAAGAACAAGCTCAGGGAGAAGTTTCACGTAGAGGAAGACGAGGAAGAGGAAGGAGAAAACTCTTCATCGTCCAACTCGATCGCCCCCTTCGACAGTTGCGAGCAGCTCCCGGCAGGCACCGTCGTGTCGCGGAGAGAGACTGTCGGCCCCAAGTTGTCCCAGCTGTTGCTGGGGGGGAGGACTCGCAAGGCCCCAGAGGAGATAGCAGCGGCGTCCTTTGCCCTCGCGCATAGAGAGCCAGTGCCGCTGGTGCCGTTTCCGCAGCAGCAGGAGCAACAACAACAAGAGCAACAGCGACAGCAGCAGCAGCAACAGCAACAACTACTACTACTACAGCAGCAGCAGCAGCAACAGAAGCAGCAAAAGTCCGAAGAGACTTCGGAGCCGAAGTCGACGGTTACGACCACTTTTAAGAACATTTACTTGAGCAAGGCCGCGGTCAGAGAGACGTCAGAGGCCGAGGCCTCCTCCGTCTACGACCCGTCTTTGCCCGAAGAGCTCAAGAAGAAGATCCCATCGGCGGGGTTGCTCTTCAGGGGCAACAGACCCTTCACACCGCCGCCGACGACGGCGGTCGATGTCAGCAAGAGCGTGAAAGAGGAGGGCAGGAAGCACAGAGACGACAGCAGCACCTGCAGCGGGTGCGGAGGAAAGAGGTGCAGCCAGGGCAACAAGTTGACCGCCAGAAAGATTGCCCAGGCCGGACCCAAGGAGCGCAGGGAGTTCCTCTACGGTCCCGGAGGGATTTTTGGCCCCAAAGGGCCGTTTAGTACACCAGTAGTCAGATATCCTCATGGCCTCGAGGTGGCCACTGAAGGACAGAAGCCTGCAGAGTTCCGCAAGGCGTCCATGAGTGAGGCCAGCAGCTCAGCGGTCGAGGACAGGTCAGTCAAGTACTTGCTGGTTAACAAGAGCCGCATGGAGACGTACCGGGCCGATTGGGCGGACCAGGAGTGCTCAGTGATGTCGCGGCCATCCAAGCCGCTGGTGCCCGCCGACTTGGAGCGCTGGCGAGAGGAGAAGGCGCGCAGGATGCTCGCGTGGATCAACAGCAGCAACCTCACTGGATACTGGGGCAGCGAGACACCCTGGTGGAAGGTAGAAGAGCTCAGCATGAACTTGTTTGACTCGCTCGATGCGGCCGCCTCCGCCGCGGTTGAGCCGCCGGAGACTAACACAGCTGCAGACAATGATGAAGCGTCTTCGGCGGCGGTGACCACGGTCGATCGGTGAACTTTCCTGCGACCTGCACGTTTAAAAAAGAAACAACTTTCCGCAGTAACATAAACGTACAGTATTTGCTCGCTTTTTGGCTGTCCATAGTGTACCGGTAGTACTGTCTTTGCTTCAGTCGCATTAAACTGAACCATCTACTTCATGTGCTTGGCTGCGACGTTGTACAAACTGCACTGCATTGGTGAGGGGTGAAGAAAGACCGATATTTTTCGCCATTTTTGCACGTGTGGACGCGCCTTAAGGATCTCATCCTCCATGACGACAGAAGCAGAAATAGCAGAAGGAAAATAAGTTAAAAAAAAAAGGGTGGGGAAAGCGTTGGCGGACAAGTTTCACGAATATCGGCTAAATTTCATAAGTAGGCGTCAAAGAACGAGGATCGAGAGTAAAAGTTGCATCACTGAAGTCATTCCCTCGGCACAGTTTTGTCTTCACTGTGGCTCTGAAGCTCTTGAACGCCCATATTTTGGAGGTCTCTGGAGCAGCAGACGCGATGCTTGCACAGGGTGGCCAAGGATAAATACGCCGGTCGGCAAATGATGGCAGGAAAAAGCTTTGAGAAGAAGGAAACAAAAAATAAACCGTCTTGACCTTGCAGAACCCCTTCGTCCGTGTGCTGGATGCGCTGGCCTCGTGCACGTAGGTGTAACAGTAGCCCAAGCTGCATGTGCGCTGCGTGAGTCAAAAAAAAGGGAGTCAGACGCTCTGTGCATGCCAGCGTCGACTTTTCTTTGCGACTCACACGCTAGGGAGTCGTGATGAGTTCCGTCCACCTGAGGTCTGACTGCCGCTTCGTCCACGACGACGCATCTGTGCGGATGAAAACGTTCAGAAGCTGCTGCTCCCATTCTTTGTCAATTAAAAGACCCACAGGTAGCAGCAAAGAGTTTTCTTTTTCAACACGCAGGTGAGGTTTTTACCTCCTTCGCCGGCGCGCACGCGTGCGAGCACAAGATCTGAGGCCCAAATTACTTTGCTATCAAGCTGCTGCCCCGCGAGCTGCCACGACGACGACGGCGGCGGCGGCGGCGGGCTCGCAGTTGGGCGCGGAGAGGCCTGAGGTGAAGTCGGAGAAGATATTCGCTCGCACTTGGCACATTTTTTTTTCTCTCTTGGCGGAAATGTTGAAACTTTGCGGTGTCAGGAGTCGATCCAAGGCGAGATCTTCTTCTTCTCCCCCTTCCCCCTCCTCTGTCCGTTCTCAGTGCTCAGTGTAGGGGAAAAACCGTGACGTCGTGGATGGCGCCGCGCACCGGGCTGAACCTCTCTGCGGAGCCCATGAAGCAACAGTCGCAGCAGTTGTTCACCGTGAGGGAGAGGAATCCCTCGGAGCTGCGCGAGGTGAGGCTCGACTCCGTCTTCTTGGTCTCGTCCGGCTCGGCTGGCCTCGTGACGCAGCTCCGAAGGTCACTTTCCGGCCACTTTCGGGCCGGCGCCAGGCAACTTTCAAGCGGCGCGATTCTTTCCTCTGCGTTCGTCCTTCTGTCCTTTGCCCCAAGACGTTGCTTCATCCCGCGGGCCCCGAGGGGGGAAATTTCGAGACGTGGCTGCCGAGGCCGAAGAAGCAGCAGTTGCAAAAGTGTCACTCGGGGTCCTCCTCAGCTGACAGCGGAAGGACGAGGAGACTCCGGCTTCCGAATTCCTGACGAGGACGAGATTGAGTCACGAAATCGAGTTCTTGTTGCTCAGCGATCTCCAAGACCTTGTGCTGGACACTTTTCCTTTCCAGCGTCATCAGGCTTCGCAGGAAAAGGTTCTTTAAACAGGGATGAGTTTTCTCGAAAGTTTCTGGAACTTCTCACCTGTCCTGGACCCAGACTTTCCGCCGCGCAGTTGGCTCAAACACGATGAAGAAATAGCGGAGAAGATATTTTTGCCAAGTCACGACCAAGGGGGTGAAAGTTTTTTTCGGGGTTGGAATAAGAAAGATCCGCTAAGAAAGGTTATCCAATGTTCCACTGTTCTCGCTGTGACTTTCCTGACCGATGGCTCTGGTCTCTTCCAGGCAAAGCAGAGGGCGTCCATCAAGTGGCTCTTGGCCAAGGCCTACAACCACAAGACTCCCGACGAACTCAGAGAACCGTTCTACAAGGATCATGACGTGAGTCAACAGTAATATTTGCTTCTGTTCAGTAAAAAGAACAATGATGCTGATGACTTGGGCGGAAAAATCCTTTGTGTCGAGATTGAGTGTGTGAATATTTCATTTGATATGCGTGAGAACTGCGGAGCTGCCAGTTCGAGCACAAAAACCAAGGCTGATACCTCTTCTTTCTGTCTTGACATTCTCATGCTGCTCAGGGAGATGAGGTAAATACAAACTGTTTAAGCTCGTATTGTAATAACTCCAAGTTGTTGCTTCGCTTTTGATGGTTTATTATAATATAAAATACTTTGTCATCACGTCAGCTGAACGTACAGTGCTGAAAACCGAAAAAATAGTTCTGCATTGCCCTTTTTTCTGCACTGTTTGCTGCAGGAGTTTTTTGGGATGCAAAGCAACAATTTGTAGTGTAATGACAAATTGCCAGGTCGAGGTGTGCACTATATTTTCCTCCTTTTGACGGAGGTTTGGCCTCTTCCTCGGCCTTATGTTGTCCTCTGGCCTCGGAGAGGTCAAATCACCTCAGTCAAATCCCGGGAAATATAGAACTACACGCACAGTATGTAGTTACTATACATATGGAGTGAGTGGAGGAATTATTTGGACGGTTAGAGAAAAATGCCAATTTTACGCGTAGGAATATGAAGAGATATATGATAAGTTCTTCGTTACTCATTTTAAGGATGTCTTGGGGAAAAAAATGGCGTTATAATGCCTTTAACAGAACAATGAGCAACAAAGATCGTGACCCCATAAAATCTAACTCGCTTAGTACTTCAGCTGCAGCTATAGTTTCAACATCATTGGAGACCTTGAGGTATCACTACTTTAAATATCTGCAGGGTTTTTCTTTGCAAAATTGCAGAGTTAGGGCAGCACTGGCAATTCAAGTAAAAAAAAATACTACATACGCTCGACTTTCCAATACGTCCGAGCGTCCGAATAATTCTTCCACTCACTGTATACGATTACAAACTTTTATAACAACGCTTCCTCCTATGATATTCCTGACTTATTTAGGACGTTGAGCACCTCAAGCCGCACATCGTGCACGCCCTGGCCAACGCCGAGCTCTATTGTATGGCCCTGTCCAACCTGTACGCGGACCCCAACTATCATAACCTCAATCACTGGGGCATCATCCAGGTATGCAGTCCCGTTGTGCTAAAGGATTGGGTTTTTTTGTTGTTTACCTGCTTGACACGCTGCACCTTCTCCCACCAGGCCTTGGCGCGCAAGGGCATCTTCGTGGCCGAGCCCGCGGACTGCTCGCTCACGGAGACCGTGCTCATCCAGACAACGCCACTCAAGATGGTGAGTAGAGCAAAGCAGTTTGGCGGAGTGGATGAACTTCGGGGTCGGGCCTCTGTCTCACAGTCTAAGTAACTCTTTTCTTGCTCCAGAGTGCCCACATGGCGGTGACAGAGGCGCTGATGTCGCTCTTCCTGAAGGAGTTGGTCTCTGTGGATCGGGTGCTTGCGACTGTGAGGCGCTTCCGCAAGGCCGGGCTCTTGGACGATCCCGAAGGTGACGATGCCGAGAACAGCATTGACCAGGAGGAGGCCCTTCTGTACTGGGTGGAAATGTGCTGTCAGGCGCTCAAGAACAGGGTGGCCAAGGAGCAGGAGGAAGAAGATGAGGTAATACCGTAGATGGTCCCTTCCGCCTCTTTGATTGATCAGTCATTTGGTCTGGAATTGTTGATGGATGGCGAAGCTCAGAGAGAGATGAAAATAGTACTGACCATAATGATACAGAACGGCGGTCATTGATCCCGAAGCTGTCGCAGTTGTCATCTGTGGCACAGCGCAAGGCTGCCATTTAGGGCCGAAGCCCTTAGAGCAGAGCATTTAGGGCAGCCTTTAGAGCAGAGAGCACCTGACTGCCCGTACCGCAGCGCAGCTGTCAGGAAATTCCTGAAGTAGTCTGCACTGAGGCCCGGGGCAGAGCTGCGGTTATGAGATTATGACAACCAAGAGGAGACCATTGGAGCAGGTGACAGCATCTGCTGCTGTGCCATTGTCGGGAATTTCACACAGCTTCAGCTGACAATAGGGGTCACATGAAGGGGAATTCCCGATGTCTCCCCCAAATTTCTTGAATGAAGAAGAGGTGTCAAAAGCTGTTAGTTCTACCTTCCCTGCACGTCAATGCCAACAAGACCATTTACTCTGTAGATGTCTCATGCCATTTAGTACAACTGCTTATGAACTGCCACAATAGGCACTTTCTCCCCAGAATTATGCATACTTTTTTTGCTGCAACATGTTTCAGAAATATTCGTTGTTACCCCCCACTCTCACCTTACCTCATTCAATTGTCTGGATTTCATGTGCAATGTGACCCAGGCATAGATGAAGAGAGAAGAATTTGTCTGCTTCTCCGCATTAGCGGACCTGGTCACACCTGGCGTTGGCATCTCAGCAGCTAAGAAAAGAAATGAGAATAGTAAATATTAATGATAACCCATTAGGCGCCTTTTTAACAGCATGACCGTTTGGGCTTCTGCTTCACTAAACGAAAAGTTATCTATTTAAATAAGACCTAAGGCAGAGAAAGACTCTGGAGTATGTGTGTGTAAGTGTTTAGGCTAAGAAGTGTGAAGCTAGTAGAGACATAAAAAAGTGATAACTGCTTTGATTTTTATGTGTGTACCCCAGAACATCACTTATGGAACACTTTATAGCCTCGTCGAAACTACATTCCTGTGTCACAATACAAAGTACACTTATATGTACAGTACTTCTGCTAAACATGGCATTAACAAGCCCAAGCAGCGAATTTGTCATCTCAACCAGATTAGACATTTTGTCCGCAGAGCAAGTTGAGATCTCAACTCTAGGGTTGCCACTTCGGAAAGTCCACTCCGAATTTAGTTCACTGACTGCCGAATCCACTCCAGGGAGATCCTGCTTGCCCTTGAGTCAGTCCAAGAGGGTCCTGATTCCCAGGTTCAGGAGAGGGATTCAATTATCAACCTTCTATGGCTCAAGAGAGTCGACTCTTCTGGCAATCCCACTCAATGAGTCAAAGTTCAGGAGTTGAGAGTCCGTCACAATTATACTTTAGTAAAAAGTCACTTGCAAAAACTGTATTAGAACAAAACCTTTCACATTGAAAACCTCAAAGTGGCCTAAGCACCAAAAATTCACGAGAGGCCATCCAGCAAAAGCGAGACTACTCATTTTTTTTTAACTTTTATGACAACCTCTGACTGTCGGTTTACGTGAATGATCTTTAAATCTTTCCAATCAACTTAAACATATATGATTTTTGACACAAGGCTGAAGGAGAAGTGTCCTGTTAGGTCTTCATAGAAGATGAAACCTACTCTTCCGTAGCTCAAACTAAATGCCTCACACAAGTCACTGATCCTACTTAACGATTTTGCTGACAAGCGTAGATCTCCTTGATCAAGATGTGCTCAACCTCTCCTACACAAACTTGCAGGGCTCTCACGGGACACCTCTCTATGAGTGCTTTGTGTTAAAAATCAGCTGGTTAAAAGAGAATAGAAGTTGTTTAGGTATAGAATAGAAGGAAGGTTTAAAGATTAGTCACAAAAAAATCACAGCTGGTGTTTGCCATGTAAGAGTAATCTCGCTTTTGCTGGATTGGCAGCATCCGCGGAGGCACAAAAGTACACTTACATTTCACTTTCTCACGCACATGAGAACAGTCTTTTTGTGGTCCCAAGTGTTATTGAGGCTCCGCTGTACTAAAAATGTGTGGTCCTCCCACAGCATCACCAGCCCACGTTCCCTTCTGCCGTGCGCCAGCTGTCCGACTTGACCTCCGGGGCCTCACTGGCGTGTGTCCTCTCGCTCTACCGCCCACGGGACCTGCCCGCGGCGGAATTGGCCCTCGGGCCGAGCCCGTCCATGGCGGACGGGCTCCTCAACATCAGACTGGCCCAGAGGCTCTGCGAGAACGTCCTGACCAACGTGTTCCACGTGTCCATCGAGGACGTCGTCTACATGCACGCTTCGGTCAGGATGAACGTGATCTCTCTCCTGGTCGACATGTTCTCGGTGCTCGAGGCCAGGCCCGTCGACACTCAACTGTTACTTCCTGGCCAGGAGGACAACAAAGTGATCGAGGTCCCAGATCCAGGTAACGGAGAAAAAAAGAATTGCATGCGTTTTCCTCCTCTTATCACATCTTATCGAGAGAGAGAGAGAGAGAGCGAGAGAAAAGTGCCCAAGGTCACCAAGATCGCCCAAAGATCAGGAGACCTCACTAGTGGAGAAGGTGCAAATGCATGGTGACAGTCTAATGGCTTTAACTCCTCCGCCTCAACGCTTTTTTGCATGCTCAATTCACACACACACCCCAAAAAAAGAAAAAAAAAACTGGTGTCTTCCTTTCTTCTTCTCCTATCCTGCTGCTGCTTCTGCGAACAGGGTCTCCTCGCAAGGCTTTTCGGGGTCTGACCCGGACCAGTCCCCCGGGGTCGGGACCCATTCCGGACCTGAGGCCTTCTCTCAACACCTCGGAGTCCACGAGGATGGTCACAGGTACTGGACTAACCTTGGTTTTTGCATGCCTGGGCTGACTTCTGGGCTTCTGTTCTGCACGCGTACGCCAAGGTCTTCGGGGCTGTACGCGCTTTTGACTTGTAGGCCGTTCTACAACGTCGTCTCGTTCGTTCTTTCAGACATGAGGATGAAGTCCCCCACCGTCAGCGGCGGCTTCAGCAGCACCATCCGGAGGCAGAGCAGTGATAAATCAGGTAGGCTCAAAGAGATTCACTCCACCGTCTGTTTTGGCTCCTGTTTTGTTTATTTTCTTATATTTGCTCTCTTTTTTCTCATTTTTTTTCTTGACTGGTGTGACTTTAGCCACCTTAAACCTGTCTGTCGACAACAGCAGCAGCTTCAGCAGAGACGACGAGGACGACGTCAGCCAGCAACGTCCAGAAGACACAAAATGACGACCTCACCTACCCAAAAACAGAACCCCTTTTCTTCATGTACCTTATGACCCCCAAAGACTATTTACTGTCGATTAACCTCCTTCTGTTCCTATTTTTCTCCTCTTTTTTACTTGTTCCCCTTCTTTCCTGTGTAATTTAACGGTAAGACAATCAACGGTGACGGATTTGGTGAAGGAAGAGATGGGTTTTTGCTACTCACAGTAGGCAAAAAGGGGTCGTTTCTAATTTTTTGCAACCATTTCTTCCATCTCTCTCTCTCTCTCTCTCTCTGACGCAAACGTGTCCAAGCTCAACAAGAGCAACAGGGAGAAACTGGTCAACGCACTGAAGGACGTGTCTCGTTCATGCCCACAGGCCTACGTAGAGTGGACTGACTGGCGTCGCTTCCTTCGTACTGTGCCAATTCTTCCCCTACTTACTTTCTATGATTCCGAGTATAGTATATGACGTTAGTGGTACTAGTAAGACGCACACGACTTGGTTCTAAGATCATAAGTGCTTAGCTTTGCTCGAGCAGACATTCCAGCCATCCACGCAAGCAGACGACGTGGGATCACCCCAAAGTTACCTGCCTATACAGATTTAGAGCGTCAAGTGTTCTCTCACTCTTTCTCCAGATAACAACACGCGCCACCAGTACTCATCCCCGCCGCCGGAAGACTTCTCCAGGCGGCGCATGCTCAGTCAGCAGTCACGTGCCAACATTTCCCACACCGACTTGAACGAGGTGGAGCAGAGCCCATTCCAAGTCCGCCGCGGCCGCGCGGTCCCAACTCTGGCCTCCGTGGGCGCGGACAAGGAGCAACTCAATAACGACACCAAGAGCGAGGAGAGAGGAGAGACCGACAATGACGTCTTCAAGCAGCTGAGGTTACTTTCACGATCACCGTTTTCATGCGAGGGGGAGGATTGCAATCCATTATTTTGACAGGTCCATCCCAACTGCCGGACGTCCCTCGGAGACGCCAAACCGGCGTAATTCGTCGTTCGCGGGGCGGCGCTCGCGAAGGAACTCGGTGGACGAGAACGCCTCCCAGCTATCCTTGGAGAACTTGGGCGGATCGCAGGTGTCCCATTCGTTGTGCTCTCACGCCATGTTGTAAAACTTGCCTTTGAACTTACGCTTACTTGAAGCCTATCTGAGGAGTGAAGTCGAACGTCTGATTTCTATTGTAACCCCCTCCCCCCCTGTCTTTAGGACAACCTTCACCTGCTCGGTCGTAATCCGGACAAGGAGATGCGCGCTCACACTGGACGTCTCTTCGTGGATAACAAGGAACTGGAGGAGCAGGGCTTGGAGAAGCACGTCCTCGAGGGAGAGGGCAAGAAGGAGGAACAGGATAGCGTCAACAAGGTGGGAACTCATCTTTACACGTGCTTGCACGTTGAATGTGCAATCAGCGTCTCTTCCTCCAGGTGAGCTTTGCTGACCTGAGGCGTCAGAAGGCCCGCGACCACTTCCACTCGAGCGGCATCAACATCACCTACATGGGCCAACAGCAGGAAGAAGTAGAGGAAAGGGAGAGGAAAGCGTCTCTTTTGAAGCAGCAGCAGCAGCAACAGCAACAACAACAACAACAACAACAGCAGCAGCAGCAGCAACAACAACAACAGCAGCAACAACAACAACAACAACAACAAAAGGGCAAGGCGACCTCTGCCAACCTGATTTCTTGGGCCTCTCAGGAGCGTCAACAGCAGCAACAACAGCAACAGCCCAACAGGGATGAATCCACCTCTCCAGGTTTGAAACTGTCGGACCTGTTGAAGCCCCGGACAAATGATATAGCCTGCTCCACTTCAGACGAGATGGCCTCCCAGCTGAACAGCGTCCGCCTAAAGTTGGAACAGCGCAGGAAGCGCATTGAGGAGGAGAAGAAGAAGATGGAGAGCATCATGGCTCAGCAGAGAGAGAAGGTGGGACAAGAGGCTTTCCTCAGGGCTGTGGGAGTGGTGAAGACTAACCAAGAGGCTACGACAACGGTAAAAAAGGCACTAACAGACCCGAGGAATGTACGATTTCCATCTCTTCTCTTCTCTCAGCAGTCAAAGGACGTAGTCCAAAAGTCGGAGAGCGGAACCATTCCCAAGCACAACAAACCTGAAAGCAAGCAAGCTGTGATAGCAAAAGAAAGACCTGTCACTCTTAAGGTAGCTCAAGCTTGTTGGTATTGTTCTTTTCCGCTTTCACTTTATTTGGCCCTTTGATCGTTTGAGTTGGTATTTTGGTTTGGGTTGACCAGCGTTCTGTGGCTTCTTGACCTGACTTTCCTTCTTAACCTAGGATGTGAAGGAGGACCTTTCCGCTGTGCAGAGTCGTTGGTTGTCGGACGCGCGGACGCCCGACGTGGAGACTATGGACATGGACGCCTACGCCAAGAATATCCACGCCATGAATGATTCACTCCATGACTTGCAGTCTGATATTCACAGGCTGGCACAGCAACAGTCACAGATTCAGCAGATGATGCAGTCTCCACCACAGCAGAGTCCAATGGATCCGCAGCCTTTCTACATCTCTGATGGACATCATCACCAGCCGCCGCCGCCTCCCAGGAGAACCTGGGGCCAGCCTCAGCCCATCAACTTTGCTCATCAACAACCGTGGTCTCAGAGCACACCGAGACGGCAGCAATGGGGTCAACAACATAGGCCAGTGGATCACTACGCCGGCGGCTATGGGGACCCCTACATGACTCCCCCGATTAGAGCCCATCATGATCCATATGCTGTGCCGCCTCCCCCTTCCAGACCAAACATGTTCAATGGAAGTTCGCCATATCAGCAGGAACAGTCTGGCATGTATGGCTATGGTTATCAACAGCCCAGCCACTACGGTGGTTCTTCTTACATGTCCCCTCCACCACCATCTGTGACCAGTCCTGCAAGGACTCCCTTCCGCCTTCATGAAGCTAAAGTGATGTCACCTCCTCAAGCAACAGCAGCAGCAGCAGCAACAACAACGCCGCCCCGTACATCATTTTCAGCCATTCGCAGAGGTTCTGAAGCCATATCTCCACCACGAATTTCTTCCTCACCTACGTCAACGGTGCCGCCTTCTCGGAATGCTGATCTTCAAGACGAGTATCGTCGTCTACATTCCAGTGTGCCTGCTCCTCAGGAGGACGACATGGCACCTCAGAATGTGTCATTCATAGACTCATCTGCTGAGGAGGAACTCCAGAAGAAAGATACTGAGGAGGAGAACAAAGCAAAGGATCCGGAGTCGCCGAGGTTGAAGAGACTTCCAGAGAGGCTTTCTCAGCTTAAGATTTCTTCCGGAAGCAAGACCTACAGGGTACATGCAGATGACAACCGAGAGACGACTTCGCCTCCTTATGTGGCCCGTCCAACCATATCTTCGGCGTTCAAGCAGAATCGTCGTAGTTCTGGCGGAACTGAAAGTACCGGACCCGCCAGTCTGCGCTCTGCGGTCAAGAGCGAGGAAGAAGAAGAGACTCTGGCCAACATGAAGACGGAGCGCCTCAAAGAGGACAAGGATGCAGCAGCTGGATTTGTCATCTCCTTTGATGACAACGAGTCTCGGCCTCGACGGCCGAAGCCGGCGCTGAAGCCGAAGAGGCCGAGCACCAAGAAGACGAGCACGAGTGAAGTCGTGATGTCTTCTGACGGAAGCAACAGCTCCAGGAAGGAAAACGTTCCTCCAGAGGTGATGATCTGTATTGTAAGTCCTCTTGCATGCTCACTTTGGAGCTGGGATTAACACGGCTGATATTGTCATTGCAGGACATGAACATGGGCTCTGACGACGCTGAACGCGCATATGGAAAGTATTCCTCCCTGCAGCGCAACGACTCGGGGGCGGCAACTGGTGGCAGGAGCTCTTTGGACTGGCACTCCTTTGATGCGGATTCTCAGCGTTTTGAAGTTGACCCTAATGTTCCACTGGAGGAGATGACAGTCATTGGTGCTGGAACACCACCTTCTGGGTCAGAGTCTTCAGATGGACAACAGCAGCCAAAGGCTGTGATCATTGGAGATGAGCTCCTTCATGCTGATGCAAACATGCTGGATGAGATGCAACGAAAGAAGGAGAAGATCATGATGCAGAGCCTGAGGAGAAAACAGCAGCAGGAGGAGAGGCGGTTGCAACGGGAGGAGGAGAACCGGAGGAGGGAGTCTGAAGAACGCGAGAGGGAGGAAGAAAAGACCCGCAGAAGAGAGGAGGAAAGAGCAAGGAGAGATGCAATCCTAGAGCAGCACAGGCTCAAGAAAGAGATGGAGAAGATGGAGGAAGAGAGGGTGAGGATGATGTCATGCTTACGGCTAATGTTTAAGTGTTTATGTGTTTCTTTCTTTCCCCAGGGCCGCATGCCTGAGCCTGTGAGTGCTCGTCCAGTTCCTAAGCTGCGCTCTGCCGGCTCCGTGGGTCGTTCAACAAGACCACGGCCCAAAACCATTCACGTGGATCAGGACCAAGATTTGGCCAACAGCAACCTCATGGCCAGCAGCAGGGGAGGCAGGGGTTCCTCCTCGAACATCTCAGGTGACTACGAAGAATTGCTCTGTTCCTTTGGTTTGCATGCCTTATTGCGTGTGGTTCTTTTTGCTTGCTACGTGTCTAATAGGTTTCAACACGAGCCATGATTCTCCCCGATTGGGCCTGTCCTCCATGGGCACCAGGACCACTCCTAGGTCAAGACCTGGATCCAGGAGAGGCTCCAATGCATATCTCAATGATGATCACAATGGTGTGTGCATTTAAATTTAAGTTTGCTTTTTTTCCCTCCTGCTTCTTCCTTGGTTAGAGTGTTTTATCATAAAATTTAGCTACCCTTCCCCCTTCTGGTCTGAGCACCCGCTCCATGGAGTTCGCGGCCCGCCAGGCGGCCGCCGCCAGAAGGAAGCAGTCCAGGGGCTCAGACGTAGAAGGTACATTGACGAAGACACCTTTGTTCCAGAGCTGGTGGCGGGATTTCGAATGACATTTGTGTACTGAACAGCTGAATTTCCTCTCCCTCAATGAGTATTCTGCCCTTGTCCAGATTCCCCTCGTGTTTCTCGTGTGGATCGCAGCACTCGGTCGATCTCACAACCCCGCGGCAAGCGAGAATCGAGTGTTTCCTCTGCATTTGGAGGTACAAAAAAAGGCAGCATCCAGAGCCACAACCACAGTTTTGCCTCTTCAAGTCAGTCTTGTGGGTTTTCTGCTCTTGCTCTGTCTTTCCCTCTCTGTCTCTCCGTGGGAGTGGATGGAATTCCATGTCTTTCCAGAACTTCCTCGCACCCTGCATGAACGCGCACGCTTTGAGGGATAAGAAAAGGTCACGTCTGTTGTTCAGTTTTTGATGATTTTCTTTGCCTCTTTTAGTTCGTGATTATCGCGGGTCCCGCGAGAGCTTAAACTCAGGCTTGACTTACAATGCCCGCCGTGGATCCAACGTCTCTGTCTACGACGGTAGGATTTGATTCATTCTGTTGCTTCTCTTGTCTTTAGTTCTCTCTTTTTTATTTTTCGTTTCCATCTGCCTATGTTTATAGAGGATTATTACTATGGTGGATCCATGCGAGACTTGAGCGGCCGCAGCGGTGGCGGCGGGCGGAGGAAGTCAACGAGTGCTAGTCATCTAGGTGAGAAAGGGACGGAAAAGGTGCATTTACACTCGCCAGAGTTGATCACGGCGGCCTCCAAGCAGCCCTTGCCTATCCAAACTTCTAAAAAAAAAGCCAAAAAACAATTAGTGTAAACGCACATTCACCTGTATAATATGGGATGAGGTAGTATGATGCACTAATGTCAGCAGAGTCTTATTATAGTATAAGATCTTATTACCTGCTCACAACTCTTTTTTTTACTAACCTCTCTCCTCCACTCTTTCTGTCCCTTAATG
>JAAUXU010111834.1_pt1 | contig 22716 bp, 18 predicted proteins | sample 7278151 | NCBI WGS metagenome assembly JAAUXU01 (sample SAMN14350113, study PRJNA611818) | marine sediment metagenome | isolation source: surface marine sediment (1.8m) | place: French Polynesia: Moorea | collected 2018-08 | reverse complement strand
GTGAAACTGCCCTCAAAATTAGAAAGCAATACACCCTCAAATAACCTCGTAAATGTGTCTGACGTCAGCAAGATCCCTCGAGAGACAAGTAGCCTTAAACACACTGTACATACATACATATATATATATATATATATACATATACACACGTATATATTTGGCGAGGTCAAAAAGGGGTCAACTTTGGAAATTCCCTGATGGCATCTGGGGTTTGTTACATGGCCTCAAAAGATGAAGATGCAGTATATATATATGTATATATATGTATATGTACATATACCACACTGACCACACTGATAAATGGAAAGCCAAAGATCTTTTTTATGACAAGTGGAAGACAAGGTGGTCCGATCTCCCCACCTGTTGCCAGACCAAATTTTGGTTGGAGGATCCTGGCTGCCTGGGTGAGAGATCCTTCTTACAATGGGCCTAGCCGCATTTTTCGTTATTTCCGAACTCCTCCAAGATGGGTGAACACATTCTGATCCCTGCTTGGGAGGAAATCACCCCAACCTGAGCAGCAACACTGAGGAGTTAAAATTACAGTTGAATTCACGCGAGGTTAGCAAATGTAAAACTTTTTATCAGTGCCGTCTCCATGACAGAAGTGTACAACAGATGGTGCTAGAGGCATGAGACAGAGGAAAAGGAATCAGAAAAGTACAGGGTCAATTCGATAAATCTGAACTAAAAAGACGGTTTGAATTGACCGCCAAAACATCGACCAATCAAATTGGACCATAATAGAGCAGGATAAATATTCTGAACTTTCCTATGTAATCAAACTTACACCAAAGTTCATGATGACCATGGAGCAGGCCCGCAGATCTGCCATTGTAGAGCTACACTGCACGGGACACAGCCCCGCCACCATTGTGAGCCTCTTAAAGTACCCAAAATCTACTGTCTATGATGTCATAAAGAGGTTTAAAGAGTGTGGGGACACCAAGAGGAAGGAGCATGACCCCCAAAGTGACAAAATTCGCAGCCCCCAGTTCTTGGTGGGACTGAAGAGGTCAGTGGATGCCCACCCGGAGAGGTCAATCTCTTGGTTGGCCAGGGACAGAAATATGAGCAGGCATGTCATCAGTGTGGCCATAAACAAGGACCTTGGCTACAAGAGCTTCAAACTTCATGTCAGGCACCTCCTCACTTCATCCCACCGGGAGTCCAGGGTCATCAGGGGCAAGCAGCTCATCTCATCTCTGAAGTCCACTGCCGGCATGTGCAATTTTTCTTGGATGAGAAACTCTTTACTGTGGATCAGTCCTTCAACAGGCAAAATGACAGGTACATATGTGTGGACCCAGCAGGCATCGCCATGGTCTTCAGAACCAAGAAACCTGCTGCTGTCATGGTCCTGGCTGTCATCAGCTCTGAGGGCAATGTCATGCCACCTCATTTCTTCTCAGAGGGCCTTAAAATTAATCAGCAGGTGTACTTGGATATCCTGGAGCAGGTGGTTGTGCCTTGGATGAAGATGGTATCTGGGGACGTGCCCTACACCTTCCAGCAGGACTCTGCCCCTGCTCACAAAGAAAAGAGGGTTCAGTCATGGCTGCTGGAGAATCTCCACCACTTCTGGACAGCCCAGCAATATCCCCCCAACAGCCCTGACCTGAACCCCTGTGATTACTACCTGTGGGACAGAACTGAGACAGAGGCCTGCAAGACCAGCCACCCAAACCTCAACTCCCTGAAGAGGTCCATCACCTCCACCATGGGCAACTTGGATTCTGCAGAGGTTGCCAGGTCCATCAAAGCTTTCAGAGGCCATGTGGAAGCTGTGGTAGAGGCTGGAGGTGGACACATTGAATAAAAGTTGGTGCAAACAGTTCAATTATTATGTGATTGAAAGGAAATTTTAAGTTGAAAAGTGATAAAAAAAGTTATGGCCTTTTTCTTGAGTCTGGATCTATCGAATCGACCCTGTATCAACCAATAAACAAAACAAAAGAAAGAGTCATGCGGCCAGAGATTTTGTACTATGTTTGTTTAGTTACCATGCAAAGTCATGAGCCATAAGCACAACATACATGAAAATGGGCTGAGGGCCCACACAAAAGTCCTCCGCAGGACCTGCCATTAAAAAAATAAGTGCCTGCAGCTGAAATAATACACTTGGCCAATCACTATTAAATTGTTCATAACTTTTTGACTGGTTTGACCGACAGAAATGGTTTCAAACTCAATGAAAAGCTGAGACTCTGCTCCAAAGCCAATTTTTTATGCTTCATGATCATTCAATTTTTCATAAAATTGACATTTCGAAAGCATATCATCAAAGCCATACCCTCCTGCAGTACATATTTTGGAAAACTTGCTTGAAATAATTACACCTCCTCTATTTCTTATGAGATTTTTTCCTTTTGGTGCTAACTCAAGCATTTTGCACGTAGCTATACCAAGTTTATATTTAATTTTTTGGAATAGAGGCCATTTCTATTTTTGACTTAAAGTTGCAATAAAAAGGCATCATGTTTTAAAACTCACTCCCATTTCTTCCTCCAGGCTTGTGACCAGCATTGCCATAGTTTTCTTTTTTGTGTTTTGCTAATTTTCTTTCTTCTGTCACACTTCCTTCTAAACTTTACACCTCAAAGAAAAATTCTTGCATGTTGTGGCACTTATGAAACCTAATGTTAGCACCATTGTGCAATACAGCATTAGAAATGGGAGCTGTTATAATCGACAGCTGCTCAAAGAAGATGATCAGCAACATCTGAATGACTCTCATTCACTGTCTTCATAACTTTTCTCAGAACACAGTTCTCAAAAATCCCTGTGAACAGATTCACTGACCGGTTCACTGTACATCCCTAATCCATGCCTTTGCTTCTGACAAAATTTTGACACTTGTGTAAGGACCCAGTGGACCTTGGGGGTCACAACTGCATGTATCCCTGCTTGAACTAGCTGATATCTTGGTTTCTAAAAATGGAAGTGGAAAAAGCAAAGGTCAATATGTAATTATGCAAAAATTGCGGGAAGATAAGCGAAATTTGCATTCGAAACCGTGAACAGGACATTTCTGCCCACTCGGTGTAACTGGTACATATCTTTGTTCATTTTGTTGGAGACGTGGTCAGGTGGTTCAAAGTCACAAATTTCCCTGCCTTGGTGCCTCAATTCATGCCAGCAGGCCAGAACAGCCTCCAACTGCTCACACAGCATCCTGTTGCACCTCTTGGTCTTCACCGGGAACAATTGGCTGAAGAGGTGCTTGACATCAGTACTGCTGCAAGGCATAGATAAAATGCGGATTGCACCGCTCACCAGCTGCTCGTACGATGTGTCCCCAAGCACATTCTCAAATTGCGGCACCACAAGCCAGAAGTCCTCGGTGCTCTTTGCCTTCCACCGACATGCTTGAACCTGTTGGTAGGCTTGTGACCGACTCTCGACTCCGGAGTCGCCTCTCCTGAACCGAAAAACCCGAGTCGACTCCTAAAGTTGCACCCTTCCACTCACCAGGACAGGAAAGTAAACTAAAAAATCGTATATTGCCCTAAGTACTGACATTGAAAGGGTGCGTAAGTCTGTGTGTCGGACATCACACCAATAACTGAAGGCATTGCTTTGCTGGCCTCCACGTGCTTCCTGCTCATCTTGTGCCTCCGAATGTCGGCCAAGGGAGTCCTGAAACTCTTGTTGCAGAAGCAACACTTAGCCTTGTCCTCCTTCTCCTGGCCCTCTTGGCCGAAGGCTGGACGCTGGATCCTTTTTCTAAATGGCCTTGAAGCCAGCATGCGGTGCAGGTCGGATAAGTCGAGGACTGTTAAGTCGGACAGCCGCATATATCGGCCAAATGGGCAGGGACAGAATTTTCACTAGAGAAAAGCTGTTGTTTTAGTGTAACAATTACTGGGTAAATTGGAAAAAGTGCAAGATCTGACAAGATCACAAAAATGCAGGGGGGTTGCTCTTTTGGAGCACAACTTGTGCTGATGTCACAGCAGCATTAAAAAAGAATTGTTCTGAAGTGCCCACGCAGAGCTCAATGTCATGGCAAGTGAAGAAGGAAAAGGTCCCACAGCAAAGGGAATCAGGTGCAAAACTCTCACCTACAAGGAGAACAAGGAACTTCTTAAGCACTATGACAAGCTTCATAAGGTATAGTTGTTTGTGTGGATTTGCATAGGCAGAAATGCTATGTAAAGGCATCTGTACTTCTTAGACATCATTGCATCACTCTGCAGAGCTGCTAAGAATTCCAAGTTCTTCTCTCTCTGAAAATTGTGACAAAGTCTTTGGTCCGCGTTTGTGGGAGACGGGAAATGCAAAAGGTCAGGAAAAGACCAAGAAAGGGTAGAAGAGGCCTTAGAATAGTGCTTCTCTGCATCTGGTGAAAAGAATGTCTGTCTGAGCTATGTCTACGAGCTATATGAGCTCGTGAAAAGAATGTCTGTCTTTGGTTAAGAAAATGGCAGAGGAGATGGCCGCAATGTTGGGTAAATCTGACTTTAAGGCCACAGACTGCCAACAAACTGGGTGGGGGATTGCACATGTATGACTGCTACTTCTTGGCACTTACTTGCTATAAACTATAACTCCAAAAGTGGTTGTACTTTTGATCGCGTTTCAATCCTGTACATGTTTATGGGCGAGGGCACAAATATGGTGCATTGTGCAGCACAATGCACCATTCTTGCAGCACAATTTGTGCTGCAAAAATGCACCAGAAAGCAGAAGAAAGCACTGCAGTGTGCGCAGGAATGGGTGCATTATGTTTTAGCGAGAAGTAGCTCTTTTAACGCATGACTTGTGTCTAGTTAGAACTCTTTAAAGCACTCACTACACCACAACGAAGCTGAATTGGGACCTGTGAACACGTTCTTCTTAAAATATCAGTGCAACTGTTGTACCGTCGAGGTATCATCTTCCTATTCGAGTGGTACAATACAAGTTAGTCAGGACATAAGCAGTCAAGTTACGCCTCCTTCTCCGCGTACTCCTTGTACTCCTTTTCAGCAGCCATGTCATTGATCCAGGGCACCTCAAGTTTTCATCACGTTGTAGCGTCTAATTCCAGACACAAGCGGAGTCTGCCTGCAAATCGTTATGTAGCCGTCCGGATAAAATGCAAAAAGCATAATGCATAAAATAAAAGTTGTGGCAAAGAATGCAATGAAGACTTTCTACGACAAGCATTCGTGTGTCAAGCCCCTTACTTAAGTTCTCAAAGTTTGTCCTGATTTATCTTCGCAACCGTGAAGAAAGTTACGTGTGCATGTGGACGCATCTCCATAGGACTCTCGTCCGTTTTGAGGTCCCTTAAATGCACTTATACCATCTTGACATGTTCACGACAAGCCTGTCAAACATCTGTCCTCTTGAGAAGCATCCCAAAGAACCAGGTTGGTCTCGCAAGGCATTCCGACCTTCTTTACGCAGGGAAAAACTGCCTGTCATTCATTTCGTGTCAACGTTCAAGCTTCTACTACATTCATGCATAGGATACTCCCCTAGTACGAACGCCAATGTACGTATATACTGCGCTGTGAGATTGAAAAAGTGAGGTATCCTTCACCCAAGCGCCGCCTCCCAATCATTCTCCTCAGATTGCTCTTCTGGTCCTCGCCCTTGACTCTGACTCAGTAAACCTCCGCTGGTCCCATCCACATCCACACCATTGTCGATCTAGTCGCCGCGGACGACCCACTGTCCTCGGTCGACACTCTCAACTGTTGCGCGATGTCATGGGTGGACTTCGAAGTGCTTCATTTGAGTAGTGACAATGACACGTTGCAAGCGTTCTTGTTCTCTCTCCCCCGCTCTCTCTTTCCCATATGTACTCGTACGACGCGCGCGTGGCCTGCACTTGCTGCGAGGGGAAGTGGACGAGAGAGCACCTGGGACTGAAGCAACAGTTGAAACCAACGTTATTGCTATGAGGTGTTGGTGGCAGCTTTGAGCGGTTTTTGCCGGTTGTATCTCTCGGTTTCTGCCATGACTTCATCGCAGCAAGGTAAGAGATGTCATCAATGCCCTTGGCTTGCAGCTCCAGCTATGATATCTTTGAGCTCTTTGTAGCGTCCGAGCGCACACACCAATGTTTGTTATCACTTGCACTTGTTGTAAGGCAAAAATTGAGTCGGAACAGTTGTAGTCGGGGCACTTCCTGACAGTTCTACCGGGTCGAGCAAAAAAAGCCAAAGTTAAGCAGATGTGTGCGAAGTGTGACGAAGCATCCGACAGAATCTGTTGCTTTTGCTTTTTTGTGTTCCCCTTGGTTCGTTAACTCATGTGCAGTGCGCTGCCATGAACTCCTCATTCCGTGACCAGGGACAAGCTTCGCAATCCTATGCTCCAATTTCAAGGCCACATTCAAGCTGACCATGTCAGTTGCAGGCCAGAAATGAGGGCTTCGCGTCAGCAGATACACACACACACACACACACATTGTGCGGCCAATGAAGTGCTGCTTTACTTAAAACATGACTGAAATTTGAAGGTGTAGGTGTCACACAACGTTAGGAGCAGTTGACTTCTACTGGTTTCAGTACCCATTTGCAAGACTGTAGCACAAAACACAGCGACGAAGTGATTTTCTACTGAGGACGCCAAAAACCACTACAGGAGCTATATTTATTGGTGCTTGAAGAAAAATAAACCCAGCATCTCCATTTTTCTTGAACGTAACCCCTTTTATTTAAGACTCTTCTGAATGGGGATACTTGATTGTGCACGAAAGCCGAAGGCTGCGAGCACTATATTGTTGTGCACCAAAGTGACTGATTGCACACCAGGTTCGCTGTTGGACCAAAGTCTATAGACGACTGGGTTTACATGTTGAACAGTGATGGCTGCAGCGCAACAAGATGGCATCTCACAAGTATTTGCAATTGAGGGTTAGAAGCAGACTCAAATGCAGCCTTAGGTATATTTACGAATGGTACTGAAGACCCTGAGATTGGTGTTGACATGTGAGTCCATGTCCATCGGGGTAACCGGGCATGTTCATGCCTTGAGCGTTCTGGCATCATCTGCCGCAACATCAAGTTACCTAAGACGGTGACAATGAGATACGAAAGTCGATGTTTTTCTGCCAATGAAAAAAACGTTACCTTTCATTACTAAATATCTGGTCGAGCAAGTCAGTTGTTGCCCAAAGAATCTGATATCGCTTGCGTCAATCGGAAAAGAGTCATCGACAGATTTTGGTCCAACGGTGTTGGGTTTGCTTCGCTTAGCGTTAGGTTAGGTTTGTCCGTCGCACCTGCCTCGGTACCCAAGCAGCCAGTTTGGTGAACAACACCTTCATTTTGGGTCACGTTGACCTTTCTTACTGGGTTTATGCCCTTTGATGTCGTGTCGTTTTTTAACAGTTGCTCGGTGGAGCTTCAAAAATCGTTCTTCAAAATTATGACATTCTTCGTTCACATAGTTTCTTTAGCGAACAGGCAATGCTGTTGTAATAAACTATTCTTTCACGTCAACAAACATGCATCTGCAAAAGAGAAAGCAGAATTTTAGCCTCTAAACTTTTCCCAAAGCACAGAAAGAAGGGGCAAAATTTTGGTCAGTGAGGCAGTGTTCTATAGGCCGCACCCAAGAATTCGCTCATCTGTACTGTTAGCGTATCTAGAGTACAACCTTAGGCACAAATGACAAGCTGGAGCTGCTGCTTCCTCAAAACCCCACAGGTCCTGGTGTGAGTTTGAGCCTCCCCATGCAGCACTGACGGCCCTTTCAATACTGTTGTACGATCTCTGTACCCATGCACTCCATCAGCTGGTTGCGGACCCTCGCAGGCATCCACGAGCTTGACCTTTTCAGTCCCTCAGTGAGACAAAACATTTTCAGCGAGTTCAACGAGTATCGCTAATATGCAACAATTTCTAAGAATAAACTCCCAAAATTGCTGTACCAAAAGTGCCTTTACAGGGCAAGTTACTTGGCGCAAATTTAAAAAAGTTTCGTTTCCTTTTTGCTGCTCCACCCTGTTCGCTAAGAACACGTGCACCTGACGGTCTGTCTCGGCTGTCTGAGGAGTGCTTGGACATTTGTCCAAGTGTGGGACTTGTGCAGTACGACGAACGGGCGTGATCAATCAGAGAGATCAGTGAGAGTACAATCGAGTAGTAGAACGACAGCAGGTGGTTGGACCGTAGGAACGTGTCACTGATCTTTATTGGCTCCGCCAGCATCTTTTTTTCCCCTCAACCTGGCTGACATATTTGCAGCTGTCTCAGGTTGAAAGGGCCAATATCGCTTCGGAACTTCACAAAAGCTTTTGTTTCTCTCACCTGATATATTTCATTCAGCTGAGAATGTAGCAAATAAAAAACCGAGAACATGACAAAGTTTTTATCCATTTGAGTGCACGCACGTTGTTTTTGTGTCTGTCGTAGAGTGCACACAGTATATTACCCACTTTCTCTCTCTCTCTCTCTCCACTATTGCGTACAGGGCGTCCCAAAGGATTGGCTCTTTAAACAAGGTACATCCTTGGAGTTGACATGCAAGAAAGCAGTAGGCGTCATATGAAAGAGAAATATAAAAAGTTTCTGTAGCAACTTAACCTTGTCTGATACAGTCTTTGTCGTTGAGTAATTTTCATGGGGCAAAATAAGTCGCAGTGACAGCTTTTGATATGGAACCTGCGCCTTCACTCGGTCATTGAGATAAAAGATCAAGTAGCGTGATCAGTTTATGACGGCCCATTTTGATGTCAGAGCGCTCAAAATGCAGCAACTCCAAGAGGCTCCTGGAGTCAACACAAATGCCTCCATTTTCACTTCCTCTGTTCGATTTTCTTTCCCGAAATGGGCCTAATTTCCGAGAGGCTGCCTTCCCCCTCGGTCACCCCCACCCCCCGACCAGGAGAGGAGGTTTTACACTAGACCACAACCACCCCGGACGCCGAAACACGCCAGCCCCGGACATTCGGGCAACTGGCATCGCTAGGTTGCGTGATGCATTGTGGACTCGTGATGTACGACGTGATATAATCATCTCGTGATGCAATCATTGCAGCCGGCTCAGATACGTCGAATCCTAAAAAATGATTCGTATTGTAAATCAATGAATGGACTCACCGAGCAGAGTGCTTCCTTCCACAGAGCCACTTCAAACATAGCCCTAACGCACACCAAATGACAGTTCTCCACTGCGTCTCGTTTATGACGCACGTGTAGGCCTAACAGATTCCTTGGGGACACCCGGTATATTACCACCACCACCCCAAAGTAGCTCTTGTTCGTCTCATTTATCCCACCCAACCTTGCCAAAGGATCATTAATCAAGCGTAGGTAGAAAGTGAGGAACGTGTATAAATGTTTGATAGGAAAGGAAAAAATTGTTTCAAATAAGATAAGCTTCTGTCGCACCAAGAGCTGTCCAGGACGGCTGACATTTGACTTCATGTCAGCCCATCATAGTGCGTAGCTGCCGAAGCTGTTCTCGTCGATGTTCACCACCCGATTTAATTACAGCAGCCAGAGACACCCGGTGCGGCCGACAAAACCAGTGATCTCAGTGACCAAAAGCGCGCCCTTTCCCCCTCTGAGTAGAGAAAAGAATCCGATTTATGCACTTTAGCTGACGCAAAAACCTTACCACACACTTAAGTCCAGTCGTCCCTAGCTCAAGCTGAAACCACACTGGAAGGAAACCCATGAGATGTGGTTCAGAACTGCAACACACACTTACCTGAATAAGGTAACACCATTGAAGTATTGCTGCGCAACTGAGGCACTGCCCTCGTGGATGTCAGGATTAGTGGATTCCAAAATTAGTGCATCATTGATGAGCAAGCTGACGTGGCATAACTTTTCAAGGATGCTTTAAACAATTGCTTGTTACTGCAGCCAAAATGATGGATTGATAGTCAGACTGTTGAGGGTCAACGCAGTTGACATGCAGACTGTTGAGGGTCAGCGCGGTTGATAGTCAGACGCACATGAGCTATAACACTGGTCCTCTTGCAGTTGAGGAGATAGTTCAAAGTGTGTCTAATTTAGTGCTTTGGACTCCTCATGTATAAGAGGAAGTTTTATTCCGACATAAAAGTGAGCCAAAATTCCACTTGAATTGTCGTTTCACTTTTCAGTAGCGAGATCTACTCCTATATAAACAGCTATGGCGGCATCGGCGCTTGTGAATGACGACTTCTCTCCCTGGGAAAGTATGCTTGGGGCTTGTATCCTTGGCAGGGACCTGTGTGTGTCTCTTATATGATGGTGAAGACTTGTGCGCCAAACTGCGCAAACGAATTGGATTGACCTTCATTCATGTGCCCCGAAAAGGTGGAAAAAGGCCTCGGCGACTTATTTTTTGGAAGATGATATTTTTTCCCTCTTGATCTGCTGACGTTATCTGTTTTGAGCGTCTGTAGAGAGGGCCTATCGGGTGTGCCTACAGTGCCCACAGAGACTATAGAGTCCCCAAAGTGAAAGTCCTGAAAAAAAACTTTTTCACAATTTTTTTCATGATTAGTACAAGCTGCAGGCATTTCGCACCCTCCATTGTACGAATAACATGACGAAAGAAGATCAAGTGTAAGAAGACCACTTTTCTTGCCCGTTGGTGAGTGCAAGTGGGAGAAAATGAAAATGATTTCAGAAAGGCGAAGAGGAAAATCCTGAAAATTGGGAAAATGACTTTTCACGATCAGTTTTCTTTCATGTAATTTAGGAAAGTTACGTTTCCCTTCTGAAATCAATTTTTTCTCATGTTGGGACTCATCAGTGGAAAATAAACTATCATACATATGGGTAGATCACTTCAAAAAAGCGATCCAATGATCCTCGTGGAACTTGACTGGTTTGATGCTGAGGGTGAAGTCGTCGGGATCAAAAAAGTGAAGTTCCCTCGAAAATATTGGGTCACTTTTGTAAATTCGTCCACCCCCCCTAAATAAATAGTTATTTTCGTGTCCACTCAATACTCCCGCCATCTTCATCCGAGAAGGTCCAGACCCATTTTTTGTCAATATCGCCTATTGAAGGCGGAATATGAGAAACAGGGAGTTTCTTCATAACTTTTGACAGAGAAACCATAGTTGTGGACCCTGACTCGCAATTCTTGATACTTCCTCTACTCAACCCACTGAACAGAAACAGAACATCTTTCCCTACGAAAATTCTGCCAGCAGTTTTCGCTTTACCTACAGTCGATTCGCTACCCACGTTCTTTATGGGGCGGGTCTTAAAGTTACCAATGTCTAAAATTCACCCTGTAGATTGATGGAGGAGGGAGAAACATTCAGCACAGAGTCAAAGAGTCTTGATTCTGAACATGCGCGTTGCACAGTTCTCTGAGCGAAAAAATTGTGAGAACAAGATGGACCAAAACAAGTGTGTTGATGAAGATTCGTCCAGAGAGCGTCGGTTAATCCGGGATCACCTGTAGTCATTGTCAGTGGCTGACGTCCTAAGTCCTCTTTGTTGTTGTTCAGAACCGAGTTATGATGGCTGCTTTGGGGTTCGTGCGCCAGACCTTGGCAAAGTGCGTCATGTTGAGAGGAAAGAGGTGCGCCGAACACTCAGACACAGTGTGAAACGTTGCTGCTTTGAGCAGTAATTTTCGTCTAATGTACGACTGTGAGCCGTAGTGAATCTATGCGTGATTCACCTCAAAGTCTGCTCAACAGACCATGACTGCAACTTTATATTGATTCGCCATAACGTAGGGCTTTTTTGGCGAGTTTTTCAGTTGCTCAATCCGAGGACGGATCAAATGCCCAAGAGTCAACAGCTGAAAAAAGGCCCTGATTTGGTGGGGTAATTTGTAATTGAATGTCAAAATTCAAACTTTTCTGTAGCCTCTTTCTTCCTGAGATTGAGCTCGGGCTTGATTCTTGAACATCACTAATACTGAGTGTCTGAGCGGACCCTTCTTGTACCAGTACAAGCATGCGATGTCGGCTACACTTCTTTCCCTGTCATGTACGAGTACTTGGACCTCAGAAAAGGCATATGTGAGAACCTCTGATGTTGGGCGTGGAATTTCACCAGGATGTCCATTTGATAGCATGAAGCCAAATCTCACTCACGATGCTCATGATTTGTTTGCTCATATGAGTGAGCAAAATTATGCAATCCAGGTCAACTACCCAAAAGTTTCACTTGCAGTGAAGAAGCAGTGACAATTGCAAGAAAGGAGCTAATAAAGTGGTTGAAACACCGATGAAAGGTTTACGATGTTTATGCAGTTAACACATCAGACACTTATTTTGGAGCAGAGATATAACATTACATACGAATGCTTGCAGGAGTGAGAATAGAGTAGAGGGCTACTGAATAGCATTATTCTACATTATTCAGCTTTGTTTCCATTAAGAAATGCCTTAGCTTCAGCCAACACCATCATTTAGTCTCGCTGTCTCCCCGAGCAGAGGTATGCAACTTTGGGAGTCGACTCGGGCTGTTCTTCGGAGAGTTCACTCTTCTGAGGAAACGACTCAAAGAGTCGAGAGTCGGTGACAAACCTAAATTTAGTTCAGTTCATTCTGCGCTACGGTAGCGTCGACATGATCCAAGTCATTCTGGACGCCAAAAATGCTCCAGTAAAGTTGGGAAACACTCTGATAAAGAAAACTCGCTCCAGTAAAGTAAAATTGTTCAAATGAAGCGGTTGCATAAATTCGATTCGCGGGGGAAAAAGCTGCAGTAAAGCGGGAATTTCGCGTCAAACGTTGTACAGGGTGAGCAATATTTAGGTTCCCCGATATAATGTGACTCATACCTCCATCGTATGAGCATATTGTGAAGAGATATTTTCATCAGTTGAAAGAAAATCAGGTTGCACTCAATATCTGTGACTTGAAATTGGCTGAAATAGAATTTTGTGCTTGCCATGGTTCTGACTTCGGCTTGTGCTAAGCAGTTTTCCACGAGGCAAGAGAAAAAATGCTATGATGTCCAGAGATGAGCCGCTTTACTCATGAACGGGTGAGGCAACAAGTGAGTTCTGCCTCCTGTTCATGACTAAAGCGGCTCATCTCTGGACATTGTAGCTTATTTTAGAATTGCCGAGTTGCACTAACTGCTCATCACACTCCAAATTCAGAACATCGCAAGCACACGATTTTTTTGCAATACCAAGGGTTTTTCCTCAACTTTGAAAGAAAGTAGCAATCCAAGTAAACAAATCTAAAATATTTTTGGACAAGGCCAAACCCAACTTTTATGATGAATAATTGTTCTGTAAACATGTATTTTAATGACATCAATAGCAACAAATGTAGAACTTATTCTTTTATTTAGGCTGTCTTTTAGCCTTCTCATTTCTTCTGAAAATGAGAAATCTTGAAAATGAGTGAGGAAAAGTGGACTTTTCTTCACAGTAAGTGCATGGAGGAAAGTCCACTTTTCCTCACTCCTTTTTTACCTGCAGCACCTGTACAGAAAAGTGAGCTCACAGAACAAAATGAGAAGTTGAGAAAAAACCCTTTGCGTTGCGAAAAAGCGTTTGATGATCACGAGAGTTACTTCTGTCCAAGGACTTCAAAAAAAGCACTGACTGACTGTAAAAAGACAGTAGAAAGACATTCCAGATCAGGATCGCATTGAGATTTTAGTTCAAGACTTCATCCAGCACATTCCTTTTTTCAGTGAAACTTGCTACTTGCAACATGTACGCACTACGGTCACCATTTGACATAAGCACTCTATTGTACTTTTACATTGCAAAATAGATACTGTCAAAGCGCTTACTCGTGCCAGCTTCAAATGCTATGCCAAATGGCACATTGTTTCAAGACAGGGCATCCATTTCTTCACACCCTGTGCAATGCACATCCGATAGCCGCAATTGCTTGGGAGAATGTGAAAATTTATTCCAAGTTGCTCAAGTTGTTCTGAATGCATTGTTGCATCATTGTAATTCACTTAGAATTACAGCCTGTTCGAGGCAGTTTCCATTCTATTTTTGATTGTATTTCCCGATGCCAGGCAGGGCTTGGGAAGTCTTGCTGTCTGGTAAAGACTCGTTTTGGCACTGGTTTTGGTCTTGCAAAGAGCAGCAAAGGAGCAGAAAATAAAGTCGAAGTACCTCGAAGCTGCTCTTAGCGCAGTTGTTTTATTTTATTCGAAGCTGCTCTTAGCGCAGTTGTTTGATTTTATTCAGACTTGTCAGTTTCAGTCCGTTGAAAGCGACCTCTCTTGGCCTTGACCACGGCCTCAATTTCTCAGGAAGTAGTCAAGTGCCGTGTCTTGGCCAACAGGTCAAAAGGCTAAGACCAAAAAGTGTCGCTTTGAAAAATTGTTATCATTTAACTGCGATTGCCTGAAAAGTTCGTCCGTCCTGAGAAGTTCCTTCCATTTTTTTAATGGTAGCACTTTTTTTTAACAGTGAAGCATCGGCGAAGAATTAAAAAAAGTGCAAGTGCTTTCGCTAATCAGTCAAGAATATGCAAGGAATCACAGATGCAAGATTGGGAGAGGAGAAGTACCTAATAATAGCTACTATCAATGTTGTTTGCTAAGTGTGACTTTCGATCACGTTCGGTGGCAGTCGAAAAGAGTGCACAGCATTCAGGGCCAGGAGAAGCAGCAGGAAGTGCGAGCTGGAGCAGGAGGACGATGTGTCGAAAGCCTCGCCAAAAAATTAACTCTCCAAGGGTGTTTCAGTGCATACGTACACAGGTGAGACCAGAGAGAAACAGTCATCGGTGCTCCCGTAGGATTCATGACTTGCACCCGGAGACCATGAGAGGAAGTTCTACCCCGGAGGAGCTCCAATAGACAGGTAAGCATATTTCTATTTCATCTTTACAAGGTGCCCCCTGGTCACTGCTTAGCACACAGAAGCCGCGATAAATATGTATTAGGTGTAAATCTTTCCACTGCCCGTGCAACGTCAAGTTTGGGGCTTATAACTCACAAGCCCACAAACGTGCTCTTGCTATTGTTGCACACACTGTAACAGTTATTGTAACGGACGTAGTTACATTCTGAGGTATATACTGCGTATGTATCTGGGGAGTTGTGCAAAAAAAACTACTTCTGGTATTGTTGCCTACACACACATGTGGATAGATAAAATATGAACTTGGCCTTTAATTCGCAAGGGGCAGGAAAGCAAAGGCTGCAAAGTGCACAGGGTAATATTTATGACATCCACGTACGTTGCAGCTCTGCCTTCGTTCTGCAGCAAAACATTGTAAACGACCAGGGTCGACAGCACGGATGTATGCAATTGTTTCCTTCTTTTGTTACAGACATGTCCCTGTTCACGCTCGACTTCCGCACGTTCCTCATCATCGTGGCGGTGGTGCTGAGCGTCCTGCTCCTAGGCCTCTGTCTTGCCTCCCTCCACCAGAGGCTCGTCTCTCTGACCAGCAAGTCGCAAAGGAAGTCGTGCAGGTACACCCTGTACGATGAGTTGGACCCGACCGCGGCCGCCACAGCCGCTGGCCAGCTCGGTCTCTTCGACGACCCAGAGTGTGCGATCGACGTCGGCGTGAAGTCGCCACTCATCCCCAAGCGCAGGGGCAGCGAAGGCGGGTAAGCACGTTTCGCACATCAGTGGGGGATTTGTACAGGGCCCGTGAGTGCGCGTTCGGCGCGAACTGCAGGCCGCAGGACCAAATTTTGGATGGGCTCTGGTGATTTGTATGTCTTGAATTTTTTGCACCGTCTTCAAGATCAAAAACTCTTTCCTTACGTGCAGAAGCGTTATGTCGGGTGCATAACTTCTCAAAGTTTTGTGATGGCGGATGACTTTTGAGAAGAGTAAAGGCCTTAGGCAAGAGAGTGACCACGGAGATCTTGTTGACAAGGTCCTTTTCGGTACTCGCCTTTTATTCTAATACGGACAACTGATGTACGTATACCTTTTATTTTCATTGAGTGAAGTCTCGATTTTATAATACACATGGGTTCCCGCAGCAAATTTGCAACTGCAACAACTGGAACTAGTGGCAAAATCTGCTCAAATACCGAGTCAAAAAGAGTTTTTGATCCTCACCTGAACGCTGTAACTGCACAGCTTGAAGGCTGCTCGCATCATGGACCGAAAGCCACATCTCCGAAGTCACCAATATGATGTGGACACCGCTGTATTTGATGCTAACCCATTTCATATTAGTAAAAAAGTAAAACGTCTACATGTTATTATATTCTTTGGTGCTGGCGGACAACAGAGACTTCAATGTGCATACATTGGTACCGTGAAGTCTCGATTTTTTCACAAAGTATTGTTGTGTTTAAATCCGAAACAGATTATTCGCATAATTTTGTCACTGCTGAATTGGTCAAGAAGTGCGGCTGAAGTGGGACCGCTTGGAAAGAAAGACACCATTGGGAATTTGTTGCCAACCCTTTGACACCAAGACTTATGGCGGACAAGAGTGATACGATTGCCGCTTAGGGGTGGATTCGGGTTCAGCCTGAGCCCGAAAGTCCCATGTTCAGAGGACACTAGCCTGAACTCTTGAGGCTGAGTCTGTCGCCAGGCAACATTTGAAGGGCAAAGTCGACGAAGGAAGTGTTTGAACTTGATCAAGAGCCGCTTCAGTACTGTAGAACAACCTACAGCGGCCATCCCTTTTGAGGACTATTTAAGCTACATCTGGTATGCATTACTTACGTCAACTTTGTATGAACTGAAGAAAGTACAAAGTGCCTTCATTTTCTCAAAAAACTTTCCACGAAGTCAACAATAAAGTTGTGTCCAATGATCCAGTACTTGACCCGAAAACCCGAGGTGCCGGCTCGAAACCCGAACCTTTCCAGCCCGACTGGCCCCAAACTACCCCTATTGCCGCTTGACTGGCGAAACCAGAGCTGCCAAGTAACGTAGACCTGGAAGCAGTTTCATGTTCTGTGTAGCTTGGGAAAAGGTTGCCAAATCTGGTCGGCGGAAACGATTTGAGAACACCTTGGGCCCATTCCTGTCCGTAATCAGCTCTTTTGTCAAACGTTTGGGCTGGCTTAGGTAGGCACGCTCGAGGAAAATAAAACCCAGTTGATGGTTGAGGACCGAACAGTGTATCGGGTCCATACGTCCTGGAAAGTCGGCACAGTTTTTCGCTGCCACGCCAGATGGCGCTAATGCAGCGACGTGCCTGTTGCGTCGTCCCCGTACTTGGTAATGGCGTCATGATGCGCCAGAGGGCGCCAACAGCACAAAAATGCTCTCTCTTTCTGCGTGTGTGAGTGTTTCTCTCTCCCTCTCTTCTGGCCTTTCATTTTTGCCGAGTGAGAGAGGCTCTCTATAATCGAATGTATTACTAGGTAGACTGTGGAAGCAACAGGCAAAGGTTCATCCCTTTTTTATTCCTGCAAGGCTCCTTGAGAGCGTGCGAAACGTGTGAAAGGCCCAGAGGTGCGTTCCTGGGTATTTGAAAGGGGGCCTTACTTTCCTCTCTCTCTCTCTGTAGCCCGCTCTTGTCATGCATTTTGTTAGGATTCTTCAAGTTTTGCCTTGATGATTCGGTCTTTGTCGTCCCCAATAGTTGACATCCTTCCTTGACCCTCGACAGTGCATAAAAAGACAGTAAGACAATGTGAAGCAACGACGCTCGAGCACAAAAGTTACTTACTTCACGAATTTTACTTCATTATTATATGCATTTTACTTTTTCTTCGCGAATTTTCGGGGCATTCGCCTTCTCAGACATTAAAAAGCACTCTGGGGCTGATTTCTTGGGAAATTTTGTAATTGTGCTGCGTAAAAAGAGGATGGACAAAAAGAAAGTTCACGTTTGACAAAAGAGCCTGAGGCCTTTTTTCCACTGCTGACTTCACCGGGGCCTCCTGATCGTCTCATGCTACGCACTTAGGACATAGAACGATCATGCTGCGATGTCCGGGAGTGGAGAAGGTGCTTTTTCTCAATGCTCATGTACCAATAGTCATTTTTATTCAAAGAACGACCCAAAAGTGAGGTCCTCTGCAACTCACAAAATTTCAAAGATCGACTAAAGAAGCTTTGCTCCACTTCCTGCTATTTCCCTATGCTTGAGAAGGAAAATTATCTGAGCTCTACTCTGCATTGCACCTGTCGAACGGTTAAGTGCAGAGTACATAACTGCCTTGGGACCGGGGAAAAACCGCTTACTATATTCGAAGTTTACTGAAAGGGGCCACAATAAATTATCAACATACGTATGCTTCAGTCAGTAATCCTGTTCTCGCAAACAATGACTTTAATACAGTTGCAAAGGTCCTGCCAACGTTATTTTCCCAGAGAGGATGAAGCTGCCTGCCCCTTGCTATCATTGAGGTTCAACATAAGGTATAAAAACAGCTGGGGAAATTCGATTACTACAGTAAAAGTTTACTAACTGCTGCGTATGTAAAGATTTGGACTCAGAATTTGTTTACTGTACCCACTTTTCACTACATCCGAATCTGCTATGAGCGACTTCCTCTGTTCTACAAGAAGTTACGGACAGTTCGGAGAGCTGCAACTTTCCCGCTTCAAGATCCAGGTACAACCAACATCTTTCTCATCACCAAGAAATTCCTCCTGACGTGGTAGAAATCATCGTCTCTCAGAGTAGCTTCTGCAATCTTGGAGCCGTGAATGCCCCAGAGACAATGGATGCCGGCGGATGACGACAGGCCCATGGGCCTTTATAGAGGCCTATGCAAAGAAACGTGCATAGCGAAATCACACGTTTAAGATTTGGCGGAAACCTCTTTCCATCAATTTCTGCCTGCGGCCAAGGCCTGACTAGCCTTTCCCTGACCGCTTGTGGCAACGCCGAATGTCACGAAAAGGAGGGAAGGATTAAAAAAGGGGTCTTGAACGGAGCTGCAGAAAATTAATCTTACTTGAGCCCCTCGCCAACGTGAGCCTGAAGCCCATCTGTCTACTGTGTACATCGGCACTGGACCGGTATGAGCAGTACATACGTGACGCCACGTACTGCGCACTTCTAAACACTAAGTCCTACAATCCCCAACCTGAGAAAAACAAGTTGCCAATGACTATGAGAGCGTCCGCTTTCACTCAGCTTTGCCTGCATCACGCGTGTCTGCATGCGTCGACTGTACCGTGTGTGCTACAACGTCCGCAGTGTGCATACGGTGCACACTGCACGGTCCTCACTGTGCAGCGCGCACTACTGGGCAACATGTGGAGTCCTTCAAAGTCCACGACGTGTCCGTAGAATGTTGCTATCTGTTCCGCATGCATCAGGGGTGAGTACCGAGGACAGTATGCGCTGTACGAAACTGTGGGCATTGAATAACAATTTGACGTGAACATTCCGAGAGAAAATACCTTGGAGAATGCTGTACTTATGGACGTGGGTGCAGGCGGGCACTGAGGACATGCAGAAGGGACCCCCGGGAAAGGAACGGAAAGTGCATAACACGTATGTAAGGCACAAATGGATCAGGCTTAAGTTGCGAACCAAACCAAAAGTGCTCCTAAGGTGAGAAACAAAATGTTTTAGCGCCCCTAAAATTCCCCCCCCCCCCTTGTTGCTTTCCTTTTTTCTTTCGTTTTTTGAACCTGGATTATCTGGAGCACCTCATACACCTCTTCTCACCAGTGTTACCAATTTTCTTAGCGAAGTCGTCTGCATGCCTCTTTCCATTGTGGCAGAGCCTGCCAACGCTTTTCTGTCCTGCCCTTCACCATAGACGCCTGCTGCTCAGCTCGGCTCACAATAGGTGCAGACCTATTTGGAATCTAGTTGCACAGTAGCTATCTTTGATCTTGCTGGGAAGGAGAAAAGAAGCAGAGGGACAACTTACGGCATGCATGCTTATGTAGTGAGAGAAAATGAAACTTCGGACCTCAATTTTAGCCTCGAATAGGCATTAAACCTTTACCCCATCCGCCATTCAATGGTGGGTGAAAGGAAATGTCTGCTGACCAAATTTGGCCATGATCGGTCGAGCGGTGAGAGCGCCAACCCTGCGACAGAGGCACAGACAGACAGGCGGACATAACGGCTCTTATATTGAGATATACTTTTAGATAGATAGATAGATAGATACTCGCTGTGTTCCAGAAAAGAACGACATTCTTGTGCTTTTCTTGGTCTGAAAAAAGTGCATCATCAACAGCTTTCCTGCTATTTATGATCAAGAAGGATCGAGTTACTCATGACAGTTGCTTCAGGATCATATGCGCTGCTGGTTGGCAGTTCCCCTCAGCCACGCAACTTGTCTTTAGACATGTGGGACAGCTACTACTTGTTGTCCCCGTTGGTCACCATTGCGCTCTCCGTGGCTTCCAAAGGGACAGAAAGATATCATTCAAAGTTGTTTTCGCACCAGCTTCAGTAGTAGCACCCAGAACAATATTGTCACTCCGGTAGTGACATTTTGATTGGCAACGAAATCTGTCATTTTTAGGTGTGTCTGGGTAGATTTATTCCAAACTGGGAGTTTGAGGGCAAAACAAAACATGCTCAGATAACTCCAAGAATCCCTTTGGACGTTTATCAGTCCAAAGTCCATACTCATCGTTATATATAATAAAGGATTGAAAACAAATAATGTTATGTTGAGCTTCTTTCAGAACAGAGGGTGTTCTTTGATAGACTTTACCACACTGCAGATTTAGTAACCTCCTCTACCAATCCTCTGGTCTGAAAACACTCCTCTATCTCTTTTCTTCCCATTTCAACAACTAAACAACTGGTGAAGCTAGTTAGCTGTAAGGTGAGCAACAATAAAAGCTTGATGTGAGAATCGTATTTCTTGCATTTGAAGTGACAGTGACAGAAAGGAGGTGGCGATCCAAGCTCAACTTTTTGACAATGGCTAAATTCTAAGTGGTACCCGAAGATTGAAGGGGCGCGAGTCACTGAATCTCTAGTCCAGTAGCATTCAGCAAGTTATCGTTATTTACGGTGCAATTTGTACCTCGCCCTTTGGCCCTGCTGTACCTTGGACCAGAAAATGTTCCATGCCTCATCTGAGAGCTCGTTGACAGTCAATTACGACAGGCATTAAAAAAATCCTACTAAATAAACTCAATCTAAAAGAAAAAGGCTATGGGGTAAACCTGAAGGCCATTGGCCAACTGAGTGGACCCCAAGGACCCATAGCGGCTGAGCCCCGAGTTGAACAGCAGCAAAATGTTTTTTCATGATGAGACCTTTCTAGTGGGTCAACAATTTAGTACCTCTTGGGAAAGTCATAGATGGAATTTTAGACCTCTTTTCCGAAGTCATTATGCTGAAAGGGGGTTATGATAAACTGCTGCATGAAGTGTATGTAGAAGCAATAAAGTTAACATTGGAATGCAGAATGTTCTGCCCAGCAGCGCAACAATACTTTTGAAAAGGAAAACTTAGCACTCAAGGAGGGCATAAGTTCTGACCTTCTCTGAAGAAAAAGTTTAGTTTATAATTTTTTCCCAAATTCGATTCTTTATGCTGCATGGGTCACACGTAAAGTAAACTTATTAATAAGAACTTAGTTGGACGCACTACGTTAATTTGGCACTTATTGGATCTAACTTATAAATTACATCACCTGAACCCGACCTTAAGAGCAATTTATGGTTGAAATTTTGTACTACTTGACCTCTTGTACGTTCTGCGTGATTAGATCGGAGCTGATTCACTTTCGCTAATGAACTCTGTTAACTAACTGATCTCATTGCACTAACATAGAGTCGGGTCTGTCAGCAACCGGCCTTTATATTTGTTCGTCACTGCGTCAACCATTCGATTCTGCTCGACTTCGACTGCACGTCAGATCAGAGCGGTTTAGTCGGCCGAACGTTCGTTACTGGGGTTGTTATGATTTCTATGATTGGCGTCTCTTTGGGCAGACCCCACGCGTCGTGTGGACTCTCCTTTCAAACGGATCAAAAGGCCAATCCCCTTCCTACGTAGGAGGGTCAAAGGCCAGCAAAGGCCAGTAAAGGCCGGAGTCCCGAAGACAAAGCTACGCACCCGCAGGAAAAGACAAAAAAAGGTCCCGTCCATTTTCTCGTTTTCTCATGTGCGGCAACAGATATGCCCGGGAATTGCCATTTCTCCTTCAATGTCTCACTGCAAAAAAAGTCCCTCCTCCATTTCCGCGAGTCAATAAAAATGCCTCTTATGATCTCCTGCTTGACTCCTTCTACATCTCTTGTCTGACACCTCCATCATGTCCCCGACCCCCTCCGTGTGGGCCCTGCCCCGGTGCCTGCCCTTCACCATCTCTTCTTGCCTTGTTGAAATAACGTCACATGCATATTCATGACTGTCGTTGTAGAAGACCGACCAAAACTCATCGATGACCACGCGACATAATGCATGGGTGCTGAGCAGTCCAGAAGTGGGAAGACACCCAGCAAGGAGGGTCAAGTCTGCTATCGCCTTATATTTTTCCTACCCAACAAAGTGGGTAGCCACGTGAGTGCTGGTTAAATTATAAAGAGCTTCAGAGCTGACTTTTTAAACTTCGTTATCCATACCGAAGACCCAACGTCAAATGCCGAGACCGGTTTTACCCTTTCATTCGAAAACCGTGCCAACCCTATTGTTACAGATATGGACAAATCTTGTCGGTGAATTCACGATAGGCTTATTTTTGCATGTATCACAAGGGAAGAGGGAAGACCGAGAATGCCCAGCATAGTTTTTCTTGTGGCCCCCTTTTTGAATGCAGAGTGGGTCGCATAAGAAGGCCTAAAGGGGCCACATTGCAAAGTAAACCTCTTGCTCCATGTCGGTCTTTCGCGTTTCTTTCCCCACGATTATATCGTGGCAGCTTTTTTTTTTTACATCAGATACCGTTTTTACATCGGCTTACCTTATTTTTGCACGGTTGGTGCCCCCCCCCCCCCCCAAGGATGTCCTCATTT